>Ga0065722_104304_pt1 | contig 49586 bp, 34 predicted proteins | sample BansetMetagenome_FD_59109 | JGI IMG/M metagenome (GOLD analysis project Ga0065722, IMG submission 59109) | Bankia setacea gill microbial communities from Puget Sound, Washington, USA - Caecum Enriched | ecosystem: Host-associated > Mollusca > Digestive system > Ceca | place: United States... | reverse complement strand
CAATCTACGGGTTGTTAAGTTGGGAAGCGCCTCTCCGTTACGCCACCGAAAGAAAGGACGCCCACAGATCATTGTTACTGACCATGCAGATGGCCTCACGCTCTCTAACGGAGTGCTGTTTGAATCTCTCGTAAACGGCAATAGGTGGCGGACACGCGGGTTGATCCATCCAGTACAAGAGTAAACACACTCAATTAAGAGCGTGGGCATGAATGGCAGCGATAACAGCACCAAAATCATACTTTCCTTCCGCTTCGGTGTTCGGCCTTATTTCCGCAAATGCGAATGGCTTTGCCAAGGTGAGTAATTACGCCTAACCATCGATAATATTTTGGTCGGCTGGGCGGCGTCTAACCCGACGATATCGACATATTGCTCGTCAGGATACAAGGCAAATTCTCCATATAACGACTAGATATTAAATCGCGCAGGCAAAAAAAAACCTCCATTAATTTAAATGAAGGTTTTTTGCAGCGTTAAGCGTTCACAGCATATTTTAACTCATCACGCTAACGCTAGCGGAGGGCGCTCGCCTACAACGTTTTATTATTGATGATGTAATACGCCTTGCGCTCGAATGTCCTCGCTTGAGACACCAACATAAATATTAAAGTTGCCCGGTTCAACTAACCAACCGTTGGTTTGAATATCCCAAAAAGCAAAATCGCGAGGTTTCAATTCAAACATTACCGTTTGTGATTCCCCCGGCGCGAGTGTAACTTTTTTAAAGCCTTTTAATTCTTTTATCGGGCGCGCAACGCTAGCGACCGCATCCCCCAGATACAGTTGTACTACTTCGGCACCCGTTCGTTTGCCTGTATTTTTAAGGGTGACGCTGATAACCGTTTTTTCTGCATTTGCGTCTACGACTTTAGGCACTGATAAATTATTGATGTCGAATTGCGTGTAAGAAAGGCCGTGCCCAAATGGAAACTGCACCTCAATACTCTGCGCCTCAAACCAACGGTAGCCAATAAAAACACCTTCTTTATACAGTGCGGTATTGTCATTGTAGTCGTCGAGTTTTATCGGTGCTGTATCGGCGTATTGTTTTGGTAACGTTATCGGCATTTTTCCTGCTGGGTTTACAGCCCCCGTTAGCATACGCGCATAAGCATGGCCGGCTTCCATTCCGCCATACCAGCCCCAAACCAACGTACTTATGTCATTGGCCCACGGCATTTCTACCGCTGAACCGGCGATAATAAATACCGTGGTAGTCGCATTTGCACGATGGAGCGCCGTAATAACCTCGTCTTGATTGCCCGGTAGGCGCATGCTTTCTCGGTCGTGCCCTTCTCTATCGTCGCTGTGACTAAGGCCACCAAAATACAACACTAAATCAGCCTTTTTTGCCGCCTCGGTATACACGGCTTCGCTCACAACCTGTATGCCGGGCGCGTCCCAACCTAGCGTAAAATAAGTATTGCCGTCGTACTGCAACTGGAAGGTATACGCTTGCCCTGCGGTTAAATTAAGCGTTTGCGATAACACTTTTTGGCCGTCTGTATGCCAACTTGCCACCGACTCTCCATCCACGTGTAACTGCGCATGCCCACTACCGTGAAACTTTACGATATGCTCACCACTTTCTATGGGCACAAGTGTAGCTTCAAGCGTTAAATATTGGGTGTCGGTATTGTGCGCCCAACGCTTACTAGATTGTGGCCACTCAGTCACATTCAACGGTTGCTGCCGTTCAGCATCTTCAAACGAAATTACGCGCCACACGGGTGTGCCCGACCCGCCATGACGTGTCGAGATGTAATCGGCTGGAATAGGTTGCAGTGTGTCGCCAGTGCCTGCTCGTAAATAAACAATATTAACGTCATCGCCCAATAGCGTTTGCAATCCCTGGAGGGGTGTAATCTCGTAATTTGATTTTACCTGAGAAGAGCCGCCACCACGGCCATGGGGTAGATTGGCGTTGGGCCCCATAACAAGAACATTTTTTAAGGTGTCTTTTTGAAGGGGCAATAATTGCTGATCGTTCTTTAGCAAGACTATGCCTTGCTCTGCCAATGTGCGTGCCGCCCTATGGTGTTCTTCAGTATTCCGTAGCCCTTCTTGCCGCAGCGGGTCCATCATGCCTACGCGCAACTGCAAGCGTAGTATACGTCGGACTTTCTCGTCGATTATGGCCTCAGGAATTTCGCCCTCCTGCACCTTGGCCAAAAGAGGGGCCGCAAAATAATAATCGTCATAGTCCTCTACGAGCGTTCCCATTTCTAGGTCGAGGCCATTCATTGCCGCATCGACTGTATTAATATCTACATGCCAGTCGGTTAGTAATACGCCATCAAACCCCCAATCTTGTTTTAAAATTCCATTCACCAAGTGGGCGCTTTGATTAGCATTGGTGCCGTACACTTTATTGTAAGCACCCATTACGGAATAAACGCCGCCCTCTTTTACCGCAGCCTCAAAGGCGGGTAAATACACTTCCCTTAATGTACGTTCGTCTGGTTGCGCATCAACGCCCCACCGATTAAGTTCTTGAGTGTTTAGCGCATAATGTTTAACGCAGGCCGCTACATCGTGTTGTTGAATCGCGAGAATTTCTGGTACGACTAGTTGCGCGGCCAGAAAAGGGTCTTCACCAAAGTATTCAAAATTACGCCCATAGGTGGGCAATCTCGCCAAATTAACACCCGGCCCCAGAATAATGTCTTTATTCCTATGTCGCGCTTCACGCCCTAATACGGTGCCGTGTAGCGTTGCCATAGCCGGATCCCAACTCGCCGCTATAGCCGTTAATGGTGGGAGATAGGTTGCGTAATCGGTATCCCAATCAGCCGGTGCCCAACTGTGCCGAGAAATTTCATGGCGAACACCATGAGGGCCGTCGCTTAAGTGCATTTCTTCAATACCTAAACGTTCTACCCCTGCCACCGTGAATTTACTATTCGCATGAAGTAAGGAGATTTTTTCGCTTAAAGTTAGCGCTGCTAGTAACCGCTCTACCTCTTGCTCAATGGCGGCAGGGGTCGTTTTGCTAACACTGCTCGGCATTACAGCCAATTGAGAGGTGCTTAATGGTTTCGATAAAGTCATGGAAATAGGAGAACAACCTGTAAAAGTAGTCAATACAATACAACCAACCAATAGGAAGGAAAACGTTTTCATGGGAGATCCTTTGTCGTAATGATATGGCGCCGATGGTTCTTATTATATCGACAGCAACCAACACTGAGGGGCGTAAAAAAATAACTATAGCAGTACGCATGTCAGCTTTACGGCAACGGCATCCACTCAAACAGGTAGAGACAATTGCGGTTTAGCGATTACGTTTAGAGGGGCTTAAGTAAGAATAACGAACAACGCCTTATGGCATTATAACGCTGTAGGGAAAAACTATGGGTAGCCACGCGGTATGGAGTACCGTGACAATAGCGTTCTTCTCTCTTGCCTACCCCATTAATTCCGGCGCTGGCAAACGATAATGAGAGTAAAAACACTTATTGTCATGATGGAACAATTGGCTAATCGATAAACGACCGCGCATTAGTTACCGCTTTCGATAAAAAACACCGTAAACAAGTAAAGCAATAATGGCCAATACTAACGCTAGCCCTAACATAGCCCATGCATTCATCCGCTCTTTGGCTTCGCCGCTAGAGGAGACCTGAGCCGAAAAGTTAATGGCGCCCTCTGCCTGCGCATACGCCGTATTTACCGCTGCGCGGGGCGTTGCTGATTGGTTGCGTTTCATCTGGGCTTTTGCTTCAGCTTGCTCGTCTAGCTCATCTTGTAATTGACTATCCATGCTGGCGGCGTCTACGGGCGCTTTAGCGGGCTGCCCCAAATCAAATAGGATATCGTCTGCGATATTGGCATTCACAAAGGGCTTAACAGCCGCGAGTTCTTCTTCTGTATGGGCTCGGGTAATTGAGTCTTGCACCTCCATCACCAACGTAACAGAATCAAGCGGAATACCGTCAACGGGGTTCAACACATCTTCGCTAACCGCGTCTTCATGAGCGTACTCGCTTTCTGTGCGTCTAAATTTAATTGTGCCGGACATTTCATGAGACATCACTTCTTCAAGATTGTAGCCCTTACCCGCTTCGATAATCCCATCTTCTGTTTGCATGAGCATTTGGCCTCGCTCATTATAGGTTAAGCCATCAACCAACCTTAAGCGCCCAGTGCTACACCCAGCGAGGGGACAACCATATTCAGTATTACCCGCAACAAAAAGCAAATCACTTTCGCCCTTGTCGAATAGCGGCAGGTGGGGCAACATTAAAAATTTTGTTTCATCTGATGGTCCGCCAACAAAACGTAGCGTAACGGTGTTTTCCGCAGTAGAACCTTTAAGGATATTATCGACGCGATAAGTCACAAATGTATGCGGGATGCCGCCTGAGCTATCGGTCGGCAGCGATTTTTTGTATTCCACATTGATAACTTCGCCTGAGAACACTAATTCCGACTCTTTCGACAGACCATCTAAGTCGTACTGTGCCTGCTCTTTGTGCTGCTGGGATCGAACAGCCGCCACTCCGCTTGCGGCTTTCAGAAAAATCGCGGGAATCAACACTATCAAACAAATTTTTCTAAAAAAACTCATAAATACATCTCGTCTATAATAGTAAACATGGGCCCTAAAGAGCCCATGTATTCATACCTTAAACAACCCTTTAGTAAGTTCGGATACCTACGTAAGTTGCATTGTTCGTTTCTGACTCTTCAGAAAGAATATTGCCATCATCGATTCTTACACCAAGGTAGTAATCTTCATTTACCGTTAAATCCGAAGGAATGGTAATAGTTGATTGACGAAGTGAAGGTGACGCGTTACGTACAAGCACCATAGGCTTAGTTCGAATCAAGCGGTCGCTTGTGGAAATAAACGCGTTGGTCGAGATATAAAACCCTGCATCTATATACTGCGCGTTCTCACCATTATTTTCAAAACTAAATTCTACTTTATACGTTGATCCAGGCTGCACATCGTAAATAGGTTCATCATCAACCCAAGTAGAGGCCACAACAGAACCGCCCGTTGTAAATAAACGGGTTCGACCGTGGGTAGCATAGCCACCACTTGATCCCGTGTGTCTCCAATGATTTACAGCAAGATCTTCAATATTACCGCTGTTCGCACCGTACATATCGTATAGCGCGGTAGAGGCATCTTCACCAAGACCAGGGTAAACCAGGCTACCATTAGTTGTGGTATAAGTTCCGCCACCCATAATGCTAGCAACGCTCGTGGTGTGATCAAGCCCCATGGTGTGCCCAATCTCGTGCAATGCAATCAACTGGAAATTTTCTTTACTGCCGCCATAAGCGAGATTGTGAGCCTTTGAATTAGATGCGGTGTAGTCAACCGTATTCAAATAGCGCATATCCGCTTCATCAATTTCACACGTACTGGAATCACCCCAGAACCAAGCCTCGGCGATAAAGCCAGGATTTGTCATGACGCTCGACCACCAAACTTCACTTTGATTGTTATTAAATGACATGCTCGTATCACCATAACTTAACGAATAGCGAAGTGGGCTTGGGTTTCTATTGGCGATATCAACGGCTTTACCCAGGGCATTACCCCAAGTACTACCGCTATCGAATTCTACGTCTTGCGCGCTAATCGTTACGGCATTAGTGCCCCACTTCCACTCCACACCCGGTGAACACTCAAAAGTCTCGTACGCGAAGGAAAACGGACTAATCAGCGCTAACGAAACAACGGAAGGTAAAAGATACTTTTTCATAAACCACCTTAATTTAACGTGTTAACAAAATGAGGCGGAATCGTATATGAATTATATTATTCATACTATTAAGAAAACAAATTTGTGAGACGCATGAAGCATTTATAAGATATAAATATTATATTTATATCTAGCCCCGCATTTCTTACAAAAAATCAATATTTATCTATAAAAATGCAACATTACTACGGTAGCCTATTAATAAAAAAATAATAAATTTTTAGCAGAAACAATTTAAACAAGGTAAACCAGCCATTACTCTGGCGCCTCGTGCTGCAATCTGAGGAGTGGCGCCACCGATAGCTGGCCGCATAGCATAGAAAAAATAATGCAGTTAAAATAAATTAGTTTTTAAGCGTGAATAAACGCGTGCCTTTAATCATTCTGGCATTTAATAAACATGGCGAGAACCTACAGCCAAGGCTGAACATCAATTAAAAACAGTTTGGCCTCAATATTTTTCGTTTACGTTGGCACCTTTAATCCACGGGTTTTCAACGCTATATTCTCTGACCACTGAAAACAATCGGCAATCTAACCTGCACCAGCCACTCAATACACTTGAACCGTCGCGCTATTCACGTGCTGCAAACGAGGCAGACATTACCGTGCCCATTTCATTGTGAAAACGCATTGCGGTACAAAGGGATGAATCGGGTTCGGAACTTTGGGCCGCTGTACTGACAATGGCAGGGTTCTATTCCAACTGCAGAGCCAATGGCATATACACCTAACGTGACAAGGGAGAGGGATTAAGACGGTATTACGTTCAATCCCTCCCGCTCCCCCACCCAATTAATGCCGTGCTCTATCACTAGCGGGCTATCCATTATCATTGTTATGGATTGGGAATCACCGCATTGCCGCGCATAAAGAGAGCCGTAATGCGTGGAGTAAAAAACTGCACCCTTCGGTTATGCATTGACTTATCCATAAAGGCGCACAACACTCTAAGAAGTAGCCTATTGTCTTTCATCAACACGCCAAGTAACCAAAGGATAAAAAATGAAGGAGATTGAAACGCTCAACAGCACCGTGGTATACCGCAACAAATGGATGACCGTTCGGGAAGATTGCATTCAACGGTCTAGCGGTCATCAGGGTGTTTTTGGTGTCGTAGAAAAAACTGATTTTGTCGTTATTATTCCCGTCGATAACGATTATATTCATATTGTTGAACAGTACCGATACCCCGTAAAAGCGAGATTTTGGGAATTACCCCAAGGATCATGGGAGGAAAACCCCAAGGCCGATCCAGCGCTGTTAGCCGCGGGCGAACTACAAGAAGAAACCGGGTTGCTATCACGCAACATGCAGTACATTGGCCATCAATATCTCGCCTACGGATATTCAAATCAGGGCTATCATATCTATCTCGCAAAAGACCTCGTACGAGGCGAGCAAGCGCTAGAAGCCGAGGAAGAAGGCCTTGTCTCAAAAAAAGTGACTATCGAAGAATTTGAGCAAATGATTCTAAGCGGAAAGATTAAAGATGCTACTACCGTAAATGCCTATAATCTTGCAAAACTAAAAGGCGCCATTTAATAGCAGTATTTTATTGTTGATGGTAGGGCGTTAACGAGAGGAACACCATAAGCTCTCATGTAACACAAACAAGCGCTACTACTATTAATTGTACGTTGACAGGCCATATGCATTGTGTAAAATGCGCCCAACTTCAACACAACACAGGAGCACTCACTTATGACCATTTTTTACGGACACCAACTTTAAACCCTTCGAGTGCTTAAACTGGGAGGTTATTAACACACCTTCCACGTCAGTTTTTAAAACCCTGACAGGGAAACTTGTCAGGGTTTTTTTATATTTTTAGGTTGTTAAAAACAACCCTTTAAATTCTCCGAAATTACTGCGCAATACTGGAAGGAAAAACATATAAACGCCTTAATTCGGCAGGTAATACTGTGCGCCTTATTTAGGCAGAAGGATTCATAATGCCCATTAAAATTGAACTCAATAAAAAAGCAAAAAACGGTATTAAACCCGTCAAAATATATACCCGAGATATCGATAACCTAGCGATGACGCAGCTAAAAAACATCGCTCAACTGCCCATCATACATTCACATATTGCCGCGATGCCCGACGTGCATGCAGGCGTTGGGGCAACTGTTGGCTCTGTAATACCAACGTTAAACGCCATTATTCCGGCCGCTGTGGGTGTGGACATTGGTTGCGGCATGATTGCCGTTAAACTGTCCCTTCGTTCTGCACAATTACCGGATTCACTTTCGGCTATTCGTGCTGCCATAGAACGTGCTATACCGGTTGGCTTAGGGGCGCACAAAACAATAAGCATCCGCGCGAGCGCCTGTAAAAAAATTGAGAACTCAGTCAATACACTTTTTGAAAAACATCCTGAATTATTAAAATTGCAAAAGAACGCGCACCAACTATGGGCCAAACAAATGGCTACATTAGGCGGAGGCAATCATTTTATAGAGATGTGCATTGACGAATCGAAACAAGTTTGGCTAATGCTGCACTCCGGTAGCCGAGGCATTGGCAATAGTATCGGGCGTCATTTTATTCAGTTAGCCAAAAAAGATATGCAGGGTCACTTGCACAACCTGCCCGACAAGGATCTCGCTTATTTTCAAGAAGGTAGCCCGCATTTTAACGACTATGTAAACGCGGTTAATTTCGCGCAGGACTATGCCCGCCTGAATAGAGAGGAAATGCTAAAACTCGTACTGGCTGCAATATCGCCGTTAGTACCACCGTTCGTGTTAGAAAAAAAAGCCATTAATTGCCACCATAATTACGTAAGCAAAGAGCACCACTTTGGCGCCGATGTTTACGTCACGCGTAAAGGTGCAATTCATGCAGCAGAAGGAAAACTCGGCATAATACCCGGTAGTATGGGGGCCAAATCCTATATTGTACGCGGTAAAGGTAATACCGATTCCTTTTGTTCTTGCTCGCACGGTGCTGGCCGACGCATGAGCCGAACTGAGGCCAGAAGACGATTTAAGAAGGAGGATCTATTAGCGCAAACACTCGGAGTAGAATGCCGAAAAGATAAGAAAGTAATCGACGAAATACCCGCCGCGTATAAAGACATAGATGAGGTGATGTCAAACCAACGTGATCTAGTAGACGTAGTACATACCCTAAAACAAGTGCTCTGCATTAAGGGATAAATAATCAACAAACAAAAGGCGCTAAGATGGCCAAATTAAACAAACCCCGAAATTTACACGCCTGCCACCCCATACTGAAAAAAGGTGGCGTACACAGAAAATCCAAAAGCGGTAAACGCGCTGCGGCCAAACACGAAACTCGCCAAAAATCGAGTGAGTGGCTTGGCCGCTCTTCTTCTCTATAAGCCATTTAATTTATAGCGTACAGCGCTTTACGCTACCCCTCTACTACCCCTATTACTACAATCCCTCTAGTACACACCTATTAAACCTCTAGTACGCCGCTTGCTATTGCAGCACCCTGCACAACCATCCGTTAATCGGCTTGGCTTATGCACGATGGTAACTATCCCGCCCTTTAGGCTATAAAACCTGTTGTACGTTTCCTATTTATGCCGTGGATAGGTATCCTTATACTCTACGGTGGCGAACCCGCCCTTTATCGTAGCTTTTTTTGACAATAATACTGACTACACCTAACAATATCCGGACGGTAGACAATGGAGCGAAATATGGAAACCGAGCTGCAACAAATCAATGCTATATACCAACTTATCACTAAATTTTTAGTCGATTATAGCTTCCAGCTCGTAGGGGCCATTTTAGTCTTTCTGCTGGGTTTGTTTATCGCCGGAAAAATAGGTAAAGCGGTGCAACGATTTGCGGAATCTCGTGGAGTTGATATTACCCTAAGCCGTTTTATTGGCAGCACCGTAAAAATGATTTCACTGGTGATGGTTATCATCATTGTTCTCGGGAAACTCGGCATTAGTGTTACCCCTTTTGTGGCCGCGGTCGGCGCACTAACCTTTGGTGTAAGCTTGGCAGCACAGGGGCTAATTTCGAACTACGGCGCTGGCGTTAATATAATTATAGGTAGACCTTTCGTAGTTGGCGATACCATTTCCATTTGCGGTGTTAGTGGTGTTGTAACAGAAGTTAATCTTGGCCATACCCTGCTTATTAACGAAGACCACGTCACCATTACCATCCCAAACAAACATATTATTGGCGAAATTTTACATAACTCTAAACAAGAATCATTAGTTGAAATGTCGATAGGTGTTGCTTATAGCAGTAATATGGACGACGCTGTTCGCGTGATTACGCAGGCGATTAATGAGAGCGAAGGTTTCAGCTCTACCACGCCCCCAATAGTAGGCATAGAAAATTTTGGAGACAGTAGCGTTAATATTGGTATTCGTTACAAGGTACCAACGGCCTCGTTATTCAACGTTCAATATCAGGTTAACCGTAATATTTTCACCTCACTACACGAGGCCGACATTAACATCCCTTTCCCTCAAGCCGAAGTACGCATGCTATAACTATTTATCGAGGGTATAGCCATCAACTTGCAAACTGCAAAAATGCTTCAAAACTCCATTCAGTAGTTTTTTACGGTATCAATCGAGTAAATCACCTAAATTCACGGCATGAGCAGGGTCGATTCCAAAACTTTTTATGTCGGGATTGGGTGGCTCCGCTACATCGATTGTTACACGAATGGTTGTGTTAGGTTGTCCGGGGCGTTCGAGTGTAATCTCATATTGGACACGTTTAAGAAAATTGTCGCCTTGCGGCGCACGCCAACCACTGGGGGTTGGGTTTTCCCACGATATAGCCGTCGCTTTAACGCGTGTGCGGCCTCCAATAGAATCCGTAATGGTTGCGAGCTGTCGAATATAGCTTTCAACACTATCATTTTGCCAAACAAGGTTTATTTTACGCGGCCCCCACATCATACCGGCTGCGGCTTCGTCGCCGAACCCCGGCCCCCACAAATGCAAGCGTTGCCATTGACGGTTTAATCCCGCTTCTTTAACTGAAAAAAGATTACCGCTGCTATTAAATTCGGGGGCGCGTCGGCGTGTCGCGGTTACATCTTTGGATTTGCGCGCTAATCTACGCGGGAAAATAATCCCTGCGATAGTAATCGCTATACCCCCTTCGTTAGGCGCGTCTCGCACTACGATGCTTTCTATACCTCCCGTACCCGCTATACGCTGATCGAAATCGGGCAATCTTGCGCGCGAGGCTGGGTCCAATATAAAGTCGGGCGCTAAGCGAAACTTTGCGTTAGGGTACGAACGTAATGTCGACGCCCACTGATCCATTTGGCGTGACATTTCATCGACGGGCATTCGTAAGCGGCGAAACATTTCGATAAATCGATCGACTTCAGTGTCCAGCATGCCAAGCGTACGACCTTGAGTTATCAAGCGTAATTCATCCGGCGTGTGAAGCGTAATAGGTGATCGCGTTGGGGTTGCTGCCGGTGCCGTACGTGCTCGTGTTCGGGGGCGTGCCGGAGTGGGGGTAGGCGTTGCGGCCGTGGCCTTAACCTGTGCCGCCTTTAGTACGCTTTCTAACGAACGCGCCTCGGCGAGCGCTTCTGCCGCCAGAACTTTGTTACCTTTACTCGAGGCTTCTAACGCTTTTGCTTCTATTTTTAATAACTGTTGATGGAGGTCTGGGTCGGCATCCACTACGCGCTGGTATTTCGCGCGTAGATCTTGGCATAGATCTGAACATCGGATAATCCTGCCACGTTCGGTTAACGTTAAAGTATGCTCTTTATCCACGGTTTTTATCTGTGTTAGCGGCTCCGATTTAACCGCCATTTTTGCCACAACGCCTTGTTGATCTTTCGCTGGAGCCGTACCCACATTGGGCTTATTTTTACGTAGAAAAGGCGGTGCAGCGTTTGTTATCTCGACATTGTTATCGCTACCCATTTTTATCCAACCTTTTTCTAACCAAGATTGATACGCACTGCCCTCCACTCGCTTTTGATAGACATCTGGAATTTGTCTAAGGGTGCTGTAGGCCGAGATTCCCATCATGGCGCCCTGCTGAATAGCGGAATAGGTCACGCTCGCTATCATGTTCGCCTCTTGATCTTTGGGCAGCCTCAATTTTTTTATCGCATCAATATCTTCTTTTACTTTCGCATTGAGTAAATAAATATTAGCGCCTAGTTCTGTCACATCATAAATAGCGATTAATCGATCAAGGCGCTGAACAGTCAGCATGCGCGATAATGTTGCGGTACGCGCTGCCAGCGTTACCTTCGTGAGCGTACCCACAACAACTACAACAGCGCCGATGATATTAATAATATCCAGCGCCGTTTCAGTATCCAACTCAAGCGTGCCTTTTTCCTTACGATTATTCATATTGCGTATCGACATGGCCGCACTAATCACGGCCAACGAAACCCCTAACGCCATTACCACGGCGGCCGCAGCTGGGCTCAGTGCGCCGGCAGTGGCAATGGTTCCGGCCACAAGCATAATGATGCCTAAAGCCGCCAACGCATATTCTAAATACTCGAAGAATGTAGTAACTGAGTTGCTCGTACCGCGTATAGACGTTTGCGGTAATCGATATACAATTTTTCCGTTACCGTATTTATTATCTTCACCAAATTTCACAAACGCAGATTGCACCGCATCTTGCTGTGTAGAAGAGGTTCCGCCAACGTAAATCATGTCGCCCTTTTTGGGCGCATCGAAGGTGACATCTACAAGCTTCATTTTGTGATTGCCATTTTCCGGATCCGCATCGGGGTGATAGCCCGCAACCAACATTAACGGCACTACGTTGCCGTCATCCTTTTTAACCAGCGCCGCCACAACACGCAACGCGGGATAACCCGGTTTGAACCGACTTTGTGCATCACCAACTCTAATGCCTAATCGCGTCAGTTGTTTGTTTTGTTTTTGCAGCACACTCACATATTCATCTATTGCCGTTAGATCGCTGTATTGCCGTGGGCTATACATTTCACGAATAAGGTTGTACACATCGTACTGTGCCCTATCGTGATTTTTTAATCGAATAATAAACGGATCTGTTGAAGCGTCACCGCTCGACGAGAGTTTCTTGGCCCTATCATCTACAATAAATTGTCGAAGCTTTTTGGCTGTTGTCATCAGCTTAGTGGTATCTTCTATATCCTTTTGGGTTAACGACAATAAACCACTCGATTCTCGCTGCTCTAAACGGTCAATATCATCTTGGTAACCCTTCTTTTTATCGTCTGTTGCTTTCGCCTGCTTAGCTTTCAGGCTCGCTAATTGATCCCATTCGGTAAACGCCGTGTTATGCGCAAGCGTGCTGGCATCGTACACAAAGAATGGATGCCCCGCTGCGCTGGCGTGCTGCACCCAATTCATATCTTGTTTGTAATGTGGTGCCGCTCTGCCAACGAGTAGATACTCGCCAATACCAAGATGCTTCATGGCGATGGATTGGTTCGCACTGCCATCGGTTTTAAACGTTTTAATGGGCGTTTTAAGGTTTTGCGGTGAATTTTTTACAAATTGATCCGCTTCTTTTGCAAGTTCAACTGGGGGTATTGCGGTTTTATCACGCATGAACGTTAGGGAATCGGGTAACGGTACGACATCCCACGAGTACGCGATATGTCGAGCCATTGCAATAGAGGCGCCGTGTAGCAAATCATTGCCGTGGACATGATGCGTTTTCAACCCCATCCGAAACGTATTCGTTGCAGTTGTAATGGTGGTGTTATCTTTATTGATATCCGCAGACGCAATATACGAGGGATAAGGGGGGAGCACCGTAATATTCTCTTCAGGAATACCATTTTCCATGACAAACTTTGAGAGCAACTCGACCCGTGCATCGCGCTGAGTTTCTGAGTTCAGTTTTAAACGATAGTTTTTGGCCGCAAAGTTTAATAGTGCCATAGCATTATTAATGCTACGCAACCCTCTGGCGGGCTTGTTCTTTTTTCGTAGTTTTTCCGTCAACCCCCAAACAGCCTGATACGCACCTTGCGTAATCGGATTTTTGTACAGCACTACGTCTTTTCGAATAGCCTCCAAAAAAGCGATATCATCATAGACTTCATAAAATATAGTATTGGCCATTTCAAGGCCATTGTATTTTACACTATCGTCTTTTGTGCTTTCATATTCCAACAAGTAATCTCGGTATTTATCGAGTTCTGTTTTTCTCGTTTTCATTTGTTGGGTAAAAAAATGAAAACTATACCAGCGTGGCAACCGCATCTTTTCAGATTTAGATAATCGCCGCATGTCGGCCCACAAATGCTTATTAGCATAAGCCGAGGACAAGCTCGCGAACTGAGAGTCATCGAAGTATAATTTTAGTTTTTTACTTTCAATAAAGCGTTTTATCAGTAGGAAAGGATCTATTGCAAAACCGAAGCTTTTAATTTTTTCGTTTGCATAGGCTTCTCGGCTATCTTTAAAATGACCGTAACGAGCGTATTTCTTCTTGGATTTTTCAATAAGCGTTGTTAGCTCTGAGGCTAACGCATCGGTATATTGCTCTTTAATAAGCGTTTTCAACGCAATTCGAATTAACTGGATCGTTTTCGGCCCTACTTGAAAAACGGCTTGTGAGGTCATATTAAAATAGACCCCTTCAAGTGAAATATCGATGGTAGCCGTTGGAATTAATTCTTGCGATAGCACCGACCGTTGTGCCGCATCGGGGTCTTTTTCGCGTTGAATTTTACGCTGTATTCTGCCGCTTTGTTGCTGCACAACGTGCGTGAGTTCATGTGCGACTAAATGCTTTCCCGCGCGAGTTTGAGGCGCATAGTGGCCTGCGCCAAAAACAATATTGTTATTATGAGTATACGCTTTTGCCTGCAGACTTCTGGCGGAATCACTCGCGGCGCCACCATTGTGTACGCGAACCGAGCTAAAATCGTAACCAAAACGCGGTTCGAAATAATGCTTTAACGCGGCTGAAAGGGGTTCGCCACGGCCTTGCAAACCTTCCACCGTAGACTGTATAGCCGGTGTTAGTTCTGGCACAGTAGCGCTGTGTTCGGGTTCCCGCTGAACAACGCCGCCCTCACGTTCTTCTTCTCGACGATGCTGCTGTTCGCAGCTCGCACATTTTCGATTAATAAGATTACTTGCGGGGCTAACAGGCGTAATCATTGGCGTAGATTCAGAACTTAGGCTCTCACTATTAGTGATCTTATCGGCCACGCGATCTGCCTCTTGCTCGAAGGCATCGTTACTCGCACCAACACTTAGCTTTTTCTGCAGTAGATTATTCCCAAGGTGGCGAGGACAAACAGTGGCACCAACAGCCTGTACCGCCGGTTGTTTGGGTATTGCCGGCGCTTTACTATGCCCGTGGCTACGCGTATTTTTGTTAGCGCTGGATTTTGTATCAAACGTCATATAAAAATTCCATTTAGAACCTTAGCCCCACGCCGCCCGTTGGCCCACCCGACCGAATCCCTTCATCCGATATGATTACGTAGCCCCCTACTCGCCAGAAAAATCGGGTGCCCGTAGCGCCCATTTCTTGGCCAATACCGATCGCCCCTAAGGCACGATAACGGTTGCGGAGGTTCGCGGTATCGGCGGTAGGTACTTCGGCTAACACACCGGCTTCTATATCAAAGAAAAGTGGGTTATTTACATTTATACCGTCTTCCAATGCTCGCAGACCCATCGCGCCGCCCAATAACAATCGGTCTGGGGTGAGGTAAAGGCCTCGCACACCCAACCGTAAACCATGAAGGCGGCCTAAAATCACATCAGCACCGAGCATTCCTGTACCGCCAGATGAGCCACTAGCATGGCTAGACCCACCTCGTAGCTCAACCAAGCCATTCACATTAGGCGACGTTTGTTTAGGCGGGGGAACCGGTACCGGCTCACCAGACGGTTTGGGAAACGCGCGCCGTACAGGCCTATTTTGCCGTGCAGCTCGCTGACGAATACGTCGCTCCAACTCGTCGATTTCCGCAGTGAAGGTACGCAAGCCGTCTAGAAATTGCGGCTCTATCTCCGCTAGCTCAACATCCCCGTGCCCCGTTGAAAACCCAATATCCTGTCGGCCGGCATGAATAAACCACACATGCAGACATTCGTGGTAGAGCGTAGAGGCCATAGCCGATTCAGGATCGGTATGGGAAAAATGCAAAAGCGGATTTCGTCTCGAAGGCCAAGCTCCCCCAAGGATAATTCCACGGTTATTAGGGTTGCGTGGTGCAAGGGTTCTAACCCATACGTTATAGCGAGGCTGGTTCGGGCGATTGGGCTCGAAAAAACCTGATGCATCAGAACGGTGTGCTGGAAGGGTATCGGTAAATACAACATGAATCTGTGAACGACAGTGTCGCCGCCCACGACAAAACAACCGCCATAGTGCATTAATCAAATTCTGGCCTGAGGTCGTACGCAACATGCGCGACTTTGCCTCCTGCGCAACACGGTTTCGCCCCGCATTGGTAGGCCACTGTATGGGCGCCACAACGGCGTTCCAACTATCAGGCGCATCAACTCCCGGTACGCGCTGTACGTATTGAGAACCCACGGGTGAAATACCCACCGACGATGGCCCCCCCGTTTGTTGCAAGACATGTGTAAGCTCGTGCGCGAGTAAGTGCCTGCCCGTTACACTGCGCGGATTATATTCACCTGACGAAAACACAATATCGCGCCCGTAGGTAAAGGCCCGCGCAGAATAATGCTGGCTTAACGCATTCGCCGCTGGGTTTGAGTGTATGCGCACGTGTGAAAAATCTGTACCAAAACGAGATTCAAAAAAATGTTTTGCGCCTTGCTCTAATGGTTGGCCTTGAGCCGTCACGCCCGTTGGCAATGCAGCCGGCCTAGCGTAAGGCGCTCCGCCACCAGAAGGTACAGTAGGCGAAATTTTTCGCTGAAGAGTTTTGTCGTCTTCTTGCTTACAGCTTGCGCATTGGCGTTGTACGCGTGCATGAGATTCGGACGATGCCGCTGAGCGAGGATGCCATTGACGCGGCCTCGATTCTTGTTTAGCACGGTTATCATTCGCGCTTGACATAATACGTGCCGCCACACGATCGGCTTCCTGCTCAAAACGATCGTTAGAACCGCCTATTTTTAATGCCGGTTGAAGGCAAGGCAATACCGGCGTCGACCGCACCGCACTGTTTCCCATTGCGCGCTGAATAAGTAAATGGTTTTTTTGACCGGAGCGTTTTGTCGTGGGTTTAGGGTTAAGAAAAGACGAGAAATGCTGTGGTGCTATCGATCCTTTATTGGCTGAAGAGGCGTATGGGGTAATACTAGGCGTTCGTCTTAGCATGGTATACCCCCCGCCGATTAACTCGATTTAACTAGCGTTTGCGCAGCGTCGCTAAACGAAAAATCAATCTCGTACATTGGCGTTGCGTCGGGTACCGGTGTTGGTGGTTTAGAATTAATGGCCGGCGATACTAGGCTCACCGAAATAGTGCCGGTGGTTCCTTTTAAAGCAACAGGGTTGCCTTTTTTAGTTGTCACGGTCGATAGGCCGTCCACACTGTTAAGCATCGCAAACTTCAGTGAGCCGGGCGTATCGTGAATAGCCGTTGTGTAGGCCGTAACATAAGTCGCAAATGATGCTTCGATATCCGATTCAACTAGCACTTCTTTACCACCGACCGTTAATGTTGGCCCGGATGGCGCCAAAGCAAGGCTATGAGAGGCCACCGTTATACTCAATTTTTTATCGACCGGTGCCAAAGTGGCCGATACAGATTTGACTAATACTTCTTCACCCATTAAATTTTTCCTTTTAATTCTAGGCGCCAACGTTACGACAAACGGCACGCTAGGAGGTTAGCGCTGCGACAGGCCTTTCTCGAAACAATGGCCGCAATAATCGTAGCCCAGCGCTAGCGCCGCCTCTATAGATTCAAAATAATACCGTCTATCAACTCGAAGATTATCGAGCTGACATGTGTTTTTTTCGTTTTCCAGATCGTGAAATTCCTCGCTGTTCGAATTACCCAAATAACGCGTTGGTATTTCTTGTGCAATCACTCGATCCGGCGTTAATGTTAACTGCACATTACGCTTCAATCTAGACGACGCGCGTTTTTCTAAAGGCGGGTGAACAAAATACGCAATTAAACGTGCATATTCCCCCACGCCACTATAAATGCCGCACTCACGAATACTGCCCACACCTTCACCAGCCAAGAAGTTACTCGCCACGGCGATAAGTGCCGTTGCCTCTACGCTGACCTCACCCGGTTTGGATAAATACTGAATATCGGATTGTACGATTGGTTTTCTTGCCACCTCGGTCGTCAACGTGGCGATCGAGCGCCGTAATAACGGAGGATTTAAATCCCATGTTGGCGAACCCGTTCCAATAGCCATACTTAACGATGCCTGTTCCGAGGCATCGCCTTTTATACACATTGCCAAATAACGATAGAAGTTGTGAGTAAGCATAAGAAAGGCTCTTAACGTTTACGTAAACGGCAAAAGATTAACAACATAAGCAAGATTAAGCACAGCACTACGAGCGCAACAATAATGGCCCAAAGCTGTTTAACTAAGGGAGTGTGCTCGTCAGCTTGTGCTACGCCCGAAGCGTTCGTCTCGCAATCGGGGTTGCCTGTGCCCGCAGTGTGACCGTTGCCTACGGTTAAATCGAAACCATTATTCGTGGAAATACTCACCACCGGTGGCTGCGCGTTAGGCGCATAGGTGGCAATCTGTAAATAATACCCATTATTAAGGTCTAACAACTCGCCATAGGGATAACCGCCCTCAACCTCTACCGCAAAGGTATGTGCAAGCCCAGGGCCCACATAGTTGCCCTGTGAATCTTTCGGCAGAAAATAGAGCAGCTGGCTGGCTCTATCGGCAAGCATTGGGCCTACCATTATTTGAAAGGGTGTATCGCCAGCGGTTGGCGCAACACCAACATACTGGGAGCTAACGCGCATGCGACCAAACTCCACGCCATCGGTTGTGGTGCCCAGTGCAAAGTAGCGAAAATTGTAACTACCTTCTAACCCCGTATTATTAAACGCAAGGCTGTAAATACCGTCACCCGCTATTTTATCGCCCTGTGTCCCATCGTCTACCAGCGGCATTCCCGGTAGAGCATTACGCGTAAGCCCCTCTTTTTGACAACGCCCAAAATGATAGGACGATAACGCAAAGCGCCCAACTTTCGGCTCTGCTGCAGAACCCGATTGAGCGGCGACCGCTTGGGATATGCGGCGAGTCCACGATTGATTATGTTTTTTCACGCTCGCCAAGAATTGGCTATTATCATCGCCATTGGCGAAGCTCGGAATATTCGGCGTAGTTGCCTCACAGTTATCCCCAACAGTACTCAGATAGTTACCTAAACCTTCCCCAGGCACTGCCGCTTCTACCGATACGTTTGCACCCAATATTGGCTCACCGTTATCAAGCAAACTCACTTGCAATAGAATATCGTCACCGGCAAAATATTTTTTCTGTTGTGTTAAAAATCTCGCCAAGATACGTAAGTCCGCTAATACAAATTCGTTGTCTTGTAATGCACCAGACGATGCCAATTGCCAGACACCATTTTCCGCTGGGTTATTCAATACCAGCGCTGCATAACCAATATCAGTATTCACGTAGCTAGCCAGCGAATCGTAATCGGCGGCGCTTGCGGGGTTACCATTAAGCTCGAGCGTGAGATCCGTGGCATTGGCGGGCGTATCCCATACGCCAATAAACACCAATTTGTCGGGCGCGCCAGGATTATAATTGGCCCCGATTTTAGGTACTTGATTAATCGTCAATGGCGCTTGCAGGGTTTCTAAATACGCCATTAATAAATCGGAAAAGGAATTGGTTTGGTTAAACCTTGCTTCGTGACTATAAGCGGCACCGCCATTAAATGCCGTAGAAATATCGGCAAGTAAGGCTGTATCCGCAACGCCATCATTACCCAAGGCAACGGTTCGAATTTGAGTAAAGTTTTTCTCATCCACCGAAAAATCAGTATTCGGATCGAAAGGCACATCGCTATTAGGCTGATTGTGTAAACCATCGCTCAGTAATATTGCAATACGATCACGCTTATCGTTTGGTGAGGCACCCGCAATACCTAATTGGTCTTCTAGCGCAAATTCGATACCGGCTTTAATGGGCGTACAATTATTACTGCCCGGATTAGCGGCGTTCGCGTCAGTGTACGAACCGCTTGTGGGTGGTGGCGGTACATCGCCTGGCGACAACTTGCCCCCCAACCCGGACACCGCGCCCGTTGTATTGCCACTCACCGTCTCGTCGCTGCACGACCACGAATATTGCGAAATGCTCACTTGGTCATCTAGCATATCGGTTTTAAACAAGCCCAGTGTCGTAACAAAAAGGTCTGCCGCACGTTTCGCTTGCACCCACCGATTATCAACACCACCATCGGTTTGCAACATACTGCCCGAATTATCCATGATTACGGCGTAATCGATAGGGTAACGCATATGCATATTGCCCCACATAAGTGGCGCATTAGCGCTCACAGTATTCGCACCGTTTAGTGGGTACGTAGCCGTCGACGTTGCAGGCGCACCCGGCAACGGGTTACTGCTAGAAATAGCATTGGCATTTTCCGAGCGAGCTTCCACCAAAAGCCCAAGCGTTTGGGGAAAGTAGCTCCAGCCAAAGTCGGCTGGCGTTAACACAAATTCACCCGACCAACCCAACTGAAACCCTACTTCCGCTCCAGCATATTCACCGGGGTTCGCCGCAATAATATGTGCGTTTGATAACGCTAGTGGGCTACCAGCACCGGCAAAAACACCGCCGGAACGATTAATACGCGTAAAGTTGCACGCTAGCGCGACACAATCTGCGCGGGTTATTCGCAAGGCCGTATCTTCCTGTGCCTCATCGGCATTGGCGGTACCGTGATTGTGAAGGCGATCGAAATAAAAGCTAATACGATCATCCGCGTTCGCGTCAATATCGTGCACCGAGAAATAAACACGGAGTTCTTCGTTGCCCGTTGCCGCGTCGAAGTAGCGCTTCGAATACACTTTTGCCTCTAGGTAATCGGAACCTAAGGCTTCCACCATATGATCAGCATCATTGTATTCGTTGAGTGTATTGACTCCGTCTGCGGTAAATACCGCACTGACCGAACGACTAACAGTATGATTTACCGCTGGGTCCGTTCCATCGGTAGACGCAAGCGCGAGTGTCGACAATCCGAGTAGTGTGCCCGCTAGGCACCGGTAGCGTAGTAATCGCTTCATAAACTGTTCTCCCCATTCTTTTATTTTTTGAGAATTGCTAAAACTTTTTACGTAGAAACACACCATGCGCGTATACGATAACGCCTAGACGGCTGTCACTCGAACCGGTAATTCAATTAACGTTTGCTTGCCGTTGGGAACACTAACCGCATCGATAGCAGTAAGTGTTGCTGCAGCCATAAGCGTAAAGGTAATATCACCGGCGATACCGCCTAACGGCGCTAATGCTTCAATCGGAAATGTCACAAGCGCATCGTTACCGGTAACATTTTGATTATTCATTTGTACGCTTCCACCGGGCAGCCAATCATTCGGATCAACCTCATCGGGCAGACTAACAGGCCATTCAAGGTGGTACTCTAAGTCGAAACGATGTGTTTCTATTCCACTACTGCTATTCACCAATGTGAAAGCCACCTCGAACGTACTAAATTCCACATCGGCTCGCGTGAGAACAAGCGTGTCGCCCTGCAGTTCTACACCTCCGCTATAGAACAAAAAGTTTTCTGTGGGAGGCTGACCACCAATGGTAAATCGTTGCGCAGGTTGTGCCGACTGTATGCTGGCACGCCTACGTGAACGCGCGACGATATTAATGTCCGAAAAATCACCGGCTGTAAGTGCATCGTTAGGGTCGACCGTAAGCGTAACCTGCGCACTTTCGCCCGGTAATAAATTCAACTGCGTGGCACTCAACGAAATATTCCAGCGGCTATCACTGGATATTGGCGCTATATCAAATAGCTCGGGGGCATCGGCGGGAATTAATAAATTGCTCGTAACCGTATAGCCTATTTGAAACTCGTCTGTCGACACGTCGGTTGCTATGTTCACCGTCGCCAACATAACGCTAACGCTACCTTGCGGTAGGTCTCCGGTGGTCAAACCTAAAAATTCAATTAATTCTTCCTGTGCTATAACGGCCGACAACACATCGTTTAAATCGATAGCCGGTTGAATACCCGAAATACCGCCACCGTTACCGTTTAGATAAACCGCGTAGGTAGTGACCACACTCATCTCAGACGGAACACCTGTGCCGAAGGTTGTAATAACGTCGAGCAGTGCGTGCTGCGCATCCACTAATTTTTGTAGTACCGTTAACGCATCTTGATTATCAAAATTACGCGTATCGCTATTCACTTCGGCGGCCGTGGTTAAATAATAAATTTCGTTGGCAACATTCTGATACGACAACCACGATTCAGTACCACCCAAAACAATTGGAAAAAGTTCGTTTTGCTGCCAATATTGTAGGGCTTTTCGGAGGTCTTTTAGCATTTGCGAAAATCGCTCTGCCGATAAACTCTCGTCGCCTCGTCGGGCGTATAGGGGCGCTTTTACACTGTCCGATAAGGTAAGGCCGAGGCGGCGTAAATCCTCAATCATTGAATGTTCAATGCGGGGATTACTACTACGGTGTAAACGTGCCAGAGGATAATATTTGTGGCCCGTCTCGGCCACGCTAAGCGTATCAAATTGGCTAACGCTTTCTGCAACGCGCACAGTCCAACGGCGTTCTTGCCGAGAGGTTGTTTCTAATCCAATGTGTTGATTAACGAGTCGTTCGTCATTATTAAGGCTGCCAGAAGCTGACACTTCTTGTTCGAAGACATCTAAATAAACGATATCAAAACGGTTGACGGGCGGCGTCACTAAATCACTTTCTTCACCACTCAAACGCGGCAAGTCGCGGTATAAGATAACGCCAGGATTTATCACCTGCCACCCATCCACCACGAGCATACCGGGTTGTATAGAAAAATTATTGTCGTCTTCTATAGGCTCTATTGCGAAGCCCGCCCCCATACCTGGAACACCGTTGCCAATAATGTCGCGTAACAGTAATTCAACTTCATAACGACGAATATCGTCAGCGTCGTTCCAGTCGGCATCTAACAGCGGCACGCCTTGTTGAAGACGAACGCCGGTGTAGTGTCGCGGCTGCAGCACGGTTTCACCGCGTAAATATTCATACAGAACGTTCGTAAGTTGAAACGTATCTCGTGAAAAGTCACCCATGATTAGTGTCCTTGCCTTGCCGTGCTGCGGAAAATAAGTTTAAACCAACGTTGAAAAAATGAATGTCCATCAAAACACCAATCGTATTTTTCGGATAAGAGTGTCGCCAACCGATAAGCTCATTACTGGGTGCCGAACGTAGTCAATCATGTAATCTTCGCCGTCAAACTGACCAAATAACGCGAACTCTCTTAATGGATAACGCTCACTACCACTAATGGAAAGCGTGTCTGAATCTAGCGTTACTGCCACTTGAATGCGGTGCGTGGGCGTTGTTGTTTCGTTGCCTACAGCATCTAGAAATTGCAGATTGAGCGCCGACCCGCTAATAATTGTTGGCGTGGTATCGGTAAGCATTGTGGTGGCCGCAACGGGAGCTGGCGGTGGGTTGTTATCCCAATGGCTCTCACCCCGCCCTAATCGTAACTGTTGAATACCGGTAGAGGTGCCGCCCAACATAAACCCTGCAATTAACTCTCGACATTGGTCCACGACAATATTCGATCGCCAACCAAACTCGTGTAGTTTTCCGTCGCGCTTGCGCACTTGATCCCAGTATTTTCCATCGGGCGATAATTGCATTTAATGCATCCTCTTTAACATGGCACTAGCTCTCATCAATAACATCCTCTAAACCACTGTTTAGTACCGATCCAAAATAGTCACCTTCGGGCAATACGGATTCACTCTCGTTTGTAACCCACTCGTCCGAAAAACTGCTCGTAATATAATGGCCATTGTCAGTTGCGGGCTGGCTATAGTGGTAAACCACATCCGTTTCCATGTGTTGCGACGGAATAAATACAACACGGTCCGTGACCGGCATAAATTCTCGTACAACCGATCTAAGCCGTTCGATTTCATGTTTTACTTCATCGGTATCTAACGTGTGTGTTGCTAGAAATTCGCCCACTGTGTCACGTGCAATACGGTTGCGGTCACCACGAACGCCATTCGTGCCGGTATCGTAGGTGTATCGCTGTGGGTCTTCGAATGTATTGTGTAATGCAAGACATTGGTGATGGCGGCTGTCGACAATTGTGGAGCCCGCATAGCGTTCGTCATGGGTTTCGCTCGCACGATAAACATCGCTGTTATACACCCTTTTCCGATTGCTTCGGTACACTAATTGAATCGCTTCTCCATCATCCTCGTAAGGCAATACACAGGGTGATCGTTGCTGATAGACACCATCAGTAAGGCGTTCTTGTGGGCTCCAGCTATCACTGGCTAAATCTATTAAGGTGGTTTGCCAAATGGACCAACCGCTATCGCCCCTATTAGACGAATAAAAAATCTCCAGCGTATTAAGATTATTCAGTAATATCGCAGGTTCCCTATCATGATAATCACCGTTTCCCACTTTCGGTAACGCATGGCTATTGGACCAATTATTAGCATCCAGCAGTTGATCCGATTTCTCACGCACAATAACCTGCCATCGCTCTGCTTCCGCCAAAGCCGATAACGTTTGCTGCGCCCAACACACGATAATGCGCGGGGTAGGCAATGACGGTGTCACAAGCACCGTCATATCATCTTGTACGCGCGGTTCGGCACCTCCCGATAACGGAAACCTTATCGCTTCGCCCCAGTTGTTACCGTTATGCCGGTTATAGTGTAACTGCCATTCCATGCCGTCGAACTCTTGCCAAAAAAGCCAGAGGCCATCGGTATCGTCTGCGGTTAGGGTGGCTTTTCGGCGCGGCCGTGTTGCATCGAAAATACCAGCGATCATGAATGGGTTAACGTCGCTACCATCGGTAGACGCTGGCCCAGGCTCGGTCCATAACGTGTTATTTCGCTGTTGGTAACCTATCGACCAATGAGCCTTGCCATCGGTCACAGAGCAACGTGTCCACACTAACCAAAGGCTCTCACCCTGTTGCGCAACGCTAGGCCATTTATTGATATTGGTAGTGGAGATTAATGGCTCACTCGGGCCATATTCGGTTAACGTTGCGGTGCAGTTGTACAGGAATAGGCCGTGGATCGTTTGTTCGATTACACTCTTATGAGCACCGTCGAGTATTTCCCATGTATGAGTGGAAAGCGGTGTAAGTATTGCGTTTTGCGTTATCGATAAACCAAGACGCTGTAGTGAGCCCCACAACGCAATTGCGATCACGCCACCTAAAAAATACCGCTGTAAACCGTTGTTCAGTGCAACGCCGGGCGTTTTCTTTACCCATATTTCCCAACGATTTTGCCGAAGAGTGTGATAGAACAGCCACCGTATACCGTTGTGATCCGTATGCCCACAGGCTCGCCCTTCGTAACAAAAATCAATTGATTCGAGCGTTTCTTGTTCACGCCATATACCACTGCTCGTTCGTGTTATCGACCATAAATTTAAACGCGGCGGCTGGTTGCTGGTAAAAATATTATGAACATATTCTTTACTACGACTTTCCCAATGGCTAATGCGTTTAATTGTGGCTTCCAGCGTGGGCACAATACCCACCCGGCGATACAACGCAGGCGCATTGATTATTTCGTTTCGCTGGCTATTTAAATCGCGCTTGTTATCACTCTTCCAGCCAATCCATTGTGCGAGTAGGGGCAACAAGGCTTCAGGCGATTGGCTGATATTGCGACATTGCTCCGTGGCGTTCGCTAAACTATGAAACTGATCGATCTGGCCACCAACAATCGACAGAAAGCGTTGTAAAAAATACGTGGATTTATCGTAGCGATGGTAAATTGACGGCAGTAATTCCATCATATGAGCGCCGTAACCGTGGGGGCTTGTAGCCAAAGCACTCACACGGTTACGGGGTTCAAAATGGAAACTCGCAGGGTTGCCACTGTAGGGAAATAGCGTGTAATAATAATACGTCTCCCCTTGCATAGCCTTGTCTGTTTGGCTGTAAGTTAAGGCGGCATTCCGCTCAACATCGGCTACCCATTCACCGTCTTCACTGTGTTCTGGGTAACGCCCAACCAAACGCACAATACGAACACCGTCAAAGGTATTGTCAGCCATTATCTCCCACGACACATCAATACGATTGCCGTCAGGATGCGCGTTTGCGTGAACGTTACGCAGCTTCATTTTGTTAGAAGCCTCCCTCTAACGCGGTTAGTTTCACGCCATTGCGATAGTGCGCATCGTGTTCTGTATCCTCGACTGAAGAGCCCGGTATTCGCGGCACCTCGCTCGCCAACAATTGGAGCCGGCCAGCGCTGTCATCTGTGCCAGCGTGCCCTTCTCTCGAGAATTCATCGATGGTGACGTAGGCAACGCCATCTATTTTTTCAATTGCCTCATAAAATTTACTTAAAAATAAGACTTGCCCGAAATCAACGTTATGAAATGCTAGCAGGCTTGTAATGGCCTCCTCTACTTTTAACCGTATTTCCGCGCGCGCGTAATAACTTTCCACGCCAATGCGTGCTGAAATATAAATCTTCACATAATCAACATCGGCCACTTCAATTAACGTTGAAACGGGGCGCAAGCTATCAAAATACGATAATAAGTTTGCACTAAGAATATCACTTACACGGCCACCGCCCTCGGGCGCCACGTACAAGGTGACTCTATTCCAATGTGTCGCTTCTGCGCGCACTTTTCCTACACCATTATAATTTTCGGCCAGCTGTTTATAATCATCGGCCGTAACAGCACGGCGAAAAGAACGGTACATACCCGGCGCATGCTCAATAGCGTGTTCAATGGTCTCCCTATCGGCACCGCCTGTAGCGGCGGTTTTATTCGTCACCTTGGCTGCTACCAGCGATAAACCCGGTGCATCGGACAAGGTCGTAATTTGATGAGCGGCAACATTACCCAGTGCGCCCCCACCAACACGATAACGTGCACGTATGGTAGAGCCGCTCGTGGGTACTGCGCCAAATCCATTACCACCGAAAATAAGAAACGCCTGTTCATTTTCATCTATCTCTATGACGTAATCTTGTGCATCTTCGCGGCTGAACGCGAGCGATTCCTGTAAGCGCCAGCTATTATCCATAACACCGCCCAGCTCAGTCCAAACAGTGATATCGGCTATGCGATTATTGTTACCGCTGTTATCACGTAAAATAAGATCAGTAAAATTTAGCGCAAAACGCTGGCCCGAAAGCCCATTTGAGTTGCCTACTACATCGGTTTTAATTAATTGCCCCTGCTCTACAGGAATGCGTACGGTTTTTTTATTACTAATAGGGTCGACAGCCAGCAAAGCACAATCAATATCGTCATTCTCGCCACTATATTCGAACCGTACACTCGGGTTGCCCTTGCTACTTTTTGTGGCGAAAGCGTCACCCGATGACAACCGAACCCGCGCCGTGGTGTCTGCCGAAAACTCAACGGTTAACTCAGTAGACGAAGGTGCCGCTGTTGAGAGGCGATAGCCCACTAATTTTAAGTGATCGATAATGCTCGCCCGCTCACGCGCCGTACTTAAAAATGATTCGTTAACCAGGCGATCTTGATGGTAAGCCACTATGTCGCCCATGTGAGCGAATAGCTGCAATAGCACATGTCCAAAATCTGTTTCTTGGCTATAGTCCGTCCATTCAGGTAATTTTTCGGGTGCCATTTTTTGCATTGCGAGCAACAGGCTCTCGTAATCTCTCGCGGTATAATCTATTTTACGGCCGTCGTCTGAATGTTCTATTTTCATGGTGGTTCTCTTATTTAAATTGAATTCGAACGGCGTGCTGTTTTAAATCTTGTTTTTTGGTATAGACAATTTCTACGACCACAGACTCACCTTCAGAGGTTACCTGTACAGCATCGGTTATCATTTCATTGGATAGCCAACGGGCAAGTGCTTGCCCAATCGTGAATTGCATGGCCGGCGCTAAAATAGAATGGTTAGGCTCAAATACCAAATTTAATAATCCGCAACCAAATTCTGGCTGATGAATGCGTTCACCTGGCGAGGTAAATAGTAGCTGTGTTATTTTTGCTCGAATACGCTCATCGCCACCCGTTGCGTGAATAGCTCCCACCTCGTTGACTCCCAAGGGGAAACGGAATCCTTTTTTTTCGGCCATGTCGTACACAGCATTTACTCCATTTTTTAACGCGGCTATGAATCGGTTATATCTACCGCAGCCGCTTTAATAACAACATTCTGGCCACTGGCGTCCAATGTAAACGCAACTTTTGACATAATATTAAAGGCGCTGTCAGTCATTTGTATTGAATTTTCGGTTACATCCGTCATCGTTATTCCACTATCGGTTAACGTTATTTGATTTATTTTTCCGTCTTCAATCTGCTGACGAATAACAACGCCATCGGCCGTCATAGTAATGAGGTTGCGTTTGTCATCACCGTTACGTTGTAAAATGAGTAACAGCTCTTCATCGTCTTTATCTTCAAACTGTATGGAATGCCCCTTTCGCGTTCTTATTATTTTCCGCGTTGGCGGGTTCTGCACCTCGTCGCTGTCTTCGCCGTCAATGTCGTACACTAAAGGCAGTTCGTTTTCGTCATCCGGTGCTGACCAAAAAGTACCAACCCAAACAGGGAAATCGATATCGCCACCTTCATACTCTACCCATACACCACTCTCTTTTTCGGGCATAAATAACAGGCCCTGATTGGCGCTACCACCGTACGGAAAACAAGGTGCCGCCCAGCCGCTCACAATAGTGCCCGTTACACTTGGTACGGTCACCGTAATGCGGCCCAGGCACTCTGGGTCCTCGTTATCGACAACAAAACCACGGTATTTTCCATGATGATGCCGTTCAATTTTTTGCATTAAATGCGCAACCGTTCGCTCTAAATCCATATTCAATTCCTAGCCCTGTACGCACACTCGTCGGCATGCTGAAACTTAACGAGATTAAAGCGCACTGAGTAACCCGCCGCTTTCTCCGAAATCTTCATCACCGACAAGGTGCAGGCCATTTCTCTTCATTCTTACCTGTTGGCTGTAGCCATCGGAGGTAAACACGTGGGTAACATGATTAACGTAATACATTCCGCTATAAGTCTCGCCAATACCTTTAACCGTTACCGGTTTGCGCGGCATTAGCACATGGGAATAGTGATTAGCATTCACTTCGCCGGAAGCAAATACAAACCATTCAGAGCGGTTATATAAACCCTGACAAAGCGATTCCATTTCACTCTGTGCGGCAGCGCCGTTATGCGAAACGTATACTTGAGGCGTATCCATACCTGGCTTTAGTAGTCCCGCCGCCTCTATTCCACCGAGAGTAGTTTGTGCCGTAGAATCTACGTTTACGTCAATAACGTCTTTTGTTTTACGGTCTACCTGAAACATGCCCACGTTAACAGGGGCCATTGCATCCACATCTATGGAGAAGTTATGGATATTCGTTTCCTTGCCAAAATGGACCGCCAATAGTGGTTGCGGTTCGTCCTCTATTTTAGGTAAACCGAAAAATCCTTCACTGCCCTTTACGAAACATTCATAGCCATTACGAATGGCTAAGCGCTTTAGAAACTGCATATCGGTTTCGCGTTGAATAATGGTGCTATTCGCTTCATCATGACTAAACTCGGTGGCTTCCACTTGCGGTGTTAAACCATAATATTTGAAAATTTCAGTGGCTATATCGCTGTCGGTTTTATTTGGCCAGTCTTTTAGCCATTCAACCCTGTCCATCATTACACTTGCATCCATGCCCCATATTTCTAAATATGCCTGCTCAGTATTATCTTGAAAGCGCGGTTTAACATGTGTAATAAAGCCGGTTAGAAGCTCTTGCACATCATCTTCGAATCCTGCTGAAATACTAACCGGTGTCCACACTTGAAAATGCTTTTCGTCAATATGCGTCCAGCCTTCAGCCGTTTGAATTAACAAGATTTTTAAACGAAACATTGCGGCTAAACCGTCATCCAGTTCCACTGCTAGCTGTAAAAGATCGCTGTATACCGTCTCGATCTCTTCGCCGTCGAAGGCTATAGTTAAATAATCATGCGCCATTAAGCGCCCCCAGTATTACGCGGGGGTATCGTGATACTCTGGCCAACGTTCGTTAAAATTGTTTTTTCCGCTATGTTAAACCCAAGCGTTGCTATAGCCTCCATTACCGTTTCTGCCGCTACCGTATGTTCATTAAAGGTAACGTGTAATCGCACGTGATAGACCCAACGAGCGGTATTGACACTTATCTGTGCTGTTTCTGAACGATACTGACACTGTAAAACGGGTTCGCTCGTTTCCGAATTAAATTGCCATAGCGCCGGTTCCGGCTTCGTTATTTTGTAATCGCCAATCAAGGTTACGCCTATCAACTGTAACGCGAGCTCGATTGACGCGGGCACTTGCTGGCTCAATACTGCATCATCTAGATCGAGCAATAGTGTATTGGCAATTAACCCAATAGGCGGCCCAGCGTTAAGCACCGTTTCGGTCAGCCCGTTTGGCGTTGTTTTTTCAATCGAGGTTACGCCCACAAGCGACGTTAAACGCTGATGGAGTACGGCAAGTGGCGGCGGGCTTTGCTCTGTCGTTAAGTGAAAGGCAATCTGTTTTAACGCCGTTTGATCGAGTAACGCAAGCGGTGCTTTAAGTTGTGGGTTGGCGTCACATATTCGCCACCAATAGAGAGACTGACGATAATATTTATAGGCGAGATGATCTAGCCTGTCGGCGGCGTCAAGCGTATGACTAAATCGCCCTATTAACGGTTTTAACCGTCGCACGGCTTTGCAACGACGACGCACCCCTTTCCGATCGGGGAAGGTTGTATCGGCAAGCTTATAATATCGTGATCGTTTCGTTAGCATCAGCTTGGTCTCGGCTAGCCTGGTACAACAACATTGGCAAGATCGGTAATATTCGCCAAATTCAGTACCGACATAGATTCCTTCAATACCTTGGAATAGGTATAAGGCACACTTTTTCCTTCGATAACGGTGAGGTTTACACTTACTGTTGCACGCGTAGGTGCCAAGTGGGTATTAAATTCGGTTTCACTAATACTCATACTCGTAATGTTAACGGGCAATACTCGGGTGTAACCCCACATAAATAACACAATGGGTGGTTTTTCATTATTGGTAAAACTAAAACCTCCATCGCTACCTAATAAGTCGACCAAGTTACCCAGCACACTTTCCGATTTAGGGTGCATCATTAATTCAAGTGTTGAGAGTTGCGGCAATATCCCAAATTCACCCACTATGGCATTACCTTCATTCAGGTCTTCGGTAGCATCAAGCCGTATATCAAAAGCAATCGCTTCTTCGGTAAACGTCACGTTTTGCGCGCTTCTGATGGCGAGCAGGTCATCCTCTCCTTCAAATTCCCGTTGGTGTAATTCACGCAACGAATTACTTCTATTGGCACTGCGCGTTTTAAGCGTCTCGCTTTCCCCTTCGTCGCTCTGCATATCAACCTGCCCACCGGGGCCGGTAAAGTTAACGCTTCGACTTCGCGAGAGTTGTTCTGGGTTAAATTGAAACACCACGAAAAGTGGCGGTAAGCTTATGCCATATTCAACAAAAGCCCCTTTTAGTATTTTCGGTTTGTTGGGAAATCCGTCAGACATTACAGCCCTCTCCAACGCCCGCTTTGGGGGTATAGGTCATACGTTTTGGGTCCCAAAGTTTTCCAATTTTTTTGAATTCCAACCGGCTGCTGTCTAACAGGTGGCTCATACTGAGAGTACTATTTTCTTGTGCGGCTAAAAATGCGGCATTGAGCACAATATTTTTAATGTTGCCACCAGACACTTTAATGCGTTCGGCCAACCACTGAAGATCCAACTCATGGTGAAGCGGTAGTTCGGGTGGCATACTTTTTTCAAATATAGCCACTCTATTGTTGTCGTCGGGAAACATAAATTCGATAATAAAACGAATTCTTCGAATAAATGCTTCATCGATATTGTTGCGATAGTTGGTCGCAAGAATCACTATGCCGTCGTACTCTTCAATTTTTTGTAACAGATAACTCACTTCTATGTTGGCATAACGGTCGTGCGCATCACTTACATCTGTTCGTTTGCCAAAGAGCGCATCAGCTTCATCAAAAAACAAGATTGCTTTACTCGCTTTGGCCTCTCGAAAAACACGGTCTAGATTTTTTTCTGTCTCACCAATGTATTTACTCACAACACCCGATAAATCTATTTTAAAAAGATCCAGTTGCAATTCGTTCGCAATCACTTGAGCGGCCATTGTTTTACCCGTACCGGGGCTACCGGTAAACATAGCGCTTAGGCCTCGCCCATAAGGCAGACGATGGGAAAACCCCCAGTGTTCGAACACCGTGTGTTGATGCTGTACCTGTGTACACATAAACCGAAGTTGCTGCTTGTCTTCATGCGGTAACACTAAATCGTCCCACTCATAACGTGCGGGAACATGTGTCGATAGATTACGGAGATGATGATGAGAGACCGCTCGGCAGGCATTGGCTAGCGACCGCACGGAAATTGGCTCCCCTAAGGATTCTACGCGCAGTTGCTTTACCACCGCATGAACCTGCGCCGACGACAATGTGTAGCGCTGACAGACCGCAAGAATATCCTCTCGACTACCGTTTATATTTAATGCCGCCAGTGCGGTTCCCCAAAGGGCGCGATAAGCCGAGTACTCCGGTGTTTGGGCCGCAATATTCACCACCGCAAGCGAATCACTATGGTGTTGCGGCCAAGGGCTCTTGGCCGTAGTAAACACCAACGACTCGTATTGATTAACAAGCGTAGCCAGTTGCACTAATAACCCTCTGGCTTGCACGTTGTATCCAATAAGCAAATCGATATTCGCAAGCAGTATGGGCGTTTGTTGCAATAACGCCTCACGAAAACAACACGTCAAGAGTTCCCAACTGTTTGTGCGCAGCGGTCCATTTTCAGAAAAAAGCGTGTCGGTTTCTATCATGAGTAGCCCACAATCAAATTTGGCGACCACCGAGCGTGCTAGATCTGCCAATACGGTTTCGTCATTACCGTGTAGATGAAAAACGGGGGCCTCGGTGTGATGCAGGCTTTGCGATGGGCTATCGATCTCACCAATATTATTTAAGGCCATCTGATAAATATGTTCGGACTGCCACGAACAGGCACAAAAGGGTCGCACGCTGGGTGTAACTCGCCTAGCAACTGCAAAAATACGCGGGTCGAGCTGGTTGTTACCCAAACAAAATTGCAAAATTTTGGGATCGAGTGTCAAAAAGCTTGCCAGGCCGGTTGAACCCGAAGGGCTCTGTGGATCGTCGATAATATGAATAATACCGTATGCCAGTAATCGGCTGTTCTCATCTAGCATTCGGCGCGCCTGCCAGCGATCGTTTTCGTCGTGGAAAAAGACCTCTAGTGCTAAATCAAGGCTCGGGCGTTTTCGGGTAATGTCATCCTGTAAATACGCGTATATGCGATCGTATTTTCGGCGCAACTCTGGCGCAAGTACGAGCAACACAATATTTATTTCAAGCCACGATAGATCAAATAAGTTCGCTAAGGTTGCCAGCGGTAATGTTAGCTTTTCTTTTAGGCAGCGCGCTGTTTCTGTAGCGATTGTCTGCTGCACAGCGTCAATTTTTTCTGCCAGCGTCTTTTCATCAAACACCCCAATTACCGACGGGTTCGACTCCAGCAGCAGTGCAACAACTTCTGCCTCACCAATATAGGGTAGCGCAGACGCAAAAGTGATGGGCCGTGCGGGACCGTCAGCGTTATGGCTAGGCTCGTCCGCGTCATTCGCTAACACGCCTTGCCCCATGCGCATAACGCGTCGTAGTAATAATAGATCGAGCCATTCCAGCTCCGCCTCGATATGCCGCATGGCATCGTAAGGCGGTCTGGCAACGTTTGGCTCTAGCCACCGGTTTTCGTCGAGGTCGAGATAGTCGTTCATGGCGTTACCTCGAAATACAGCGTACTGCGATGTAACGTTGAAATATTAATTCGCACGCGATAATAACCAGGGCTTAGCCCAACCGGTACGTCGAAGGACACACCGTTGGACGTTATCAATTCGCCGTCGGCAACCCGCTCACGCCCTACATCGATATAACTACGCCAGTTCGTAAGGTTTTCACCCAGCACTGACACAACCGAACCAGCCGCACCCGATTGTGGGCTTATACCGGTGACTACGGGCAACGCATGGCCCGCATCAACACTGGGAACACCAATGGCACTTAGGCGCGGCGGCATATCGCGAGACGATTGATCGCTTTGATCAAGTTGCACCACAGCCACTTCGTACGCAACGGATAATCGGTAGGGCGTACTAAACGTACTCCACACTTTACTCAGTTCATCAATATCAACCGGTACTTGTGTAATTTTTAATTGTTCGCGGGCATCGGCTAAGCCTTCTGCCAGGTGCTCACTGGGTATGGCAGGAAACTGGTGCAAGACACGCATAGCATCACCCAGTATTTCGTGCGCACTGGTATTACCCGTTTCGCTATCGTTTTGCGCATAGGGCGTTAAGAGGTAATGCAAATTTAAACTGAGTGGTGGCGGTACTATTTTTGTTGGGTCGTCTTGTGAGACTTCCCAATCTTTATTTTTAAGATAACCATTTTCCTGTACTTTATATAAAAAGAGATTAATACGACGCGCAGTGCCCGATTCGTCTGGCGCAAGCAACGAAACCGTCGCCGAAGGCGTAACTGTCATTTCTTCTTCGAGTAATGTTTTTAAGGATTCGCCGACCATGCCAATTGCCGTTGGTGCACTCACAAACCCTCTCCTATCGATACAAGCGTATATACATACGCGAGAGGTTAGAGCGGTCCCAAAAAGCGGGGGAACGCGTGGAGTACGACGGCGTTATGCGTCGACTTACTGGTGCAGCATCGCGAGTAGCGGTTGTTTCACTCTGTTTACGTGTGGGTTTTCGCCAATGCCGGCGTTTGTCGGATTGCGATTCTTGCTGGAATTTGTCGTCGTCATGGCCGCGGCCGTTCTGCGGTGTTTTAACGTACACACAGGATATTTCCTGCGCCGTTGTGGTAGGTTTCATGGATGAGAAGGGCTGGCCGCCTGAAAACTTAGCGCCACGACTACGCGGCATTTTGGTGGTGTCGGCCATTGCCGTTGTGCGCGAGGGGCCTAACGCAGCTGTGACCAAACCTTTCTCGGCCGTCACTTTTTTTGCGACGAGTACTGTAGCCTTGACTACTATCTTAGGTGCGGGCTTAGGTACGGGCTCGACGTTTTCATTTCGACCAAAATTATTCGCTTCGAGTTGTTTGGATAAAGCCTCAATCGACTGCGTGGTGGATAAATGCTGCATTGCACGTAATTTTTCCGCCATACTTGTATTCTGACCTACCGGCGTAGAATACTCGCCGCTCTTTTGGGAATTCGTTTCACCCTCATTTTCATTCAATTTATGCTGCCACGCCGTTAACACTGTTTGTAACCCATGATTAGGTGTAGTGTTTTTTTCGCTATGCGGCTTTTGGCCTGAAAGCGAATCTGTAAGGCTGGGTATTTCGAGCACGGTAGTATCGATTGCTGACCTATGCGCGATAGGTTTATTCGGTAATGGCCGCTGCTTGCCCTGACCGGCTACTTCGATTAGTTGCCCGTTAATACGTTGCCCGTTGATACTGTTCCCATTAATACCTTGCTGGCTTATGTCATACAGCGCAGTCGGAGTGTCGCTTTCACCCCGTTGAGTAGAATGGGAAGCAGGTAATTGAGATGGATGAACCCTCGGGGAAAGTTTGGGCGTAGTGGCGTTTTTTCCTGTAACACCGCCGCTTGTCATTTTGTTGCGAACGAGAGGCGCAGCAAAAGGCTGCGACGCGTGTGGTTCAGTAGCCCCTCTAGCGCGTGTAGTGTCAGCCGGTGCCGCCCCCAGCGGCAGTTGATAATACGCCAGCATTCGATAATGAAAATTGGGCGAAAAAGAATAGCGGCCAAACGCAGGACGTAAAGCCCCGTTACGTGAGCGCCCCAATAAACCTAGCCCACGCGATACAGCCCTAAAAGGTGTTATGGCTGAACGTACCAGTTCCGACAAATAACTTTTGCCCACTCTAATATTTTGGCAATGAGACACGTTATTCATACGTTAATGACCCGCCTTTTCGTTAAGCGTTTCAATTTCGTTAGCCAGTGTTTCGATATATCGGCGACGGCGATCTCGTGTCATTGAAAGGATATCGCGTTCACTCCAATGGTAGTGAAACGCCAGATAATGCACCTCCCGAAAAAGTACATCGATTCCCACTTTAAGCTCACTAAAGAAGAAGTCTTGCAGCTCAAATGGGGCGACAAAATCTCGTTTACACTCGGGGCAATTAACATCCATTGTTAACGCAAGATGCGATGCGCGCGCCTCCATTTCTTGTTCAAGGCTCATTAACAGTGCGGCAGGTACGGAGCGCAACCACTCTACGCTTGGGGCCGTTACATCGCCGAAGTGTTTTATGCACCGGCTGAGCAAATGCAACATCAACTGTGTTTCGCTATCGTCATCAATTGCGCATAGCGCTTCTTGATCGCCACCGTTAGGCAATCTAAATTCAACTACGGTGTTCGTTTGGTCGCTGGCCGTTACCACTGAATACTCGACGAGACACGGCAGTGATACACAAAAATGCAGGGCACTGTCGCACGCCGTTAACGGAATACTGGAAAGATTAAAATCAATATCCACGCCTTTTCCACAGCTTGGCCAAGGGCACGGCAACGTCGCCTGCACACGATCGCCAAAGGTCAGCTGGCGTAAAACCATTAAACAGTATTGGCGATCGCCAACCGTTAGAGCACGAATTATGGAAGCATCGATTTTGTCTATTTCACCAATACTTTTAACACAGCGAATAAGCACCTCAGTAACCTGAACGGCGCCCGGAAATTGTTGGGACGACAGTATTTCCTCTTCAAACCCTGTTAACGGGTTCATGACTAGTTCACAATGCCGTTTGCCACTGACATCGGTATAGCCCATAGGTAACGTCCAACAATTTTTCATAACGTGCGTCGCCTCAGTGCTTAACTTTCTGTGGGCTCGGTAACGGACGCGTCGCGTTCCCATCCTTCATTTTGCAATGTTATCGTTTGAATCATAACGGCATTTCCGCTGGCATCCAGTTCGGGAAGCGCCTGAAACTCCGATACCCAGCAGCGATAAACGTTATACGCCAACACCGTAACCCCTTGTAAGTTGGTTACTTCAATGGTGATATCTTTGCGAAAATTTTTCAGCGACATGGCCGCATCGCCTTCAAAATTATTCGCTTTATTCGCCCAATCTTCGAAGGCGGTATTGTGTGTTACACCGGCCTCCAATGTTATGGCTTCGTACTTTGTCATACCGGGTAATTTTCGCCCATGAGAGTTGTCTCCTGCTTCCCGCCAGTCCACCACATCAACGGTTTTCTTGAGCGCACCACATTTACTTAAACCGGCCACATACTCGTTATCCCACTTTACTTTAAATTTAAAATTTCGATACGGATCTTCGCGGTGTGTATTGACTGCGAACTTAGGCATAGTGTGTTACTCCCCATTAAGAAGGCGTTGACGTTAACCGGTTTGACCCGCTTTTTGGCTAATTTGAACAACCACAAATTCGGCTGGTTTCAGCGCTGCAAAGCCCACTTGAATATTGACAATGCCAGCATTGATGTCGTCTTGTGTGGTGGTTTCGCTATCGACTTTCACAAAAAAAGCTTCTGAGGGCGTACTACCTTGAAACGCGCCACGGCGATAGAGTGTCATCATAAACGAGGTAATATTAAGGCGAAGCGCTTGCCACAAAGGCACATCATTCGGTTCAAACACCGCCCATTGAATACCTCGATAAATACTCACTCGCATTAAAATAGCGGTTCGTCGCACGGGAATATACGCCCACTCTGCATCGCTAGTAACCGTGCGCGCGCCCCAAATAACACGCCCCGATGCCGCAAATTGCCGAATAACATTTACGTGATAAGGCGTTGGGTTTAATAGACCTTGCTCTACATCCGTTAAGTTGGTGATAAGACCAGTAGCCCCTGCAATTGCAGCGCTCGTGCCTGCCGGCGCCTTCCATACACCACGACGCGCGTCGGTTTTTGCGTACATGCCCGCAACAAATCCCGAAGGAGGAACCGTAATGGGCTGGCTTGAAACGCCCGTGGGGTCATTCATATTTAGCCACGGCATATACACAGCGCCATATGAATTTTTCGGTGAAACACCGCCTACAAAACCCTGCGCCTCTTCAACGGTGTCGTAATCTTGCGGCATATCACCGATAAAAAAGCAGTCTCTAAGCGGGCGGTTATCGCAATAGTTAACGGCTTCACCAAACAGGCTGGGCGAGGCAACGCCAGGAATCGCGATAAGGCTTACATCTTGTTTATCATCCAGTAAATTAAGCCCATCTATATACGGCTGCTCATTAATGATGGGGTCGCCATCGGAACCCGCCGCTATCGCGATAACAGGGCCGGCTGGCGCAACAGGGCTATGGTCACCCAATGCATAACGCGCACTATCTATGGCATACCGAATATTCGGCGGGCGCGTAATGGCGGCGCCCAATGTTTCGCGACCACCATCAAGCCGGCCTACGTTTAGAAATCCCGTTGCATTATTGGCCGCGTCACTTGCTCTAGCCACAGTCACCGACGAACCGGCACTCGACACGCCCGAACGCAGCACCAGTACATCCACGGCATCAATTGTTTCGATCACCGCCACGAACAGGTTAAATGCAGCAGCATCTGTAGAGGCGCGTAACGGGGCGATAGAATTACGCACCGTAAACTGAAGGGCAGCAGCAATATTCGCTCCACTATTTAAATTGGCTACTTGTCCCACACCAACGCCAACACCATCGGTTAAATCAACTTCTTGGTAACCATCGCCATTAATATTAATACGCAGCCGTGTTTCGGGCACGGTTAGCGCCATAGGCGCTGCGCCCCCGATACTCGCACCACGAGCCTGAACACCCGCTAAGGTTGGGTTGGCATCATTAACGCTCACCTGAATTACCGCCGAGCTACTCACTACGGTTTCTACAAAAGTGGGCGCGCTCGGCACCATACTTAAGTTTTCAAACACCTCGAGTAAACTCGCCTCTTCACCACTGCCTCGGTACACATATAAGTTGAATTCATTTTCGGCGTCGACCGTACCGTTTGTAATTTCAATTTCAATGTCGTTACCCCAAACGCCGGCACTCACGGCCGAGACGGTCAACGTTTCTGCGGCCACATCCGCTCTATCGGACAACACCAATTCCGCCGAGGCGGTATTAGCGCCAGCAACCCGAATAATGTAAGCCATCGAGCCGCCATTATTAAAAAATTGATAAACCGAATGCGCCAGAAAAGAGCTTGATTGAAAATTACCGTAGTAAGATTGAAACTGAGTGAAGTTAAAGATGAGCTTCGCTTCGCTCAAGCTACCTTTCTCGGCTTGGCCTATGAATGCGGCCGTCGACGTACTGGCGACCGTTATGGGTCGGGCGCCGCTGGACACTTCTTCAACATAAACACCGGGATAAGTGGGGGTAACCATTAGTCGTCTCCAATTCCTTATAGAAAGTAGTAGCGCCGCTTACGCGCTATAGATTTATCGTCTTACTTCGTCGTTTTTTTAGCTTTATCGACACGCGCGGCCTTGGGCTTTTTTGCAACCGTTTCCTTCTCTGTTTTTTCTGGCTCTGAAAGCCTCGTTATTTCCACAACTTTTCGACCCAGCAATTTATTGATGTACGGATTACCCTCTATCTCATTCGCCGAAATTTCGTATTCATATTTAGGTGGAAGGTGATAGCTCCTTCCGCTATTACACAGAACAGATACCGGACGACGGGTAAGGTTTTTCATTCGCAGTTTCATATTCACTTCCTTATTCACTTATTCACTTAAACGTATAAAACGCTTAACCATTATTCTGATATCGCGGAATTTAATGTCTAATCGTTTTTCTAGCAACGTAGATCGCACTACCATCATGTAATATCGATTTTTCAAGAACATTCTCATCAACTAATTCTTCTATCGCCTGCAAGACTTGCGCCCGCGTTACCTGGCGAGGCAATTCAAGTAGCCACCAGTTCAGAACTCCTTCAAGGGTATCGGCCGCATTACTATTGATGTCGAGATAGGTCATGATTGTATTTTCGATCATAGAAACGACGGCCCTGTCGTCCACATATTCGCTCACACATCGTCCCTCGCCTTATAACTCAGCTATCGGTGCAGAGACTGTGCCAATTAATACGTGCGCTTAAGTACCTACAATATGGGCTTCGCTTTTCGAAGCGGGTCGTTTTTGCCCCATTAAAAAGTGCGAGCTAACCGTGCGCCTAACTATTTTCGTTGCTTTTACACAAAATAGATAAAAGACCCTGTGGGGCCTATTTGCCCCAGCTATCTCGCTTTCCCAACACTCATTTAAAGCCCGCTTTAACCGCTCACTTTATTAACCTATTAATAGAATTAATTGCATAACAAGCATCTCAAGATATTCCCTTGGGTTTTATAAAAAAGGGAGGAAAGTGGTTTATTAACGAAAAGTAAGATATAGATCAACTGCTAAGGGGCGTTGAAAGTTGCGTAAGCGAACCCGACAATTGCTTTTTTTTTACGGAATGGTACTGTTGTACAATCGATATTAGATTAACGGATTAATCGTAATTACAGACACTTTTTTTAGAATGAGTTCCACTATTTATACACGGCACATTACATGGAGGTTGCAAGGTGAAGCACATACAGTTTATTTTTCCTGTAAAGCTAAAAGAACCCAGCGCTGCAACTAAAAACCTCACACTAAAGGCTATATCTGAACGCCTCAGTGAAGATTATATTTGTCACTTACCGCTTTCAAACCAGGAGGAGGGCCCTCAATTTGAGACTAGGAATACGGTATTCATCGTTGTCTTTAGTTCTATACGAATCCTTCAGCAGGTCGACATATGCGCTTACGTAACGGCCCTAAGGCAACGAGGCCCGTCACTTATTCTCGCATTATTCGAGTGCCCCTTACCGGACAATATTCCGCGCCCTGTCTGTGAATTTGATGATATTATTTTTGAGTATTCCTGCGCAACGGATGCCGCCGAACAAACCGCGAAAAAAATATTTCAGTTCAGTAGAAAGCAATCAGGAAAACTATCAGACAACGACATACAATCATTTTTTAAATTAAATTTTGTCGGGAAATCAGAAAGTTATTACCGTATTATAAATCGTGTTATTCGTGTATCACACTGCGATGCCGCCGCACACATTTTTGGTGAATCTGGAACAGGAAAAGAAATGGTGGCGCGTGCATTACATTATTTCGGCAATCGTCGCGATAACGCCTTTGTGCCCATTAACTGCGCGGCCATTCCAGACGCATTATTTGAAAGTGAATTATTTGGTTACGAGAAAGGTGCGTTTACCGGCGCCAACGCGTCACATGCTGGTTTAGTTTCGTTGGCCGATAGAGGAACGTTATTTTTGGATGAGGTAGATTCACTTTCCGAAAAGGCGCAATCTGCACTGCTTCGATTTCTGCAAACGGGTGAGTACCGGCCCGTAGGCAGCAATAAAATAAGGCATGCCGATACACGTATTATCTCGGCAACCAACACGCCCCTTGCAAAGAAAGTGATGCAACAACATTTTCGCGAAGATTTAATGTTTCGGTTAAACGTTTTAGATATTACCATTCCACCATTACGCGAACGCGTAGAAGATATTGCCGTTATCGCAAAGCATTTAATGTCACGGTTCTCTCGCATCCACAATCGCGGTAAAAAAATACTGCATTGCGATTATTTAGCATGGCTTGAAACACAATCCTGGCAGGGGAACGTACGGGAGTTGGAGAATCACCTTTTACGCGATTATCTTTTGCGGGAGGAGTCGCTCATTAATAACCAGCAATTGGACGCGCCAGAAAGCCCCGCTAGTGCTATGCACGAGGTGGCCAATAGTGAACTTCAGAATTTAACGTATCAACAAGCGAAGGAGGTCGTTATCAATAATTTCACTAAACGCTATCTTAAGAGCATTCTGAGCGAAGCAGAGGGAAATGTAACCTACGCAGCAATTCTTGCGGGAAAAGAGCGCCGTTCGCTCGGCAAAATGATGAAAAAATACGGCATAGACCGCACCGAATACACGCTATAAGGCGCATGCAACCCGCTAATGCAACGCTAGATAAGGCGCCTACTGGCCTCCCTATACTGCAGGCCCCCAATAATCTATCTACTTGGTAGCCCAGTTTAACGAACCTAAGAAGGCTGGTTAAACTGTAGATCACACAACCGCTTGTACAATGGTGAGCTAACAAGCAGCTCGCTGTGCTTACCCTCTTCTACTATTTTCCCATTGTCCAATACGACAATTCTATCGGCGTGAATAACCGTCGCTAAGCGATGCGCAATAATTAAGGTAGTGCGGTGCTGCATTAAATCATTGAGGGCTGCTTGTACATGCTGCTCGCTTTCGGCGTCTAAAGCACTTGTGGCTTCGTCTAGGAGTAACACTGCAGGGTCTTTTAAGATGGCGCGCGCAATGGCGATCCGTTGTTTTTGGCCGCCCGAGAGCCTCACGCCTTGCTCACCAAGATAGCTGTTATACCCGTCGGGTAGTGCGCCAATAAACTCGTGTGCGTGGGCCTGCTTGGCCGCCAGTATTACGTCTTCATCGCTCGCCTCTGGCCTACCGTATCGAATGTTGTGCCATACGTCTGCACTGAAAAGAACCGGCTGTTGCGGGACCAAACCAATGTGCTGTCGGGCGGTTTGAATGTGTAACGAACGCAGGGGTGAATCGAACAGCCTTACTTCGCCTAGGTTTGGGTCATAAAAACGTTCAAGTAATTCAAACAATGTTGTTTTACCTGCACCCGACGGTCCCACAAGAGCAATGGTTTCTCCACGCTCGATCACTAAGTTAATGTTATCTAGGGCGTATTGATCGGGCCGCGAGGGGTAGGCAAAACTCATATTTTTAAATTCGACCACAGGGGCCGTGTCACTCACATGCAAGCTGGCGGGCAATTCGGGGCTCGTTATTTCTGGCTCTACAGAAAGTAGCTCCATTAACCGCTCAGCCGCTCCTGCCGCTCGCTGCACCTCACCGTACACCTCGGACAGCGTGCCCAACGACACGGATACCATCATGGCGTAAAACACAAAGGCGCCTAACTCACCGGCGCTAGTGTTGCCTTGCAGAACGTCGGTGCCGCCCATCCATAACATACCTAAAATACCCATGGAGATAAGGACCATAACCGCAGCGATTAAACTGGCCCGTTGACGAATACGTTTTTTCGCCACAGTGAACGCAGCAGTGACTTCTCTTCCAAACGCCACCTGCTCTTCTTTTTCGCGCGTATAGCTTTGAACAATTTTTATATTTTGAATAATTTCGCCAGCATAGGCGCCTACATCAGCGACGGTATCTTGGCTTTTACGCGATAAGGCACGTACTTTGCGGCCGGTTAAAATCATGGGAAGTAATGCGAAGGGTATGCCGCTTAACACCAATAGACTCAACTTTAGATCGGTAATTAGCATCATGGCTAGACCACCCACCAAAGTTAAAGAATTGCGCAACGCGAGAGAAAATGATGACCCTATAATTGATTGCAGCAATGTCGTGTCTGTCGTCAACCGGCTCATTATTTCGCCGCTAAGGTTGTCTTCGAAATAACTGGGATGCAGTGCGATTAGGCGCGTAAATACGGCGCTTCGAATATCGGCGCTAACGCGTTCGCCTAACCAAGACATTAAATAGAAGCGAATAAAAGTACCTGCCGCCATTGCAACAATAAGCACGGCCATAAACCCAATGGCCGAGGCCAATTGTGTTTCTGAGCCAGCCACAAAACCCTCATCAATCACGCGCTTCACCGCCTGCCCTATGGAGAGGCTCAGCCCTGCCACAACAATAAGCGCAATGATTGCACCAGCGGCACGACCCGCATAAGGTCGAACGAACCCAAAAATGGGTAATAATGTTTTAATCGGCTTAACCGTTTTTGACTTCTCGGCAGGAGAGGTGTTCGACATGGAATGCTCGCTGGGCAGAATTAACAAGCACGCATAATAACGCTTAACGGGTGTATGAACGTGTGTAACGGTAGTGAAATTAAACATTTCATAAAATGAATACATAAAAAGCGGGCTTAGGTGTTAAAAATCAACACTCTAGCCCGCTCTTAGATTTAACGGTTGAACGTTACAAATTTAGATTGCAGGGATTTCTACCCAAAAACGTACGTCGTCACATTCATGGCCAGACAACTGCTGGTAGGTCCAATCGTAGCCCGCTTTGAAATTTTGAATATCTTGGGTATTCGGGTTGCTCAAACCAGTCGAACCATTTCGGTGTCCACCAAACCAGTTATTACCAAATTGACTACGACATTCGTTATACACCTGAACATCCAAGCTTTTATTACTGTTCATTGCCGCAGACACATCGTAATCACCTGAACCATAACCAGACCAAGCGCTGTGACACTGACGCATCATGCCCCAGTTTTGTTTGGTTGCACCGGCGTTAAACGCATCGCCAGATTTCGCATCGCCGTAGGTGTAGTTAGTGTCCATTACTTCAGTTTCCATCATGGCAGACGCTAAGAAACGACGGTCGGCGCCAGCATTCTGATACGACTGTTTATTCGCACCTAAACCTGACACGGTGTAACAACCACAGCTAATACCGCTTGGGCAGTTTAAGTTGCTCGGACAACTGCCGGTTCCACAGCTTCCACCGTTCGACGAACTGCTAGAAGAGCTGGAAGAACTAGAAGAGCTTGAGGAATTGTTATTACCGCCACCTTGAGTATTACATTCGGCTTGCGAAATACAACTTTCATTGTTCTCCCAACCCCAACCGCTCGAGGTGCTGGTGCACATTGGTGTTGCGGTACCATACCAATCACATGAACCACCGCCGCCACCGTTATTCGATGAGCTAGAAGAGCTGGATGAACTAGACGAGCTAGATGAACTGGAAGAATTTCCACCACTTACGCCGCCCGCTTCTGCACAGGTATCGTAACCGATACAACTCTGGCTGTTCTCCCAACCCCAACCAGAATTCTGGTTATTACACAGCGGGTAGTTAGACCCGTACCAATCACACTGACTTTGCGCCATCGACGATAGGCTGAAAAAAACAAACAAAAGGGATACCGCTGAGATTATTAAACGTTTCATTAGAACGCTCCTTAGATTGTGACTTGTAACTTCGATTAGATGCAGTTACCTCGCACAAATCGCTCGCGATCACCCGTGAGGCTGATTCGCATACGTGAACGATAAGTACGTAAGACGCACTGCGTGATTAAGCCGAGATAATGGTGGTTGCCTTTGAAACAGGCGAAAATCTGCCATTGCGATACCATTTTTATTGCTTTTATATCAACAGCTTGAGAGGCAGTGTGCCCACAACTGTAACCGGTTACAATTAGTTTGTTTTCATCAATAGACCGCTTCGTTATTTCGATTCGAAACTAAAACGGTAAAATTTACGTTTTATCGGTTAAGGTATACATTGCGGCATGGTAAACGGTATGGGCCCGCTGCTCATACTCGGGCGTCACGCGCTCAGGTGCGAGTACAGGCGCGTTAACGAGAACATAAACGTAATGAGGTGCACGCTACACCACTAGGGTATTTCCAGTAATGTGTATTGATCACCGACCTGCTCTACTGTCAGCCCAAATGACGCTGTTAAGGTGGTTAATGTTGCGCCAAATTGATTCAGTTGGAAAACCGCGGTAATGGTTTTATTCGCCAATAGGGGGTCGGCCACAATAAGCGTTTCGGGGAAATAGCGGTTCAGCTCTGCCACAACGCGATGCAACGGCTGCCCCTTAAAGATAAGCTGCCGAGTACGCCACGCCAACGCGTTAGTCGCATCGATGGATGCGGGTTTCTCGCCACTTTGTGCCGCGCCGAGGCTGAGCTGTTCATTAGCCTGTAATTCTTGTGTGGTCGAAAAAACGCGATTCATTTTTTTTGCGCCCAACGCCACTCGCCCCTTTAACACCGTTACAACAGTATCGTTATCGAGTGCCCGTACTGAAAAACGAGTGCCCATAACACGGGTTACACCGTGGGCTGTAACAACATCAAATGGCCGCGCGGGATCATGTTTAATATCAAAAAACGCTTCACCAGCCTCGAGCGTCACAATACGTTGCTCGGCACTAATATCCACCTGTAACCGCGTTGCTGTATTCAGCGTAAGCACCGAGCCGTCCACCAGTTGATGCTCATGCTGTTCGCCAACCGCCGTGGAATACTGGGCCGCTTCGGTGAATTTCCCCCCACCAGGCAGAAAGTAAAACACCCCCACCAATAGGCAGGCACACGCCGCCGTAAGGCCCAACCAAAGCATGTGCCATTCTGACTGAGGCGCTTCACTATTACGCGTTATACGCTCGAGGGCCTCACCGCGCTGCCACAAGTTTTCCGCTTTTACGTAAGCCGCTTGGTGCACCTCCGAGGCGTCGAGCCACTGAAAAAAAGCGTGTTCGTCGGCTTCGGTAAGCGTGGAGGATTCGAGTTTCACCAACCACATAATTGCCTGATCTTGGGCGCGTTTTGTTCGCGTTTTAAACCTTATCATGTTGCGCTGCCTTCCTTCAGTTCATCTCTCAAAAAGCGGAGCGTTTTAATAATATGCTTTTCTACGGTGCTTTCGGCGATACCCAAATGCTCGCTAATAGCTCGATAGCTCATACCGTTTGCTCGGCTCAACATAAAGGTATGTCGACATTTTTCTGGCAATCGTTCCAACGCTTTTTGTAATCGCTCACAATCACTTGCCGCAATAGCAAACCTTTCAGGCGAAAGCTCATCGCTTTTCGTGATGTCTTGCTCTTGTACATACCGCGTATGATATTTTTTTCGTTTTATACGATTAAGCGCTAAGTTACTGGCCGTTTGATAGAGATACGCTTTAGGGTTGTCCATGCGTTTGAGCTGCTCAGCGCTTAAGATGTTAATAAACGCATCTTGCACTATGTCTTCGGCATCACTTTCAGACGTTCTAAATTTATAGACCATTAGCCGAAGTAAATCCTCTCGGCTTTTTTCGAATAACAGTTTAAGTTGTTGTATTTTATTCATCTAAAAATCAACACTCACACTCAGCACTGCGGTACGCCCTGCCGAAGTATTTTCTCGAACACCAAAAACAGTCGCGGTGTTATACCGTTGATCGAGTACATTTTTGACTGTTAATGTTACGTGAGCGGTTTCTCCGGCTAACGGAAGGTGGAGCCCTGCCCCAAGATCGATTGTGGTGTAAGCACCATAAAGCCAATTATTTTCGTTTTCGGCAAAGCGCTCACTCACATATTTAAAACCACCGTTAAACGTTAAGTTTTCGTTAAGCGCATAAAAACCAAATAGGCTCGCGGTTTGTTCGGCCGCCAATGCAGGTACAAGCCCTGTATTTTCACCACTGGTAATTTCAGGCAGCATAAAGGACCCTGCCGCAATAACGTTAATATCGTCACTCGCTTGTAGCGATATATCTATGTCGATTCCTTGTACCCGCTGGCTGTAGGCTTGTTGAATGGTACGCACACCTTCAATGCGTTTTGTTTCAACAATATTTTCCTTTTCAATAGCGTAAACGGCCACGCCTGCAACCATTCGCCCTTCGAGCAATAGCGCTTTAAAGCCAGCCTCCACCTGTTGTGAAAACTCTGGATCAGCGGGTTGGTTACCGCTTGCATCCACAACACGGTTAACACGAAACCCTTCGTTGTAATTACTGAACAGTGAATAACGCTCACTGATTCGATACACCAAACCTAATTGCGTAGACCACTGCCAATACTTAGGCTGCGTGGCAGTTTGACCATCGACCGCGACTTCTTCAGCCGTTAACAGCGAATAGCGCAGCCCCATTGACGCAACCCAATAGTCATTCAGTTCAATTGAATCTTGCGCATATAATCCCAACTCTTGAGTGTGCAGCTCTTGATGGTAATCGGCATAGGCATGATTAGCGGTGTTAGCCGAAAGCGTTAATGCAGCGATAACATCATCCAGCGCCTGCACCGTTTGCGCTTCTGTCCATGTTTGACCCGGCAATAAATTTCGCTCTTCAATAATGTACCGCTGCTCCACCTGTTGGCTTCGCCAATCTGCTCCAAAGGAAAGATGGTGCGTTGTTGACTGCCACGGTAATGTACCTTGCAACCCCAAACCGCCACTGGTAATGGTGCTTTGTGATTCTTCATCATAAAGCCCCCTTACACGCCCCAAGCTAAACCGCCAATCAGGAGCATCCCAGCGCAGTACAATAGGTACTGCCAATTGGCCGCCTAAAAAGAACAGGGTAAAGTCGTCACCGAGTTCATCCAGGTTCACCAGTAAATCGTTGTTTAACAACGTATCAGTCGTTGTTCGTATGCCATAGCGGTATTCTTGCTGAACATTAAAACGTGCGTGGCCTCGCCATTCAGAGGAGAAGTAATGGCTTACTTCGGCAGAAAACAGATTGGAGTGCGATGTAAAATCCTCTTCTGACTGCCCCGCAACTTGGCTTAGCGTTGTACCTTGCCTCGAATCGTCGTAATCATTGAGCACGTCAAAATCACGGTCTAACACTTGCGATGATTGCTGGTATTCAAACCCAACATCCACCCGTGTATTGCCACTGGGTTGCCAGCTGAGCGAAGGCGCAAGCAGGTGCTGGTACAAATTGCTCAGTTCGCCAGACAAATCCTGCTTTTCGGTTGCCGCCACGAACCGGTATTGAATGTTATCAGCGGAGGTTAAACGACCATTGGTATCCAACTCGAATAAACCTCGGCCATTATCCCCCCCACCCATGCGCAGATGCGTAAAAGTATCGTGCATAGGTTTTTTTCGAACAACGTTAATCACACCGCCGGGTTCGCCCTGACCGTACCGCAGCGTAGCGGGGCCTTTCACAACTTCGGCTTGCTGGATATTGACGGGCATTAAACGCACACCGGTGCGGCCGTCAAGCCGAAATCCATCGACATAAATACCTTGCCGTGCATAGCCGCGAATGCGTGCATCGTCATTAGTGTCCGACAAACCATCGCCAGGCAATACGCCACTAGCGTACTTCAAAATATCGTCGAGACTGGTCGCTTGAATATCTTCGATCAAGGTTTGAGGGAGCACGTTGAAGAATCGGGATGAGTCAAAATAAGCCACGCCAGCGTGCAATTGTGTATTGGTGACCGTGTTATACCTAAACGGGTAGCGGCTGCCCGTAACGAGGAGTTCATCTATTATCGCTTGTTCGCTGTCAGTGCTCCGCGTGGTTTCTCCCGCTTCCGGCGTAGGAGGTTTAGCGGTAATCACGTAGGCGTCGCTCGTGGCGACATAAACAAACTCTAAGGCCGTGGAAGAGAGTAACAACCTTAGCGCCGTATCTGTTGGCAAAGGGCCTAGTACGGGTGTTGTACGATAGCCTTTGAGTAAATGCTGATCGGCAACGATAGTACTGCTCGATTGAATTGCAAACTCCACTAGGCCTGCCTGCAACGATTGTGCAGGCAAATCGAAAGCCCGAAGTGACGCGACAATATTGGGCGTACCGCGAGTATCCGCGAAGACGGGTTTTACACAGCCAACCGTACTCCCTACCCCCATCGCAATAATTAATACGGCTGTAGCCAACGAGTGGCAATGACATTTATTCATATTGTTATCGGTCAAAAAAGCGTAATGGCAGTCATTATGGCGCTGAAGTAAGCAGAATAAAAGCGGGCACAAAGTATGAG
>Ga0065722_104303_pt1 | contig 49859 bp, 44 predicted proteins | sample BansetMetagenome_FD_59109 | JGI IMG/M metagenome (GOLD analysis project Ga0065722, IMG submission 59109) | Bankia setacea gill microbial communities from Puget Sound, Washington, USA - Caecum Enriched | ecosystem: Host-associated > Mollusca > Digestive system > Ceca | place: United States... | reverse complement strand
AACTGGACAACTGGACAACTGGACAACTGGACAACAAAAGCATCGGCGTAAGGCCGGAGCTAGCAGATGCAGCAATGGGAGAAAAAGCAAAATGCCTTATGCTCAACAAAGGATTTTATATCCAATGTAATAGAGTGCTTGGCTAATCTATCGGAGACCATCAATACCAAAAAAAACGCTCTCCTTTGAGAGCACTTTCCTTATGGCGTTCGGAATAACCGATACCACGTTCACTAAATACCTATAAGTGACTTATTATCTTTCCCACTTCCCACTAGGCGTGAGCTTGATCATCAAGACATCGTGACGTTTCAAAGTCGTATTAATGGTGCCTTTGGTATCTCCACCATTGTCGCTATTCCACAGATCCTTCCATGTATAAACATCACTATTAAAGTCAATACTTCGCTTAGTTAGGTCATCTTTAATCGGATGATGGCGAAAGCTGAATTCGAACTTAGCATCATTGTTGTTTCTATTTAACGCCGCCATTGCCCATTCATTATTCTCCAGTGGCTTAAACCAAACTTCAATGCCGTCCTTAGACGAATATTTGAAACCCTGAATACCGAGCTTGTCCTGATCAACTGCAATCACTGCTTTATTTGTGAGGATGGCCGTAGTCTCTTTAGACATAGTACGCAGATCATTGCCCGCAATAAGTGGCGCAGCCAACATTGCCCACATAGAGAAGTGTGCACGATCCTCTTCTACACTCATTCCATTGCCGACTTCCATCATGTCAGGATCGTTCCAGTGCCCTGGACCGGCATATTTACGCAATCCATCCTGCTTATCTAAAATCTGTAATACCCCCCAAGAGGACCAAGTTCCATGATCATACTCACAATCAAAACACGCATAAATATCACCTGTGGTCCGCCACAGCTGGCCGAGAGGCTCGGCCCATTTCCACGGTGCATTATCACCCCACTCACAGATGCTCAACACCATTGGCCGACCAGCTTCTTTAACTGCTCGACTGATCGTCATAAATGCACCTTCCGCCTTTAAGCCATCTGTTGCGCACCAATCGTATTTCAAATAATCAATACCCCACTCGGCGTAGGTTTTAGCGTCTTGGAACTCATAACCGCGACTACCAGGTTTGCCGGCACAAGTTGTCCAACCTGCATCCGAATATATCCCAATTTTTAAACCTTTCTTATGAACATAATCTGCTAAAGCTTTCATGCCAGACGGAAAATGCTCCTTATTGACTTGAATATTGCCATCTGCATCGCGTTCACCGTGCCAACAATCATCAATATTAATGTATTCATAGCCGGCTGCTTTCATACCACTTTTAACCATAGCGTCAGCGGTTTTTTTGATCATTTTTTCATCAACGTTACAACCAAAATGGTTCCAACTATTCCAACCCATGGGTGGCGTCATCGCTAAATGTTCAAATTTATCTGCAAATGATGGCACCGCCACCAACAGAGTAAAAATCAGGAGTACCGAAGCGCGTAAAGGCGCCTTAATATCAACTTGAAATGCCATTGAGAACTTCCTCATAACTCATTGTTTTTAAATTAAAATACCCGTATTAACAGGAATGAAAAAAACGAAAACAGTGTACTCAATCGTTACTGTTTCGCTAAACTACCTGCCCTCAAATGAAGGCTAGACAAACACAATGTAACCGATTACTTTAACCATCTATTGTACCAGCGCTCAGAAAAAAAACGACATACAAATATTACGACTGCTTATTGAGCCATACGCTGAAACATCTCAATGTCGACGTTTTGCAGAAAAAACGCATCACATTGTATATTGTTTAGCCAGCTAGAATAAAAAATGGGTAAAAGACTCTGTTTATTGTTGAAGCACAAATCTTGCTCACCAACTAAAATTACAGCTTAAGGTGTCATTACCGTCAACACAGCACCTGACACCGAACCCTAATGGCTCTACGCTGGAGGATCTAGACAACACTCACAATATACACAGTCTAGACGAAATATTAGCTTTGTCAGTACATTATCCATGTGCGCGCATCTTCCTCGGTAGACCGTATTTTGGGGATGCGGTGACACGAAAAACTTGAAGCGATGTTCACTCATTCTGCATCATAGCCCAATGATTTACCCCCCCAGGAGAGACTAATGATAAAAACATGCTATCTATTATGCATTTACCTAGCACTTATCAGCCATTCTGCCATCGGTTTTGAACATTTTATTACGCGAGATGGCCACAAATTAATGGATGGTGACAAGGAATTTCGTTTTGCGGGTATACATGCCCCAGAGTTACATCGCATAGAAGATGACTCGAGAGGCCCCTGCAAAGCCGACCCCCGAGGCTGGGGCCAGTATTTTAAATGGCCTACCCGGCTGGAGCAGGAAAACTGGATTAAAACACTTACCGGCAGCGGCCACAAAGCCATGAGAGTGTATGTATTATCCGTTAGCACCGAATGGGATGCGGCATGTGAACGAGAAACCCACATTCTCCCTCCCGAAAAGCCTGGAGGTATGCCCCGCCTTAACGAGCAGGCCATGGTGCATTACGACACAATGATTGCGCTTGCCCACCGCCACGAATTAAGGCTAATTCTGCCTTTTATCGATCACTGGAAATGGTGGGGAGGCCGTGATCAGTTAGCTGCTTTTTATGGTGAAGAAGGTAAAGATCTTCACAACACCAATAGTCAAACCTACGCGGCCTACCAACACATTATCAAATTATTGATTAACCGCAAAAATACCGTCACCGGTCGTTACTACTTCCAAGAACCAGCCATCATGGCTTGGGAAACGGGAAATGAGCTTAAGGAATCCACAGAAGCGTTCGTTAGAAAAACATCAGCCTTTATTAAATCTCTGGATAGTAATCACTTGGTCATTGATGGAACTTATTTAAAAGTAAACAGCTTCTCTTTATCGGACCCCAATATCGATATTATTTCCAACCATTTTTATACCACAAACAATAACAACAACCCGGAACAAATATTAAAGGACTTAAAGACCATTAATGGAAAGAAAGTTTATCTTGTTGGAGAGTTTGGCTTAAAAGAGGCTAAAGGCCTGAACGACATCATGCAAGCAGCTGTCAACTCAGAATATAAGGGCGCTAGAGCAGCCGGCGCATTTATATGGGGTTTCAGAGGTCATAGAGAAAGTGGTGGCTTTTATTGGCATAAAGAATATACCGGCCACTACAGCTACCATTTACCAGGCTTCCCGGACAACGACAGCAATGAAGAGCAAGCGGTGATAGATTTAGTTCGTCTAGCGCAAGCACAAATGGACGGTTTACAAGCACCATTGCCGCTGCCGGTACCCGAAGCTCCTATCTTATGGCCTATCGAAAACCCTTTGACAATAAACTGGATGGGTGCGCCATTGGCACGTAGCTATCGACTGGAACGCTCAAACAGCAGCATGGGCCCATGGAAAGTAGTAGCGGACAATGTATCTGACGGCAAAAATGCGTTTAACCCAGCTACAGACAGTGTTTATAACGATACAACGGCTCTGAACCCTGGTGAATATTTCTATCGCGTATTTGCAAAAAATGAAAACGGCGAATCCACTGCCTCTAACATAGTGCGCTTAACCATTAACCCATAATGCCTTCGCGCGCCATTATTACTCTAGTGGCTGGAAAACTAGGGAACCTTTGATTCAGCGCAAATGATCTCTGCGCAAGCTGAAGAGCCTTGCAGCTAAGGCTCTCGGAAAGCCAGCGGTCGTTTAAACGTAATCAAAGGTCTCCTTGCTAAAGCTCGTCAAAAACCACACAGTTTCGGCCACTACTTTTCGCTTTATATAAACACTCATCAGCACGACGAAATAAATCTCTGTAGCTATCATCTTTAGTGGCAACAGCTCCGCCAATACTCACCGAGATCTTGAGCGGGACATCAGGTTCGAAGACATAAACGTGTATTGATGTACGCAATTTTTCGGCAAAACTTAGCACCTCGTCCGGATCTAATGCGGTGAGAACAACAAACTCCTCCCCCCCCCATCGAGCAACAATGTCGTTGGCTTTGACTGACCGCAAAATTCTGCCAGCAAAACCCCTAAGAATTCTATCCCCTGCTTGATGTCCGCGCAGATCATTTATCCGCTTAAAGTAATCTATATCTAAAACTAAAAGAGAAAAACCCAGTAAGCTACCACGCTCGGAGACAATTTTGTCAATAGACTGCTGAAAACCCACGCGATTCGGTATCTGTGTTAGCCCATCAGTAGTCGACATTTCTTTGTATTTTTCTGATTCAGCTCTAAGCTCCCGTAACCGAAGAGAGTCGCGCTTAGTCCGACCGTAGAGATAACTAAACCTTACCGCTGCCTCCCACGCCAATAACAACATCCACGTTACGATGATGCCCAAATACAGCACTTCGCGAGAAACCCAATCACCCACAAACTGAATGCGGTTCAATTTATAGTCGTGATCCCCAAATACAAGGGGCGCTGCTTGGTCTATACCAATGGATATCAGTGCATCAAATGCTGGTTGTGACTGCTCTCTAGGAATATCGTATTGGTCTTTCCACCAATCTGCGACCGAAAATTCTGATAGCTGAACCACCACTTCTGGCTTAAAATCGCTAATACGTAATACAGTCGACTGAAATTTTGCTGCCTCGATATTGTATAAAGTTGAATAGGCTGATTTATGGTTTCGCAAATATATGCGAATTTTAGTGGCTGGCCCTTTATAGCTCAACGAGACCTTCATTGTGTGATAAGAAGATAAGTCAAAGTATTCAAAGGGAATCTCTGAGAAAGTAACAGATAGCCCGCACATCGGGTAGGTATCGCTATCTCGTAACTCACAACGCCAGTGATAATTATCTTCATCGACCCAAACTGCCCTACTCGCACCTTCATTGACTTCATCGGAAAAGACTTCAAGTACGTTTTGGGTGTTTGGGAATACCTGTAATACCTTTTGAGGAAGATAGCGTTCACCAATCAAGGCAACGAGCGTCAGTAGAAACGCGATTAATCTTATGTAGTTAAACAGCCTTGAGTTCATCTCGCTAATCTTGATTCACGCAAAATTGATTTTATCCGGTTAACAGAGTAGCGAGTTATAGCATCGAAAACTCACACTGTTTTAACGTTCGAGCACTACGTACCCGGCCGCTTACCCCCGCTGAACCACTGCTCAACTAAGCTAATACTGCACTTAAATATTGCTTTCAATGGATAGTACCGCTAATAAAAGCAAACCCATATTCAGAGCGTCGCGCGCAAGCAACTAGGGCCAAATAGGCCTTCAGAGCGCTTAGCCTAGTCAGTCAATGTACTGCCAATCCGTAGCGATTTTTTGTTGGGTGGTAATAGTTTAACCAAGTGCACAGTATGGGGCATACCAAATACATAAGAAATACCTTAGAGTCGACCTTCCTGCTTGGTGCTAAACAATTGGCCCTAAACTAAAGGAGAGCTATGCTACCCCGGCAGCGTTATTGCACGTAATGAGTGGTTCACCTTTTGAACCATCGACAACAAACCACATCAAAACCTTCAGTACTGAATGAATATTGTCCCGTTTTGACGGCTAAAATCAAGCGTCATCGGTCAACTCCCTAGCAGGGTAAAGCTGGAGCATAGCTTGATAAGAGACTTTGGAGAATACTGGAAGTGAACATAAATTGGAAATTGGATAGACTGGCTAGGCTAAGCAAATAAAATAAAGGCCATCAAAAACGCCAATACCCTTAACCCGCAACAGTAGGTCTATTCACGATACCGCCGCACCGCAATTACATAAGTCCGCATAACCGTATATTGTATATACAGCAATGTATTGACCCGCTATTCAATGTCTCTCGACGATCGGTTGGCCTTTAGGGTAGAGCGATGAGACTTGGCCTGTAAACGACGTTTAACCGACCCCCTTGTAGGTCTTGTCGCTCGACGCGGAATAGGCTTAATCGCGTATTTTCGTAAAAGCTCCGCTAAACGCTCAACCGCTTCTACTCGGTTACGCTCCTGTGTGCGCTGTGTTTGTGCTTTGATAATAACAATCCCAGCCTTGGTAATTCGTTTATCTCCACACGCCAATAGGCTATCGAGCATATAACTAGGCAACCCGGCCTGCCTTAGATCAAAACGCAACTGTATTGCCGTTGCCACCTTGTTAACGTTTTGACCGCCGGCACCTTGGGATCGAATAGCACTAAACTCTATTTGTGCCTCGTACAAATAGAGTCGATCAGTTATTGCTACTGGAAAGCTAATCATAACGGGCCATGAAGTGAATATAGCGAGCCATTTGCCAGAACGGCTCTCTCCTTGAGTATTCTAACTCTTTTTGTACTAGGGCCTCCGGCTCCCGCTGGCGAGCAGCAGGGTCTAAAATGTAATCGTGGAAAACGCGAATACCACTTTTGCAGATTATGGAGAAACCTTGTTGTTCCAGTTGCGCTAAAACCAATAGCGGCTCCTGCGGGTGGGTTGGCGTGAGGCTGCCACGAAAGGCCTTAAAGTTGTCTATATCAAATTTGTTGTAGTTGGTACGGAGTAGGTTTTTGAACGCCAAGCCATTGATATTGTAGAAGCTCAGAGATAGGTAACCACCCGGCTTTAGTAGTGACTTCAAATGGGGTACCAGCGTAGAAGGTTGTTCCATCCACTCCATAACCGCATGGCAGAGCACCAAATCGTATTGTGTTTGCATTTCTCGCTCTTGTAACACCGAGGATAAAACCTGAAGGGGAGCTTGAACAATGGAGATACGCTGTGCGTACGAGCTACCCAACGTTTTAGCTTTTTTGGAAATACCTTTATGTGCGAGCTTTAGCATTTCTGTGGAAATATCGTTTAATACCAAATGACCGCGCTCTGCAACTAACGTAGTTGAAAACTGCGCTAGTCCTGCGCCGACATCAAGTATTTGAAGATCCGAGTTCGAACAACCCTTAAGCACAGGAAAGCAATCATCAAAATCACGTTCAAGAACTTTTAACCGAACTTGCCCCTTCAGAGACCCATATACATTTCGGTGAAACCGTTGCGCCAAATCATCAAAGTTTCTATCTTTATTCACGACAGATAAGACCTTTAATCGGCATTTATTAGAAAAGGGGCAACTAGCGCTATGGCATCGCGAAAACAATGATCGATAGCACCGACAACAAAGGTCACGAATAAAGGTAAGTTCGCCCTACTCACCCTTTTGAGCACCCTGCTTGAGCCGAAGAGCCTGCTCCCGCACCTCTTCTCTGCTGGCAGCAATTCGCTTCGCGACCACATCCCAATCGATTTCATCGTTGCGCGAGCGCGCATCGGGCTGCGTCCGAACCTTCAATAAAGATTCTTTATTTTTCAGTGAGGTAGAGGGTGCATTCTCTTCGATGAAGGTCGGTTCTGCTGTCAACGGTTCAGCCGCCGCTCCAACCGTATTCTCAGCCTCGGCAACAGCCGCTGGGTGGGAAGGCACTGATCGGCGTGCAGGGCGAGGAGCCTCGGCATTGGTAAGCCCCAATTGTTTTGCCAGCATTAATTCAATGTAACGCTCGCGGTTAACAAGTAACTTATCTTTTACGATGCCCCACGGATCCAGATCAAGCTTATGACCGAGAACGGTAATGTAAATCAGCACATCGGCCATATCTGCAGCAATTTTTTGGCGTTGCTGCTCGTCGTCTATTAACTCCGAATCCACATCCGATAGCCATTGGAAATTTTCGAGCAACTTAGCCGCTTCAACCGAAACCGCGCTCGCTAGATTTTTGGGCGAATGGTAGGAATCCCAGCCCATCGCCTCAGACACTCGTCTAAATTCGTTAAGGATTAAATCCTTATTCATGCAGTTCTCCGCTCCCATCGACTGGAGCATTCAATAATCACATTTGCCGCGCCTTACAACCGAAAACGTCTACCCTAACAACAAAGTCTTGCCCATTTCTTAGGTAATAACCGAGCGAATCCGCTCACTTATCAACCAACGGAAGCCAAGAATCGGGGTAACTTACCTAAACTAGGCTCAGCTGATAGGCAACAGGTTGAATTCTACCAGTCTTAAGATTACATTCGTTAGCTCCATTTTACCGCCGATAGCAAATATGCCCAAATTCGGCGCATACCGAGGTTTTCATGACGTCTAATTCAGCAATCTCCACTCCGTTTACACTCGTCCGTGAACAAAGGGTCGAATCTCTTAACCTTGTTGTTAGCGAATATGTACATGATGCGACCGGGGCACAACACATACATCTAGACTCAGACTCTGAAGAAAACGTTTTTCTAGTCGCTCTTCGCACCGTTCCTCATGATTCAACCGGCGTCGCCCACATCCTGGAACACACGGCACTGTGCGGCAGTAAAAAGTACCCCGTGCGGGATCCTTTCTTTATGATGACCCGACGCTCACTAAACACCTTCATGAATGCCTTTACGAGCTCAGACTGGACAGCCTATCCCTTTGCTAGCTTGAACAGGAAGGACTTCAACAATCTTCTCGACGTTTATCTAGATGCGGTGTTTTTTTCCCGACTAGATCCCCTAGACTTTGCTCAAGAAGGCCACCGACTCGAATTCTCCGAAACTGAAAACACTGACTCTGACCTCGTGTATAAAGGTGTTGTCTACAACGAAATGAAAGGCGCAATGAGCTCTGTGCCTTCCCAGTTATGGCAAACTCTTACCAAACATCTGTTTCCAAGCAATACCTATCATTACAATAGCGGCGGCGATCCAGAGAGCATTCCTGATCTTAGCTATGAACAACTATTGAGCTTTTACAAAACCCATTATCACCCTAGTAACGCCATTTTCATGACCTTTGGTAATATCTCAGCTAAAGAGCATCAGCAGACCTTCGAAACTCAAGTACTGCGCCATTTTGATCGATTAGACTATAGCGTGGCAGTGGCCGACGAAAAACGCTACTACGCCCCTATAAGAGTGCAAGAAAGCTACCCCTACAATGAAGACGACCCCGAGCATCGCCATCATGTTGTGATGGCTTGGTTACTGGGAAAAAGTACCGATTTAGGTGATACATTGAAAGCTCAACTACTTTCCAGTGTACTGCTAGACAATAGCGCAACGCCCCTAATGCTGGCACTTGAATCAAGCGAATTGGGCAACGGCCCCTCCCCCCTGTGTGGCCTAGATGACTCGCAAAAAGAGCTATCGTTTTTATGTGGCTTAGAGGGTTGTGAGCAAAACAGTGCCGACGAAATTGAGGAATTAATCCTCGAAACGTTAAAAACCGTTGAAATAAATGGCATTCCTCAAGAGGATATTGAGTCAGCGCTTCACCAGCTCGAATTACAGCAACGTGAAATTGGTGGCGATAGCTACCCTTACGGCCTTCAGCTTATCCTCACTGCTTTAAATACGGCGACACATCGTGGTAACCCAGTACAGTTGCTAAACATTGATGCTTCCTTAGCGCAACTGCGAAAAGATATTCAGTCACCTGACTTCATACCTAAACTCATACGTGAACTCTTACTCGACAACCCACATCGAGTAAGGCTCACCATGGAGCCCAACGCCAACATCAATGAATTGAAAGAAAAAGCCGAAACCCAAAAATTGGCGAACATAAAATCGGCGCTGAATGAAGAGCAAAAACAAACCATCGTTAAGCAAGCTTTAGACCTAAAAACACGACAAGACCAAGAAGACGACCCCACCATTCTTCCAAAGGTTGGGCTAAACGATGTACCGAAGGAAGAAACACACGTTGAAGCAGAGCATAGTGAACAGAACGGGCAGAAACTAACACGCTACAGTGCCGGCACCAATGGGCTTGTTTACCAACAAATCATCTTTCAGTTACCGAAATTAGCGCAGCAAGACTTGGCACTAATACCTTTGTACACTAGCTGCGTAACGGAACTCGGCGCGGGAGAGCACTCGTACATCGATATGCAACGCTGGCAAGCTCGGGTAAGTGGCGGCGTAAACGCCTTTAGCTCGATACGGGGAAGTATTGATAACATCCATCAGTTACAGGCCTATTTATCGTTTTCGGGCAAGGCGCTAAACAGAAATCACAACGGACTGTGTGATCTTATGCAAACAATTTTACGCGGCGCTCGCTTTGACGAAACCGCACGAATAAAAGAGTTAGTCGCACAGATTCGTGCTCACCGAGAACAGGGCGTTACCGGCAGCGGACACGTGCTTGCCATGCTCGCTGCTAGTGCAGGCATTTCTGCGAACGCGCAATTGAACCATTCATTGTCTGGACTTGCCGGCCTTCAGGCGCTAAAAACCTTAGACAATAGCCTCAAGGAAGCTAACGCACTCAGCACACTATCCGAACACTTACAGAGCATTCACTCCACCCTTATGGCATCTAACAGCCAGCTACTGCTCGTTGCCGAACAGGCAGAGCTAGATAACTATACCCATACACTGTTTAACACACACCAGCAAACAAGTGCCTCGAGCGGTGAGCTTTTCGGGCTGGACAAACAGTTACGCCGAGTAAATGAAGCATGGCTTACAAACTCTCAAGTCAACTTCTGTGCAAAAGCTTACCCTACCGTACCACCATCGCATCCCGATGCCGCAGCGCTCATTGTTTTAGGTGGCTTCCTGCGCAATGGTTTTCTACATAAAGTTATTCGTGAACAAGGCGGTGCCTACGGCGGTGGCGCATCTCAAGACAGTAACAACGGGGCATTTCGGTTTTACTCATACCGCGACCCACGTATGGCTGAGACCCTAAGCGATTTCGATCACGCCATCGATTGGTTGCAAGAGACAAACCATTCAGAGCAACAGCTAGAAGAAGCCATATTGGGAACTATCAGTTCAATTGATAAGTCAGAATCACCGGCTGGTCGCGCTAAACGCCTATTCCATGCCGAATTGCACGGTAGAGATCTTCACTACCGCCAGCAGGTACGGAAGCGAATTTTGGCCGTTTCGATCGAAGACCTACAGCGTGTTGGAAGCACTTATTTACAGCCAGAAAAGGCGAATATCGCCGTAGTAACCGATTTCGCTCAACAGGACAATGCCCAAGCGCTTAATTTGAATCTAATCGAGCTATAGCGCTACACCTATTAAGTGAAGTAATGAGCCATATTCCACTATCCTTTCGCTCAACCGCGCTAGGAAATGGAGTATGGCCTTAATTCTACATATCAATGGGCTCAGAAGTACCACGCATTGCGGCTGCGTCTATTTTCCGGCTTCAAATGATGTATACAAATATTGCACTCTGGGTAATACCGCTTCAAATCTACTAAGAATGGCGTTTAACCTCCTTTGTCGAACACCTAAACACGATTGTGTCACTAAGGTAGAAACAATTTAAAAACGCCGCCGCCCAACGCTCCACCATTTTCCAATTGTATATACCCATTGCGGTTGTTCTGTTTGTGGAATGTTGCAATATTCTCCGCAAAATACAAACCTAGGTGTGTTGCTCCCTTACTAATATCTGCATCTTCAACAAAACTTGCCGGGCGACGAAGCATATTTGAAGGGTAGCCGGGGCCGTCATCTGCGATCGTAACGCACAACAAATCGTCGCTCACAGCGGCTGCAATATGCACAGCAGTGTGCGTGTAGCGTACACAATTCACTAATATATTGTGAATTACACCACCAATAAGGTCGTTATCAAAATACCAATGTAAATCACTATCGCAATCCAACTGCACAGTCACACCCTTCGTTTCCGTTAACATGTGATTTCGAGCGATCTGATCTTCAAGAATATCAATTACGTAATGTTCATCAATGTGAACAGGCAAGAAATTATTCTGCATACGGTAGATCGTCAGTAACTGAATTAATTCGCTGTTAATTCGCGACGCTTCGTATTGCAGTGTTGCAAAACGTCGCGCTTGAACATCGTTGGTGGGTGGGCTTTCTTCAATCACGGCCTCCAACGAGGCTAGTAACATACCAACGGAATTTTTCATGTCGTGAACGCTGGACGCCAGCACCAAAGAAAAATCAACGCCATCCTTGTGTTCGTTCATTTATTTCTCCCCATTTAGTCGGTGTTAGCCATACTGCGCAATCGCTTAAAACGACTATATTGAGGGTGTTTATCATCAATAAGAGTCGCTACAAATTCCAGAGACGATCTACATTCGCTAGATACGGCTTTATCGTGGCTATTTGATTTGTGTTTTCCAATTAGAGCTTGCACAATGTTCAACTGGATCCCAATATGCTTAGGGAATAGCTTACGTGCTTTTTCAAAACACGCTAGAGCCTCATCAAACTCCCCTCCGTTATACAATTCAATACCTTCGCGATTAATTGCCGCAACAAATTCTCGATTGCTATCACTTGCTGGCTCGTTGAGAAAGGCATCGAGCCGTTCAAGGGCATCTTGATCATCCGCGTAGGTATTCTGTAATTCTTCTAAGAGCGCCTCTGCTTGCTCATTCTTGCCCATCGACTGCAAAGCCACTACACGATCAATTTGTACGTCTATCCCAGTGTCATGATGGGTCAAAATTTCCTCAGCAGCCTGTAAAAACTGTTCGGCAATATCACTGCGATTCCCGAGAGCGTGCAGACGTCCAGCCAACAAATTACATTGCGCCAACTGAGCCTCAGACAAGGCGTACTGCTCTTTCGCAGTATCAAGAATAGCTAATGCTTCGTTGCCAATATTTGCGTCCACCTCCATCTCCCTCTCTACCGCAAGAGATGAAATTCGAGCAAACCCGAAGTGGTCTTCTGCACGGCCATGGCAACTCCACTGCCCGAGCTTTATAGATTTTCGCTGAGCCGCTATGGCGGTGATTAAATCATTGTTATCAGTAGCCACCTCTGCAAGATGTTTTTGCCGCAGTATGGACATGGGTGAAATATCCACGGAACGCTGAACGGTAAACTGTACATTGTGTTTTTCACCCTTTCGCTCCCAATTTTTAGCTAACACATCATAAGCAGGTAAAAACAGCGGATTCTCATCCACAATCGTCTCAAGCCAAGCGCCGGCCACGTCGAGATCGCCTCGCGCTTGCTTGACCTTCGCCAACCCAAGCCGGGCCCAATCCAATTGTCGAACCTCCAAGGCTTTTGTATATAAACGTTCGGCCTTGTCGAGCTCGTTTTGTGACAAGAATAGCGTGCCCAACAGTTTCTGAGCCGTCGTTGAATACCGGTCTTCGGCTAGGGAGAGATCGATAAGAACATCCATGGCGGCCCCATAATCTTGCTTGTCCATGGCTTTGTACGCGGGTGAAAGGACATCCCGCTGGCGAAGTAAACGCTCAACACGTTGCTGTAGCATTTTTGCCGTTATCGGCTTCATTAAGTAGTCATCAGGCTCGCAATCATAGGAGCACATAACAATGTTGCGACTGGATTCTGCGGACACGATAATAAATAGGGTATGACGATCAATAAGGTTTTTGTACCTCAACTCCTCCAAGACATGCTGACCAGTGCGACCAGCTCCCAAGTTGTAATCACACAAAATTACGTCAAAGGCATGATTTTGGCACCAATTGACGCTCTCCTGGGCGCTGGCAGCCATTTCGATCTTGGATACCCCCAGACTCGTTAACATGCCATTGACAGTGTTACGAAAACTACTGAAATCGTCGGCAACCAACACTGATAGTTTTGAATAGTTGATAGGACTACTCACTGACACTCCAAATCATTGATCTCTAAAATTGGACCCTCGATACCACGAACAGGGCTATGGTTTTAGCCTTGCAGATAGAAAAACCCTACCACTAAAAACTCCAAACTAGCCACGACCTCAGAAAAGCTTTGACAGCCGTCTACGCCCGGATTAGGTGCAGAGCTAAAATGGTAGAATTTCTCTTCATAGTGTAGTTGAAAGATTCAATTATGCGGAGAAGCCCCTAAACAGTCCTTCTCTTAATAACGATAGTGGAAAGATCAAATTGAGCACAGCCCTTCACACCGCTAGAATAGCGACCCAGCCTTTAGGGGACTACCGAGAAGCCAATGAAACGTACAGACACTGAACAGGGTCGAGATACCCTTTTTGCCGCCGCCGATGCTGAATTTGGCGAATTCGCCTTCGATCAAAATGTCGTTGACGTATTTCCAGACATGATCAAGCGCTCAGTACCTGGGTATACCACTATTATCCACATGATCGGACAAATGGCCGAACGCTATGCTCAAGCAAGCAGCAACTGCTACGACCTAGGCTGTTCTCTTGGCGCATCTACACTTGCCATGCGGCATAGAATACAAGCGGCAGATACGCGGATCATTGCGGTAGACAATTCAGCTGAGATGGTAGATCGTTGCAAGCTGGTATTAGATGCCGATAGCGGCGAATTGCCGGTAGATATCCTATGCCAAAGCATAGAGGACACTGAAATCAGTAATGCCTCCGTCGTGGTTATGAATTTTACTCTCCAATTCATCCCCACTCACGAGCGGGACAAGCTTATTGCCAAAATATACCAAGGTATGCTCCCGGGTGGGGTATTCATTCTGTCGGAAAAACTTAGCTTTGACGACCGCCACCACGACCAACTGATGAACGAACTACATCACTACTTTAAAAAAACCAATGGCTATAGCGATTTGGAGATAGCACAAAAGCGCACGGCACTGGAAAACGTCCTTATCCCCGAGTCACTGCATACCCACCAGCAACGATTAGACAAGGCCGGGTTTACTGGCACCGAATTATGGTTCCAGTGCTTTAACTTTTCATCACTCCTTGCCTTCAAAGTATAAAACGACTAACGAGCCCAGAATCCGCGTGAAAACAGACTTCGCAATCGACTACTCGTCGCTACTCACTACTATTGAGCAGCTCCATCCAAAATGGGCAGCAATGCTCCCAGCACAAATAGCAGCAGGTTTATCTACTGAGCGCTTTGGTGATTTACCCAAATGGCTAAACGCGCTAAATCAACTTCCCGACCTCAGCCCAGAATACCGACAATTTGGCGACAGGGTTACCATTGGTCGCGCTGGCGAATTAGACAGCCAAATGGAACAACGGATAGTGCGTTGTTTTCAGGAGTTAATCCCCTGGCGCAAAGGCCCCTATGAAATTTATGGTACTCATATTGACACCGAGTGGCGATCTGACTGGAAGTGGCAACGTTTGATACAACAGATCGCCCCGCTCCACAACCGCACAGTGTTGGATGTTGGCTGCGGAAACGGTTACCACATGTGGCGAATGCTGGAAGCTCAAGCTCAACGCGTCATTGGCATAGACCCCTCGCCTCGTTTTGTTGTGCAGTTTTACATGCTCAAGCATTTCACAAAAGATAGCCCTGCAGATTTGTTACCACTGGGAATTGAAGCGCTACCTGAAAACCTAAATCTATTTGATACCACCTTTTCTATGGGGGTTCTCTACCACCGGCGGTCGCCAATGGATCACCTTATTGAATTGCGTGAAACGTTGCGCTCTGGCGGAGAACTGGTCCTTGAAACGCTGGTAATTGAAGGCAGTCAAGGGGAATGTCTGGTACCCCTAGGGCGCTATGCAAAAATGAACAATGTATGGTTTTTACCTAGCGTAGAGACGCTAAACGGTTGGCTATCAAAATGTGGGTTCGAAAACATTCGCTGCGTCGACAGCTGCCCTACAACCATCGAGGAACAGCGCTCTACAGAGTGGATGCAATTCCAATCGCTGCAAGACTTTCTTAACCCAGAGGACTCCTCGCGAACCATCGAAGGCCACCCTGCGCCACTGAGGGCTATCTTCGTTGCCAATAAGAAAAAATAGCGCTTTATCGAGAAGTCCTCGATCTGAAGCCGGTAGATGAGCACCTGACACGACAACAGAGCTTCTTGGCCAAGGAAATCACATCCGTTCAGATGGCGGTCAAGCGGTGTCATCCAAGGCGTTAACAGAGAGATCTACCCCAAAGGCATCAACCACTTGCTGACACCAACACTCGATACGTTGAGCTGTCAACTCTGGTTGTTGATCTTCGTCGATGCCCAGCCCTACAAAAAGGTCTTGTCCCTCGATTTTCGCTTTCGACGCATCAAACTCATAACTAACGGTAGGCCAATAGCCAACCACCCTTGCACCACTACTGACAATGACGTCATGCAGCATACCCATGGCGTCCAAAAAAAAGTCTCCGTAGCCAAACTGATCCCCTAAACCAAAAAGGGCAACCGTTTTCTCACTAAAATCGACTTGGCTTAAATCCTGCCAAAAGTCCTCCCAGTCCGACTGAATCTGACCGAAATCCCATGTCGGTATTCCTAGAATGAGCAGCTCGTAGTCGGCAAAATCCAACTGAGTAATGTCAGCGACATCTTTTACATCAACCACATCAGTACCGATACATTGCTGGATCTGGTAAGCCACGGCCTCAGTATTCCCCTCATCACTGCCAAAAAATAAGCCTATCTTTGCCACCGTTAACCTCTGCGTAGTCTCAAAAGTGTCCGCCTTTTTTCATTCTCCAGATAGGCTAGCAACATAGCATCTCACGCACCAGAGTTAAAAGGCGCGACATTCTCGCAACTTCTTCAAGCCCTCGCAAGCCCACTTTTGTACGCCAAGTGAAACTGTCGCTCATCCACAAGCCAAGCTTCACGTAGCCCCATTTAAATCGGCAGAAGCTCGCCACCTAAGCGGCGCGGGATCGCCGCTGTCTGGCATTTTTTTGACGGATTATTCTCCCCAGCCAAACAAAGTCTGGCTAGACCATTGATTTTATTACACTTTTTTCATAATTGTTGGTTGGCACAAAAATAGCTTTATTGGGTTAGGTATTTTCTTCTAGTGATTGAATTTGCACAGGAATTAATATGGTAACCCTAGCCAGTAGCCAGACAAACACGGCCAATGCTGAAGTGCTGAAATCAACCGAAGCGCAAATCCAATCGAAATCTCCGTTATCGGTGTCATCGCCCTATATACCGGTGAATGGTTTCCCGAAAGAAAACCAGCTTCGGGACCTGCAATTCCAGCTCACCCATAATCTTCAAAGCTCTCTAGATTTAAGTACAACCCTAGAACTGTTTTATAACAATATTCAAGAGGTGGTGAGCCTACATGGAATGGATTACCAGTTGCCCGACAGCGAGCGCAATATCACCTTTGGTGTGACTCGTGCTCACAAAGCTCGTTATAACATTCGTACTGACAACTCCCAAATGGGGCGCATTACCTTTAGCCGTGCCAAACGCTTTTTGGAAACCGAGCTTGCCGTTCTTGAGATGCTCGTTGGCGTATTGTTGTTTCCTCTAAGAAACGCCTTACTCTACCAACAAGCCGTTGAAAACTCGCTGCGAGACACGCTAACGGGCATCGGCAATAGAAACGCGTTAGATGCTAGTTTTGAGCGTGAGGTTAAGATAGCCAAGCGGCATAAGCAAAATCTCTCCCTACTTGTGCTGGACATTGATCACTTTAAGCAGGTTAACGACCAGTTCGGTCATCAGCAGGGCGATCTAGTACTAAAACAGCTGGCAAAAACGCTTCAAAATAGCCTACGAGAAATAGACCAAATATTTCGATTTGGAGGGGAAGAGTTCGTTGTCATTTTAAATAACACCTTACTCCAAGATGCCTACCTTACCGCTGAAAGAATTCGTGTCAACATGGCCATGACACCATGCCAACTGAACGGCAACGATGTATTTACCAGTGTCAGTATTGGTGTTAGCCAGCTTAAACGAAGCGATGATAGAAACAGTTTATTTGATCGAGCTGACTCAGCCTTATATGCGGCGAAAGCCAGTGGTCGAAATAAGGTATACACAGAGTTAAATCTAACAGAGCAAGAAATCTCACAACAAAACAGCAAGTCAATGCAAAGGGAAGCCTCTGATTAACGCTAACCAGCCTCTAGGCAGCTTGTGCACTTGAGCTTGAAAGGAGATCATTAAAACCTAATCAGAGACGGCTTTTTTTGTATCAGGCCGAGCTGAATCTATAGCCATCTGTATTTTTTTTAACTCTTCTGCAGAAAGCTTTCCGTAGAACCTAGGGTATCGCCAACCATAGCCCCAGCGAAATTTTGTTGGCCAAAACGGAGAGCCACCAACACGTACACCAGCGAGCATCATGATCGCAACGTCTTTACGCCCAACTTGCTCAACACAAAGCTGAAGGCTTTTATCCGCCTGTTTCCGCTGCTGGTAAGTTCCCCCTTGCCAATACGCAAAATCATGCTGGGTGCAGCAGTGTAACCACAATTCTTTTTGCTCAAAGGTTCCATCGGGAAACGCACTGCAACCATCACTGCTAAAGGCTTGTAACTCGCGAGCTCCACAGAAACTAACAAGAACAAGACTAAAACAGGCCAAAAAAAACCGGGCAACACGCATGTGGGACACTCGTCGCCTATTTCTGAGGCTTAAACTTTGATCCACCGGTTCTAGCCGTCTGGGTACGGGAGGTATGCGCTTTTCGAAGACGACGCTGATGACGCTCACGAGACTTTCGTAGTTCGGGGGAGTATTTAGGTTTTGGTGGTGGTTCAAGCCCAGCCGTTTGACATAGCTCAGCTACCTCTTTTTCATTCAGTTCAATCCATTGCCCTGAACGCACATGGGAAGGTACAAATATATTGCCGTAACGGACTCGCTTTAAACGACTGACACGCACCCCTTGCGATTCCCAAAGTCGACGGACTTCGCGATTGCGCCCCTCCATGACAACACAGTAATACCACTGATTGCTGCCTTCATTTGAGCCTTCTTTTATGTCAGTAAAGCGCGCCACACCATCATCCAATAAAACCCCATCTCGCAAGCGCTGCAACAGGTCGTTATCGACCTCCCCTTGAATGCGCACAAGATATTCACGGTCTATTTCGGATGAAGGGTGCATCAACTTATTGGCTAACTCACCATCATCGGTAAATAATAACAATCCACTGGTATTAAAATCCAAGCGCCCAACCGATATCCATCGGCTATTCGCTATTTTGGGAAGACTGTTATAGACCGTCGGACGGCCTTCAGGGTCGGAACGAGAACAGATTTGCCCTTCAGGCTTATTGTATAGAATAACCCGTATGCGCTGCTTAGTCTGAAACCCAGAAGAAACTCTTCGACCCTCATACTCGATTCGGTCTTTCTCAACCACACGGTCGCCAAGTTTGGCCGCAGCGCCGTTAACCACTACTTTACCGGCACTGATAGCTCGCTCCATCTCACGGCGTGAACCGATCCCCGCACGAGCAAGAACTTTTTGTAATTTTTCACCTTCCGGTGCTATCGGCAAATCAGTCATGAAGTTTGTCTTTATCTTCCTCTAAAGGGTCATGTTGTGTTTCAGGCATAGCGTCCGCGTCCGCCGATTGACTAGCGAATTTCATATCCGTGTTATCATCAGTGCTTGGTAATTGCGCCTCCGACAGCTCCGCCGAGTGAAGTTCTGGGTTTCGTTTTTCAGCACCAGCGGCTTGCAAAGTTTCAAATGCGCCGACACTCACCAAATTACCAGCAACATCAGCGGCAATTGCAGCATCCGATGTACTTTCATCAATTTCAGCCAAAGGGGTTTCAGTGGATAAAACCTCCTGAGCGTCTACTCGTTCTTTCTCAGCAGAGGGTTCCGGCTCAGTCGTTGCCTCCCATTCGGCCAAAGGCTCGGTTTCAGCTGAAGGCTCGGAACTGCCTACTATGGGAGTCTCCGAGGAATTTTCGCGGCTCTTTAATACTCCTTGCGAAAAACTCGATTGCTCGACGCTCTCTGAAGGAGTGCCCTCTGCAAGATTGGCATCGCCCTCAACAACCTCGCTTAGCTGTGTACTTGCTCCATCGCCCAAGTCCCCACTCACGCCAGATTCTGAGTCTTCCACAGCACTAGCATTCACCGTGTCAGCACTCGCCGCTGTAACACTTTCCTGAATTTCAGGCGGCAGGGAATCAAATTCAAGGGCCTCATTGAGGCTATCAATGTCTCTCAGCTCCCCCAGAGTGGGCAATTCATCAAGACTCTTGAGATTAAAATAGTCTAGAAATTGACGAGTCGTCGCATAAAGTGCAGGTCGGCCAGGCACATCTCTATGCCCCACCACCTTAACCCACTCTCGCTCAGCAAGTGTTTTAATAATGTGGCTACTCACCGCCACACCGCGAACTTCCTCAATATCACCTCGCGTCAACGGCTGTCGATAAGCGATTAACGCCAGTGTTTCAAGCATCGCCCTTGAATATTTTTGCGGTTTCTCCTCCCACAATCGATTGATCCAACTAGCAAGGTCTTCCCTCACTTGGAATCGATAGCCACTGGCAACTTCAGTTAAGGTAAACCCCCGCCCTTCGCACTTGGCCTTTATTCCAGCCAAAGCCTCTAGCAGTGCTTCCTTTTCTGGAGGGTCATCACTGTCAAATAAAGTTAACATACGATCGAGCGTAAGGGGTTCTCCAACGGCGAGGATAGCGCCCTCCAATATGGCCTCTAGCTGTTCTTGTTCGTTACTCATGAATTCTGATTTTCTTTGGAATATTGATAATTTAAGGATACTAGCGAATCGACGGCTGCCCGCCACGCCTCACCATGGTATCGAAGTGAACTATTGTGCACGAGCTTTAACATGGATAGGGCCAAAAGCTTCTGTCTGCACGATTTCCACCAAAGACTCTTTTATTAACTCCATCACCGCTAAAAATGTCACGACAACGCCTAAACGACCTTCTTTTACGCTAAACAAGCTGACAAAAGGCAAGAAAGGTTGCCCACTCAGCTTGTCCAACACCTGCCCCATTCTTTCGCGAGTTGACAGTTTCTCGCGCTCGATATGATGGCTTTCAAACATATCTGCACGGCGCAGTACTTCGGACAGCGCTAAAAGGAGCTCTTTCAGATCTACATCTGGATCAGGCCGAGTTAGGTTTCTGTCTGGCCCTTGCGCCTTGGCTATATGCACATCGCGATGCATGCGCGGCATTTCGTCAATATCTTCAGCGGCTTGTTTGAAACGCTCATACTCTTGCAGACGACGAATTAACGTCGCTCTTGGATCCGCTTCTTCTTCCTCTTCTCCCTCCGAAGAGCGCGGCAACAACATTCTCGACTTGATTTCAGCAAGCATTGCGGCCATCACCAGATACTCTGCTGCCAACTCAAACTGTATGGCCTCCATCAATTCAACATAGGAAACATACTGGTGAGTAATCTCTGATACGTCAATTTCGAGAATATCAAGATTTTGCCGACGAATGAGATAGAGTAATAAATCTAACGGGCCTTCAAAAGCTTCGAGAATAACCTCCAAGGCATCTGGGGGGATATAGAGGTCTTTGGGCAGCTGGGTGAAGGCCTTACCTTGTACAATAGCAAACGGCATTTCGCCTTGTTCAGGGTGATGCTCCCCGCCGGGTGATGGTGCACCTTCCAAAGGCTGCCCAGCATCTTGAGCCCCTCCACTCGCGGAAGAGACCGCCTCGGCCACCGCCGTTACTTCTAGTGTAGATTCTATTCCGGACAAGCAGCGATCCTCGACTTGCAGAGCGATTAAATGAACCGCGCATTATAGCGGTAGAACTCGGTAGACTGCTATCGACATTCGATCGCAGAAGTTGATTTGCTCTCTCTCATCCAAAACGCTCAAGGATCGCCGTACCCAGCAAGGTCTGTTACCAACAAGGACTAGAAAGCCTTGATCACCCAGAGGGAGCCGCCGTCAGTGCTCTCTTGCCGTTTGGGGAGGCGTTTTATTCAAACGCCGAGGTATCGCCACATCCCTTTCGAATAATAGAGGGCTCTTCGTTAGTCAGGTCAATAACACTGGTAGCCTCAAGCCCACAAAACCCACCATCAATAACCAGTTCAAGCTGATGCTCCAGAGTGTCTCGAATATCGTAGGGGTCGGTGAGCGGCACCGTATCACCCGGCATAATGAGTGAGCTACTCATAATCGGCTCGCCAAGCTCTTCCATAATCGCTAGGGCAATGGCATTGTCCGGCACACGCATCCCGAGCGTTTTCCGCTTAGGGTGCTGCAAACGCCTAGGTACCTCAGTTGTAGCATTGAGAATAAAAGTATACGGGCCGGGTGTGTGGCTTTTGATCAGCCTGTATGCAGCATTGTCAACTCGAGCATAGTTTGCCAACTCGGACAAATCCCTACACATCAACGTAAAATTATGGTGCTTGTCCAATTGGCGCAGCGCCCTTATACGATCAAGTGCAAATTTATCACCAATATGGCAACCCAATGCGTATGCAGAATCTGTTGGGTACACAATGAGTCCACCCCGCTTGAGGATATCGACTGCCTGCAGAACTAATCGTTGCTGAGGGTTTTCTGGGTGAATTGAAAAAAACTGCGCCATTGCAACTCCTTTGTTTAATAGGTGCGGCGGATGCTTATACATATCGACGAATGCGACGCTGAAACACCGCCCTCACCACAGCTCCCATACCGGTTGAATCCCGGTGGGAAACGCGCTAAAACGCCCTAACTCTTGCCAGGCCTGCCCCGGAACGTGGAAATCACTGCCACAAGACCCCGCCAAATTGAAAAGCTGTGCAATTTTAGCAAGGTTTTCTGCCAAACCCACGGGTTGTTTTCCACTAACCACTTCAATTGCTTGTCCACCTGCCTCCGTAAAATCAGCTGAAAGCTCACATAACTTAGTACGAGTTAGCTTATATTTAGCCGGGTGTGCGAGTACCGCAATGCCACCGCTCGCCCTGATCCAAGCCACGACCGTGTCCATATCAGGCCACACATTTTTCACATCGCCGATCTTGCCAGTGCCTAAATAACGCTTGAATGCTTGATTGACGGTCGACACTTGGCCAATATCGACCAGATACCGCGCAATATGTGGCCGGCCTATTACGCCGCCCTCCGCCAACTGCTTCGCTCCAGATAAAACATCAGGTAAACCCGCCTTCTGCAGCCGCTCAGCAATCGTCACCGCCCTAGCGTGCCTAATTCGGGTTTGCTCGCTTACCGCATGAGTGATGGCATCAGAAGCGGCATCAATAGCCAAACCCACAATATGCACACCGCGCCCCATCCATTGGCTAGAAAATTCAATGCCTGATATTAAGCTCAAGCCCTCTATACTGGCTTGTTCCCGAGCTTTGGCAATACCGGCAACTGAATCGTGATCGGTCAGCGCTAAGCAATCAACGCCTTGTGCTTTAGCTCTAGTAACGAGGGCCTCTGGAGCAAGAACCCCATCCGATTGGTCGCTATGACAATGAAGATCGTATACTGACGGCATGCAATACTCGTTTCCGGTTAAATGGCGAACTTTTCGTCAAAAAAATGAACAAACACTACGAATGATCCACAGATTTTAAAGCAAAAGCCCAGAGGTACAAGAACTGTATGAAGACATGGTCTTTCGGCGAGTACAAGTACCAACTACTTCAAGCTTTTTTTTAAACTTCCTGCTAGGATGCAGCAAACCATAACAGCAGCCTTGGCAAGCACCAACTGGCACATATTTTAGATGTATTCCTTATGAGTGATTCGACTCCCAAAAAAGAAAACCCCTTACTCAACGTTTTGCTGAATATCATTATCCCTACGGTAATATTAATCAAGTTCAGCGGTCCTGAAGATTTGGGTCCACAACTCGGTATAATCGTCGCACTGGCCTTTCCCATTACCTATGGTGTATTTGACTTTTTCCGGGCACGAAAAATTAATTTTTTCTCCGCCCTAGGCGTCGTGAGCATTTTCCTCACCGGAGGCATTACCTTGTTGGGTCTAGACCCCAAATATATCGCTATTAAGGAGGCGGCGATTCCGGCGCTCTTTGGTATAGCAACCCTCGTTTCCCTGCGAACGCGTTACCCTCTGGTCAAGACCTTCCTGTTCAACGACAACATTATGCAAACCGACCGTGTTCACGATGCTCTGGAAGCAAAAGGCAATGAATCCGCTTTTGAGCGCTGCCTTACGATAGCCTCATACATGATCGCCGGCTCTTTTTGTGTTTCGTCGATTTTAAATTATGCCCTAGCCAAGTGGGTTCTCGTTAGCCCCCCTGGAACAGAAGAGTTTAATGCAGAACTGGGCAGAATGACGGCGCTTAGTTTGCCTGTCATAACCATACCGGCGATGATCATTCTGGTTGGCGCACTGTATTACCTTTTTAAGCAAATAACGCGACTCACAGGCTTAAGTCTAGAAGATATTTTTATCGAACACGAAGAAAGCAACAAAGACAAAAACGAAAAAAACAACGAACAGGAATCCTGAATTATGCTGTACGCCATTATTAGTGAGGATGTCGCCAACTCCCTCAACCAGCGCCTTGGCGCCCGCCCAGATCACTTAGCCCGCCTGCAGCGGCTCCGAGATGAAGGCAGACTGATTCTGGCTGGCCCTCACCCGGCGATCGACAGCAACGACCCTGGAGAAGCGGGCTTTAGTGGAAGCCTAGTTGTTGCCGAATTCGACTCCCTAGACGCAGCCCAAATTTGGGCTGATGCAGACCCCTATATCAAAGCTGGCGTCTACGAGCGCGTTAGCGTAAAACCCTTCAAAAAAGTATTACCTTAACCCCTGCAGATAACATACCCGGGTGAGCAAATGACAATTACACCTATCTACAAACAATATGGTTCCGAGCAAACATCACCGCGCCAGCTTTGCTTGAAACTGGCGGCGCTGCTACTACTAATATTCTCGGCAAGTGTTAGCCAGCAAAGCTACGCACAAGAAACACGCTATGTTAGCGATGTGCTTTTTGTACCTCTACGCAGTGGCCAAGGTATTGAATATCGAATTGTCAATGCCGGACTTAAAAGCGGTTCACCTTTAACCTTCGTCGAAGAAGGTGATAGCGGCGAGTGGTCAAAAGTTATCACCTCTGCCGGTGTCGAAGGCTGGATTCGAAATCAGTATTTAATGAGCGAACAACCCGCTAAACTTAAACTCAATAAAGCTTTAGGTGAACTGGCAACACTCAAAAAGGCTCATCAAGCACTGGTTTCTGAAAATGACACACTAAAAAACACGAACCTAAGACTTAACTCCACGGCTAAAGGGGCTACAACTGAAAGCTCTCGCATGGCAGAGGAACTAGAAAAAATAAAGACCTTATCTGCCGGCGCGATAGCATTAGAGCAACGCTACACTCAGCTACTCGAAAAACACCAGCTTCTACAAACTGAAAAAGATGTATTAACAGCAGAAAACGAGTCTCTAAAAAATGATACGCGCGTTAACTTTATGCTTTACGGCGTCGGCATTTTGCTACTTGGGGTCGTTCTTACATTTGTCATCCCAGCAATAAAACCCAAGAAACAATATTCTGAGTGGGGCTAACAGGAGTTATTTATGATACGCACATGCACCATTTTTCTGTCACTATGCTTGCTACTAAGTTCAGCCTCGCAGGCCAACGAAAAGCAACAAGCGCAGCAAAAAACTGTCAAACCGCAAGTATTTTTTGAAACCGACTTAGGCACCATGGTGATAGAGCTATACCCAACCGAGGCCCCAGTAACCGTTGCAAATTTTCTACAATATATTGATAGCGGCTTTTACGAGGGCACAATATTTCACCGAGTTATTGACGACTTTGTGGTACAAGGTGGCGGCCTAACCTTTGACTTCAAACCTAAACAAACCGAAGCAGCTATTGTTAACGAATCCAATAATGGCTTGCTAAATTTACAAGCCACACTATCAATGGCGAGAACCGCCAACCCAGATAGCGCCACATCTCAGTTCTTTATTAATATAAAGCACAACACCCACTTGGACCCTCAAGGTGGACAAGCAGGATACGCAGTTTTCGGCAAGGTCGTTGAAGGCTTTGAAGTGGTAAAAAAAATTGAAAAAGAACCACGTGGATTGTATAGATCTTTCCCAGAAGCACCAAATTACCCGGTTCGAATATTGAAGTCTGGCAGAGTTGAAAAAAACACGGTGAGTGAAGCACCCAAAGCGGGTCCAGTAAAGCTCGAGGCTAATTAATGTCCATCGCTCTAAGTGTAAACTTGAACAAAATAGCTCTTATTCGCAACTCCCGTGATGGCGATTACCCCAACGTCTGTGACTTTGGACAGCTATGTATAGATAGCGGCGCTAACGGTTTAACCGTTCACCCTCGACCAGATCAGAGGCATATACGTCCTAGCGATACCCGAGCCCTCGCTGCACTCATTAAACTCCGAAATTTAGACTCGTCCAATCTAGAGTTCAACATCGAAGGTAATCCTTTTGCTCCGCCTCGAGGTGATTACCCAGGGTTAGTCGCACTTGCGCTGGAAACAAAACCCGATCAATGTACGCTGGTGCCCGATAGTGACAGTCAAAAAACCTCAGACCATGGCTTCGATCTCGAACAAAGCGCCAAACAACTCGAACCGCTCATCGCACAACTCAAAGAAGCAGGTATACGGGTAAGCCTGTTTATGGATGCCAATCCAAGTCAGCTGAAGCTTGCAAAAGAGCTTGGCGCAGACCGAATAGAGTTCTATACCGGTCCATTCGCCTATGATTACGCTGCGGGCAAAGGAGAAAGCGCCTTTGAGGCTCACGTCGAAGCTGCCGAGCTGGCCAGCTCCTTGGGCTTGGGTATTAACGCTGGTCACGACCTTAACTTACGTAATATGGCACTGTATAGACATTTACCAAGCTTGAAAGAGGTCTCTATTGGTCATGCTCTCACAGTAGACGCCTTACTTATGGGCTTCAAAGTGGCGGTGCAAGCCTACCTCGCTGCCTGTAAAACACCATGACCGCCCAATAACTTCGATTGAAGCACCACACATAAGGTAAAACCTTCGATATTCCGCTAGACTTTAGCCAAAAGAACAACGGAGATACGCTATGCATTCAATACTGGTTAAGGATTACATGGACCGTAAGCCCCATGCTATAAATGAAGAAGCGACAGTACGTGACGCTATAGCCCTGTTTATGAAAGAACAAATTCCTGGCGCCCCAGTCGTTAATAAACAAAAAGTGCTTATTGGCTTTATATCCGAACAAGATTGTATAAAAGAGATGCTTAATGATGCATTTTACTGCGAAGAATCGCGCTCGGTAACAACAGTGATGAGCCGTGACGTGCGCACCGTATCGCCGGAAACCAGCGTGCTCGAATTAGCCGAGGCAATGTCCAAAGCACCACCTAAAAACTACCCGGTTACGGATAATGGTAAGCTTATCGGCCTTCTTTCTAGAAAGCACATCCTCACTGCGCTCATCGAGACCAACGAAGACTGCTATATTCACCATCAAACCTAACAGCCAAGCAAATAGGTAAGCCGCCATTTAATAGGCGGCTTTTGTCTTTATCTTCGCTGAAAACCGAACGAATACGAATGTACCCAGATTCACCAGAATACCTTAAAAAGAAGAAGTTCTTCGATCAGTTACTTACGGTCTATGGGCGCAAACCATGCCTAGAAGCCCTCCGCGACCACACTGTTGAAGCTTACCGTTTACATTTAGCAGACAGCAATAAACCAGCAGCAATTCTCGACGAACTACAGCTTGCAGCAACGCAACGAAATATCGAAATTCTTTATCACGACAAAAAGTCCCTCTCCCGCATATCCAAAAACGCGAAACAAGATCAAGGCGTTGCCGTAGATTTAATTCTCAAAGGTTTCAGCGATGCAGACGATTTTTTAGCGAAGACCTTCAATCAAGACGCAGAATTTATCGCCCTAGACCGAGTAACAAACCCGCAAAACCTCGGCATGATTATTCGCTCAATATGCGCCTCCCCTCTATCAGGGCTTATACTGCCACGGCAGGGCTGCGCTAAATTGGATTCTCTGGTCATCAAAGCCAGTGCCGGAACCTTATTTCGTGCCCCCATTATTCGCTGTGATCAACTTAGCACTTGCCTTAAAGGCTTTCGCAGTAAAGGAGCTTCTATCATTGGCTTGGATGTAAATGCAAAAACCCAGCTAAAGAACTATGAGCGCTCCGGTACCACAATTTATGTTTTAGGCAATGAAAGTGACGGCCTTTCCTGCGAGGTTAAAGCCTTGTGTAACGGCTCAGTAAAAATCCCGATGATTAACCAAGTCGAATCACTTAATGTTGCGGTAACAGCAGGAATTATTGCCTTTAGATCGCTCAGCTAAACAGGTTGACCTCAATAAAAATTGAAATTTGCAACAATGGCCTTTTTAACATAGATGCGCGCTAGCGGCTAAAACCTTGTAAACCTACAGATACCCGATTGGCGATCGCATCCGATACTTCTATTCTAGCTTTGCTTGATAGCCCACAGTTCACGAGAAAAAAGAAAAGCGACGAATATAGCAGTGCTCGCTATACTCATCGCTCTAAAAACATCACTTAAACTAAACAATGAGAGAGAATAGCCTACCGATAATGCGCCCAAAGGAGCCATACCGAACAGCATCAGTTGATAGACGGACATCAAGCGCCCTCTCATGCCGGGAGCCGCCAATATTTGCATTAGCAACCGACAATGTGTTGATGAGTACCCTGCAATCCAGCCCCAAAAAACGATGAGTATATATAAGCCTATAATAGTAGGCTCCCGAGACAAAGCAAACCCAACAATGGCTGTATACAACAAGCTAAACAATGCACCTTGCCCGGGATAATCGATGCGAGGCTTGAACATTAGTATTAAGTATGCAGCCAGCATGCCACTCACAAAACAAAATTGCAGCAAGCCATACTGTAGCGCTGAGAATCCATAAACATCTCTCGCGAGTATGGGGATGGCCACAATAAACAAGCCCATGTGCATGAAACCATTAAAACTCACCAAGGCAACTAACTGTGCGATAGGTGATTCTCGCAGTACTTTTTGCAGCACCTCAACAATATGCCCCGATAGGCTAGCCTCCACCGTTATATCAATATCAGAACCAACCGCACTGGGTTCTGGCTTTTCAGTGGCTAATACGCGACTCAATGTTTTTAATTGAAGGGCTGCTAAAAGCGCAACAGCCGTTTGCACCAGTATGACTAACAATAGCCCGGCATGATCTGACAGCGAGGCCACGACAATTCCAATTGCTTGAAGCGAAAATTGCACGATACTCGCACGTGTGATTTTTAGCTGGAAAGAATGATCACTCAACTCGCCCACAACCTTTTCACGTACCGGCTGAACAAAAGCGTTGGTCATGCCAACCGCTGCTGCATACACCATCAGCCCAACATAATTTAAGCTGTTGAAATACACCAATAAGGCCAACAATAGGAAACAGGCAGACTGTAGTGTTTGAGCGACTACCATAATAGAAATGGCATTACGTTTATCGGCTAAGGCGCCTGCAAATAGCATTAACGCAAGGCTTGGGAGTAAACCAGCCGCCTGAACCCAACCTAAATGTTGGGCTTGTAGGTGTAACATTGAGATTGCCAACCAGGCCAACAACACCTGATGGACCCCCATTGAAAATGCTGACGCACCGTGCGCCAACAGGAACATTCTTATTCGGCGAGGCGCCATAACCCTAGCTCACAATTGCAGTGAAAAAATAATGATCAAGCTGATAGCAATGTTCAAAAACAAAAGAGCCACCCATGGGTGGCTCTTTGCATAGGCTAAGAGCTCACATCAATACTTATAACCGGTCTCTTCGTGTAGCACCAAATCAAGGCCCTGAGTTTCTTCATCACCGTCAACACGAATTCCCCCAGTTAACAGACCCGTCAGCTTCACTATACCGTAGGTAACTAGGGCGGTATAAGCTGCTACGACCAATACACCCAACGCTTGAACTGAAAACTGAGCCCCAATGCTATCTATATCAGCAGCAAAACCAGATCCAGAAAATACACCCAACTGAGTTGAAGCGAAAATACCTGCCGCAAGCGTACCCAAAATACCACCTACACCATGCACAGGAAACACATCTAAGGAATCGTCAATTATTAACTTGCGCTTAATGAACTGCGTAGCATAAAAACACAACACACCCGCGCTTAAACCGATAATCAGTGCACCGCCGGGACCAACAAAACCCGATGCCGGGGTTATGGTTCCCAAACCGGCTACCATACCGGTCACAATACCCAAAACACTCGGTTTTCCGAACTTAGACCATTCCATCGTCATCCACGCCAGAGAACCTGCTGCTGCTGAAATGTGGGTCACCAACATTGCCATTGCAGCGTCACCATTTGCCGCTAGAGCGCTACCGGCATTAAAGCCAAACCAACCGACCCAGAGCATACCTGCACCGGTAACTGTCATAGTCATGTTATGTGGAGGCATTGCCGTTTCTGGAAAGCCCTTTCGATTGCCAATCATAATGGCGACAACTAATGCCGCAACACCGGCGGTAATATGGACAACGGTTCCACCAGCAAAATCTAGCAGGCCTTTTTCAGCCAACCATCCACCACCCCACACCCAATGACAAACGGGTGCATACACCAAAAGAATCCAGAAAAGACTAAACACCATAACCGATGAAAATTTCATTCGTTCGGCAAAAGCGCCAACGATTAGTGCCGGTGTGATAATCACAAAAGTCATCTGAAACATCGCAAATAGGGACTCAGGAATATCGCCAGACAAAGTATCCTTACCAATCCCAGTAAAAAACACTTTGCTAAAATCACCAATGAAAAGATTTCCTTCACCAAACGCCAAACTGTAGCCAACGACAAACCACACCAGAGATGCCATACAGGCTATGGCAAAACATTGCATAAGCACCGAAAGAACGTTTTTTGATCGTACCAAGCCGCCATAAAATAGCGATAGACCCGGCAGGGTCATAAACAGTACCAATGCCGTTGCGGTCAGTATCCAGCTAGTATTACCACCACTGAGTTCGTCAGCAGAAACAACACCGGGCATCATTACGCCCAACAATGGTGCAAGACGAAGAATCATTTTCATGTTTCGCTCCTATTTTTTGTACACAGTATTGTACATATTTATAGTTTTATAGTTTTTGTTTCCCCAACTCCCGAGAGCCAAGCCGCCATGTTTAGCCCAACAACGTGCTAGATCAAATGTTGAATCGCTCAGTTCAAGGCTATGTGGTTTATTTGAGCAAGATTGCACCCGCTATTCTATTTTTTATTATGAATTTCAATCTCACATCCATTGAAATACCAAAAACCAAGGGCCAGAGGGCAGCGGGTTCAAAAGATACCATAGCAGCGTGTATTTGTAACACTTGTAGCGCCAGAAATTGATATTTATTGGTCGGCCAAACCGCCCTTTATGCCAGTATTGATAGTGCCGTTACTGCAACACCTAGGCCACAGGCTTGAAAGCTCGCACCGCAACTTGTAAACGGCTTAATAATTGCTCATCCCCCTCATAACTAATGCGATAATATAGCTCAACAATGTCAGCCAAGCCATTTTGTCTCCCTGGTCGCTCGTTATCAAGACGCTGGACAAAGACTAGAGGCGTTTCGGCAGGTAAACGACGAACGTCAAATTTTGCTAGGCGACCAAAAGCGAGCTGAAGCATAACCAACTCCGGCCGCAAGCCATTACCGCCATAGCGAATCACGCTTAAGAAATAGTAGATAATCAAACAAATGCCTATCCCCCCCAGTAGAAACATCGCTACCCGCCAAGGGTCATTCCCACCTAAAAAGCGCTGAAAAAAACTCAATTGCTTCGCTGAGTTAAACCCCAGCACCTGTGTTTGCCATAGGTAATCCCATGTCTCCAAAGATATTTTCACTTTTGCCAGCCAAGCAAAGCCCTTAATGCGCATCAGCGCCCCGCCGACAAAAGAAGCTTCTGAACTATCAATCGCTTGCAGCAAATTTGTTTCTATACGCAAGGGAGAAACAGCGGCCGTTGGGTCTACACGTTTCCAGCCTAAACCTTCTATCCACACTTCCGCCCAAGCATGGGCGTCGGACTGACGTATCACCATATGCCGCCCGCTATCAGCCATCTCACCACCGAGATAACCCACCACAACTCGTGCGGGTATGCCTGCTGCTCGCATTAGGAAAACAAAACTTGAAGCAAAATGTTCGCAAAAACCACGCTGCTCGCCGAACAAAAACTCGTCTACGCTGTTTGCCCCCAATGTTGGCGGTTGCAGAGTGTAAGTAAATGACGCTTGATACATCGATAGAGCGGCTTCCACGATTGCCTGCTCAGACATACCCGACTCGAGCCAGGAACGAGCTAAAGCAACAGATTGGGGATTTCCTTTTAATGGAAGTCGAAGATTACGCGAAGCCAAACCGTTGGCTATACTGGCGCTGTTCACCTGATAGTCCGATAACGACACGGCCTCGTAATGTAAACGCTCCGAGACCGGTCGGTAACTAATCGCGAGCATCTCTCGATTGAAGCCGACCCTCACCTTGTCAGAATAAAGCTCAAGCGGTGCCATCAAGACAAACAACCATTGGTAATTGTGAGGTTCCATTAAGATGGAGTAGCGGTAGGCGTTGCCTGCATTTACCGCAGCAAGAACCTCAGTTACCTCTCCTTGTGTATCCAGCCCCTGTAAGCCCCACGAGGGTAGAGGGTCAGTTGCCGGCACCGCGTTGGCGGTAACCGAAGACCACGCCCCCCCAAATCGCTGCCAACGGCGACCATCGAAGTCGTCTAAGACTAAGCCACGCCAATAGCGTTTACTCCGCGGCGGAATATTTTTACCGCCGAAATCTGCTCTAAAAGCAATATCTGCAGACTGAATAAGCTTACTGAAATCACCGGGAGACATGGACTCGCTAAAGCCGGTATGGCCAGCCCCCTTGATAGAGGGCACCGCCCACAGTTGACCGAGGCGCGGAAGCACCAGAAATAAAATAAGCATAACCGGTAAGCTTTGCAATATAAGTACAAACGCACTGCGCAGCTGCGATACAACTGTTTTCTTTCTGTGTTGAAATACCGATTGCAATGAAGCCAATAAAACACTGCATGAACACAAAGCATATAGACTCATTAATAGCGTCTGAGACAACAGCAACTGCGCACCAACCGACACGAAACCTATATAGATAATGATGAGCACATCGGTTCGTTTTCTTAGCTCAATGAGTTTTAATACAAAAGAAAGCACTAAAAAGCCGATCATTGGCTCCACGCCCATATGACCGCCAAAGCTCCAATACAGGCCGCAAGCACCTCCCAAGCCAAAAAACAGTTTTACGGCATTTCCGGGAAAGGGCCAAACACCACGAAAAACCTGAGTGCGGATAACTACCGCGCACAGCCAGACAAGTGGCAACCAAATGGGTAAGAATAAAAATAGAGGAAGTATGGCAAACCCTTGCGCGACAAAAATCCACGCTAAGGTATCACGGCTAACTTGGCTGCTTGCAAATTTTCCAGCACTGCCAGCAGCCCCAACTTCGTCTATTTGGGAAGAGCTACTATGAGTCGTCAAAAACTCAGTCAGTTTGTTGATCATATTTTACGTCACTAACCTTCATATCGAGCAAGCTCCTCAAGCACCCTACGACGATGATTCTCGCCTTTGTCCGGGTCGATTATGATACCGGGCAGTTTCACACCAAAATATTCATCATTCTGGCAAAAATACAAAGCCCAATGGCACATCGCGCTGAGTTTTCCTTCAACATCCGTCACCGAAATATCGTTAAAATCCAGCCACCGTTCCTGAGAAACATTTTGACTAAATTCTTTAACATATAAACCCCTCTCTTGAGCGAACGCTTTCCAAGCGATATGCTTCATCGAGTCGCCCGGCTGATAACTTTTCAACCCGCTGTAATCATCCCCACCGCTTACTGGATGCACACCCTCCCCATTAACGTCGGCAACGCGGGAATTCGAAACGCCGATCGCTTGCGGTTGCGGGTAAATCAATGCCGCAACATCCCAACTTAACCACGACCAACAACGCAGTAAGCCTAAAGGGAAATAGCTTTGAACAAGCATCCGACCAGGCTTCTGCCAACCACGCCGTTTTGCCATCTGCGGGACCTGAACGCTAATCGCTATTAAGGGGTCCACATCAATATTAACAACCATATCATCCCCATCTAACCAAGCCATCTCGACGCTTTCGGTGAAATGTTTAGCGGGAGTGCTTAGGAGAAATGTAAACGCCACATCGTCCCCAGCGAAAGTTGGCGAGGCGCCTGTGTACTCAATTTTCAATGATGCAAGATTATTGTGAGTATGTAGGATGGCAATGACGAAAACACTGGTTAGCAGAAAAGCGAGCGCAAGAATCAAGTTATTTTGATAATTAGTTCCTAGCAGCCATAAAATAAAAACGATTGCGATGTACGCAAAACCTCGCTTAGAAGGAAATATATACAATTTTTTTCGACTAAGGGTATGCTGATTTTCAGCAAAAATACGTCGATCTACCCAAGTAAAAAACCGCTTTTCAAAAACAGCATAAACACCTCTTGTGAAACCCAAAAAAACGTCACGTAAGGTAAGCGCAGAACGGTTTCTTTTACGCGCTTCACGATCACTTTGGTTTGATTTCACGAGCGCCCTCCTCCCAAAAGACCAGTCCCTCAAGACGGCGGAAGCACGTCCACGCTGGCAAGTAAATGATCAGTCAACGAGCGAACGTTTTCTGGTCGACCCGCACTCGAGTGAGCATGCAGCCCCCTAACGCGATGCGCAACAACAGGCGACATTACCACCTGCAGGTCTTCGGGGATTAGGTACTCTCTTCCATCCAGAAACGCCCAAGCTTTGGCGGCTTTCAGCCAGGCCATCGCTCCCCGAGGGGACAATCCATAACTAAAACTTTCATCATGACGGGTAAAATCTACCATGCGCTGGAGATAATCCAACAATTGATCTGTGGCTTTTACTTCCCCAACACTGTGTTGAATTTTCGCTAACAAATGCCTGTCAATTACTGGCTGAACCTCCTTTAGTCGTTTTCGAGGATCTACCCCTTTAAACAATTGTTGCTCGGCACTACGGCTGGGGTAGCCTAATGATATACGCATCAGAAAACGATCTAGCTGAGATTCAGGTAGAGGATAGGTGCCCGCTTGGGAAAGTGGGTTTTGGGTAGCGATAACAAAGAAAGGCTCCGGCAAACGTCGTGTTTCACCTTCGACAGTGACTTGACGTTCCTCCATCGCTTCGAGTAATGCACTCTGTGTTTTCGGGGTAGTACGATTGATTTCGTCAGCGAGCAGTACTTGAGTAAATACCGGCCCTTGGATAAAACGAAATTCTGAGCTATTACGATTAAATACCGCAACCCCAAGTATATCTGCGGGTAATAAATCGCTCGTAAACTGTACTCGCTCATAATCCAAGCCCAACACGGTTGCCAAACATTGAGCCAGCGTCGTTTTGCCCATACCCGGAAGATCTTCGATTAGCAAATGACCTTGGGCAAACAAGCAGGTAAGCGCCAGCTTTACTTGATGCTCTTTCCCCAACAGAATATCGCCAACAGCGTCGACTAATTCGTTAATCACTTTATTCATTATCGATCAGACCCTATAACGCTGATGCGGAGTCGGCATTCAGCTGAATATTGTCAAAATAGAGAACACGCTTTGCCCTCAATTTGTAAGAATAGAACATTATGGTGCGAATGCGATCCATTCGAAGTTCACGATGTTTTGGCGCCATCTTTACACGCTTCAGCGGCACTGCAATTTGATGGAGCCCTTGCCGGAGGTTGTAGGTACGGTTAAAACGATCGTTGTGCTTGTTATTGTGTAAGCTATCGTGAATACGCAGTACCAAACGCATGGGCTCCGGGTCTGGATTAAACACCTCAAAACTCAGCTCAGAATACTTTCGCCAATCACTGTGTACTTCAATAAGGCTTATCCCTGGCCATGCGCCATCTCCAAACTCAACCCTTGCCACTGTTGAATTATTGCCCTTCCATTGCACTGGCGCCGGTTCTAGCTCCAATCCAGCTCGGTAACTAGGGCTCACATACAAGTTTAACCAGCTATTCTCAAAATCAGCCAGTAAAGGGAAAGCCGATTTTCGAAATTCTTCTGCTAATCGCCATTTAGTTGGCTCTAGTAACCCAAACCCTAAAAAAATGACAAAAGACAAAAAGGTGAGATAACGTCGCCAACCGTGGTTATAAATACAAAAGAAAAAACTCAGCCCCGAGACAGTTCCAAAGACGTCAAGGCGAAAATCGGCCCAACTCGCCTCACGTCCTACTTGTGCTTGAATGAGTTCTACAGCGCCACCAAACACAATACAAACCAGCAAAACAAACACTCCAAGAACGAATAGTCTTTGTAACGCAAAAAAATGGTATAGAACAATAGCAGCCGAAAAGGATAGGCCAAAAAAAAGCAGTGAATGCCCAGCATTGTGCAAGGCAGACCAAAAGAGATTTTTACCTGGAAGTTGGTAAAAAAACAGTAGCCCGCTGGTAAAAGCAAAGGCAACAAAGAGTATGCCTGCGCCCGCAAATGATCGGCGGTACACATTAACGTTATTGGCTTCAATCAAAACAATACCAACATAGCAACAGGAAAAAATGCTTACTCACAATCTCTAAAGAACTCAATAAAAGCCGAGGCCCAGTTCGCACACTCTTAATACTACAGCTACAACCTGACAAGCAGGCGTTGCTGTACAAACTTTTACAGAGGTTCCCTAGTGTTTTTGACATCTATTCCCTTAACTAGACACTCCGACCATGGCTCACGCAAAAATTCTAAGTGAGCACAGCCAGATTAAGATACAGAATGGGCGATAATCTACTCACTTGAAAAAGGCATGGCTGCGGTTCCGCTAGATCTGCGCCAATCCATAGTCCAAATCTTTCTTTAAGTCATTAATCGACTCAAGCCCCACTGCAATGCGAATAAGCTGTTCGCTAATACCCGCCGCTTTTTTATCAACATCGGACAAACGCCCGTGAGTTGTGGTTGCGGGGTGCACAATGGTTGTCTTTGCATCACCAAGGTTGGCCGTTAACGACATTATTCGAGTGCCATCAATAACCTTCCACGCGTCCTTTTGAGCCCCTTTTACCTCAAACGACAATACACCACCAAAACCTCGCTGCTGTTTTCTAGCAAGAGCATAACCATCGTGGGTTTCCAAACCACCGTAAAAGACCTTTGCAACCTTTGGATGATCACTCAACCAGAGAGCCATAGATAAAGCATTGGAAGAATGCGCTTCCATCCTAAGGCGAAGAGTTTCTAGCCCCTTGAGAAAAACCCAAGCATTAAACGGGCTCATTGTTGGACCACAGGTTCGAATAAAGCCAGTAACTTCATTCATATGCTCCGCTCGACCGACCACTGCGCCACCTAAACACCGCCCCTGTCCGTCCAAATATTTGGTGGCGGAATGAATAACGATGTCTGCGCCTAATGCTAAAGGCTGCTGCAAAGCGGGCGTACAAAAACAGTTATCGATGACCAACAAGCAATCACTCGCGTGAGCAAGGGCTGCAAGTTGTTCAATATCGGCTACATCACACAAGGGATTGGAAGGCGTTTCGGCAAACAGCAGCTGAGTATTAGTGCCAATGGCAGCTTGCCACTCAGCCAAATCCGTCAGTGTTACCAAATCTACAGAAACACCGAACTTTTCGAGGTATTTGGTAAATAGCACAGTTGTGGTACCAAATACACTACGCGAGCAAACCACATGATCTCCGGCCTTAAGTAAAGCCATACAGGTGCTTAGAATGGCAGCCATACCCGAAGCAGTGGCAACGCCTGCCTCTGCACCTTCAAGTGCCGCAATCCGGTCTTCAAAGGTACGTACCGTAGGGTTGGTATAACGCGAATAGACATTTCCTGGCTCTTCACCAGAGAACCGAGCGGCAGCTTGCGCTGCTGAGTCAAAAACATAACTCGAGGTGGTGTATATCGGTTCGCTATGCTCACCTTCAGCACTGCGTACCTGACCAGCTCTCACGGCCAAAGTGTCTAATTCAGCCTCCGCCAAATAATCGACTTGCTGTGATTCATCCATCTTTAATTCCTACAACAATCTATTAAGTATTGATTAAGCAGCATTGCCCCCGAATGCAGGACAAAGTGTATTCTACCGTCAGTTAGCTAGTCGTCGTTTAGGATTCCAACCATGGCATTGTCACTCTGCCCCATCAGCCCTTCTCGGGTATTTTTGACCTGATCATTACGGCTTGCGTCTAGCTTCGAGAGATACTCACTATCTACATCTCCGGTAACATACTCGCCGTTAAAAACAGAGCAATCAAATTGAGGAATTTCTGTATTGCCTTCACCAGAAGCGGCTATGAGATCTTCCAAATCTTGATATATCAACCAGTCAGCGCCAATTTCTTCACAAACTTCCTTACGGCTTCGCCCATGAGCAATTAACTCGTTGGCACTGGGCATATCAATGCCGTAGACATTTGGATACTGCACTGCTGGCGCAGCCGAGGCAAAGTAGACCTTTGCCGCACCGGCATCTCGAGCCATTTGAATAATCTGCTGGCATGTTGTGCCTCTAACAATGGAATCGTCGACCAACATGACATTTTTATCTTTAAACTCAAGATCAATCACATTCAACTTTTGGCGTACCGACTTACGACGCAATTGCTGGCCAGGCATAATAAACGTACGGCCAATATAGCGATTTTTTACCAATCCTTCCCGAAATTTCACGCCAAGCTCGTAGGCCATAGCCTGCCCCGCAACGCGGCTACTGTCGGGTATAGGAATAACAACATCGATATCGTGATCAGGCTTTTCTCTCAAGATTTTTGCGGCTAATTTCTCCCCCTGCCGCAAGCGTGCTTTATATACCGATACACCATCCATAATAGAATCTGGGCGAGCAAAATACACGTGCTCAAATATACAAGGGCTATACCCTGGGTTGTCAGCACACTGGTGGGTGTGTAATCTGCCATCGACCGAAATATAGACGCATTCACCTGGGGCGACATCGCGTACCAGTTTGTAGCCCAACACATCAAGCGCAACACTCTCGGATGCGATCATATATTCTCGACCGTTGTCGGTATCACGATAACCATAAACAAGCGGGCGAATACCGTTCGGGTCGCGAAAGGCCAAAACACCGTAGTTAGCTATCATACCAACAACTGCGTAGCCTCCTCGAACTCGCTTATATACCCCCTCTACAGCACGAAAAATATCTTCTGCTGCGGGTTTTAGCTTGCCCTGTAGCTGCAGCTCATGGGCGAAAACATTGAGAAGCACCTCCGAGTCGGAATCGGTATTCACATGGCGTAAGTCCGCTTTAAACAGATCTTCACGAAGACTTTCTGTATTGGTCAGATTACCGTTGTGTGCCAGCGCTATACCATAAGGAGAATTAACGTAGAATGGCTGCGCTAGAGCAGGACCGGAACTACCTGCCGTTGGGTATCGCACATGACCGATACCCATATTGCCGACCAATCGCTGCATGTGGCGAGAACGGAAAACATCCTTTACTAGACCAACAGCTTTTTGCTGAGCAAACTTCCCGTTTTGGCACGTCATAATACCTGCGGCATCCTGGCCACGATGCTGAAGCATAGTTAGCGCATCGTATAAACCTAAGTTGACATCACTTTTGCCAACAATACCCGCAATACCACACATAGATTAACCCCAAACAATTTAAAGTAATGCTACTGGCGGTTCAAAACTGCGCCAATCGCCGATGTAAATTCTTGTGCCGCTGCCCGACACCAACCTTCAAACTCCATCAAATGAGGAATCATCGCAGATTCGCTCCACCAAGCATCCTTATCAATTGGTACGATGCCGGGTAACAATAGCAATATGGCCATTACCACGATGAACCCGCGTATCAAGCCGAAAATCATCCCAAATAGCCGGTCTGTTCCCGAAAGACCGGTCATACGCACAAGCTCTCCTACTAAATAATTGACCATAGCACCCACAATGAGGGTAGACGCAAATAACACCCCAAAAGCGACCATATCGCGAACAGAGGGGGTATCAATCTGGCTGTCAAGCAAAGCGGAAAGCTGCTCACGAAAGGTCATTGCGATTATGAAGGCCAGCACCCAATTAGCCATCGAAAGGGCCTCTTTTACAAAGCCTCTCTTTAAGCTGATTAGGCTAGAAACCACCAAAACTGCAAGAATTACCCAATCTGCCCAGTTCATATGTTAGCAAACCTAATTGAATCTTATGGAGGAGGCGCAATTCTAACAGAGCCATGCGCCACTCCGAAACAAGTGTGTTCATTGTCTCGGTATAACTCCACGGTTTTTTATAGCTCTAATCCGGTACAAAACCTGTAATGCGCTACACTTTTATTGTGAGCTATTGCGCATTCGCTAGCCACACGCCCTTTTACTCTCGCAGTTAACCACCCAATGAAACAAATAGACATCATCAAAACCTACAGCCAAAAACGTTGCCTAGTGGTAGACGATGTACCGGACGTACGCGCCTCGCTAAAACGCTTACTGGTGGATTTTGGTTCAACGAATGTTGATACGGCAGGTAACGCAGAGGAAGCCATAGACCTGTGCCAACGCCATAACTACGATATCGTTCTATCAGACTACAACTTAGGTAACAGCAAAAATGGCCAGCAATTGCTTGAAGAATTACGGTTTCACGAACTCTTAAAAAACACCGCTCTTTACATTATGGTCACCGCAGAAAGCACTAGTCAGTACGTACTGCATGCCCTTGAGTACCAGCCTGACGACTATTTGAACAAACCCATAAACCGAGAGTCTCTGCGGCCTCGTTTAGACTTGGCTTTACTCAAAAACGAAGCCTTGATTCAAGCAAAAAAAGCCCTAGACCAAAAGAAACCTCGTCGAGCTATTGCCGCCTGCGAAAAACTGCTCGCCCAAAAGATCCGTTACGCAAACGATGTAAGAAAAATGCTTGGAGAGTTGTACATTGGTCAAAAGCTGTTCGACGAAGCCTTGCTAGTCTACCGTCAAATACCAGAACAGCGCCGCCCTATTTGGGCGCTCATCGGTATTGCCCGGGTGGCGTTTGGACAAAAACGTTTTGACGAGGCTGAAACATTGCTTAACACCATCATCGAAGACCATCCACTCTGTGTAGAGGCGCACGATCTGTTAGCCAGCTTACACGAAGCCAATAACCAACCAGCTCGGGCCCAACAAACACTTTACAACGCCATTAAAATTTCTCCGCGATCGACGCAACGACAACGAGAAATGGGAAGACTTAGCCATGACGCAGGCGATGAAATGGCTTCAACACACGCTTACCGATCTGCTCTCAAGCACAGCCGCAACTCCTGCCATGAGCGAGCCGAAGACTATCTATATCTGGCACAGGGCCTAACAAACCTCTCTCGAGACAATAAAGACGAGTCCGTAAAACTAGCCGCCGAAGCTATCGAAACGCTAAAAACCGTTGAAAAACGATTCGCCACTCAACCTATAGTGAAGATGCGAAGCAAGCTTGTGAGAGCCGATTTATATCATGTACGCCATCAAGAAAATGATGCACGCAAGGCGACAGATGAAGCTCTTGAAATACAGGCTGAAATGCAATTAAGTGCGGTGCAACATACCTCAACAGAGCTTTGCATTGCCTGTGCTCGCGCCTTTATGAAGCTAGGTGAATATGATGCTGGCGAACAACTTTTACAGGAGCTGGCACGGATCAACGAAGATGTTGACGTTGCCGTACGAATTGACAAGCTATTACGCGAACCTCTAACACGTGAAGGCGTTCAGCTTGCCGCTAAACTTAACAAACAGGGCATTCAGTTTTACCAAAACAATCAATATGACAATGCCATTAAAGCTTTTGAGGATGTACTGCATGAATTACCTAATCACATAGGGCTAAATTTGAACTTAGTTCAAGCCATCATCAGTAAAAATAAACAACACAACATCAGTGATAATGAAGTAGCCGCAGTCGCCGATAGTTTGCAGCGTATTGGCAAGATTGAGGAGCAGTCAAGTTACCTAGCACGATATCAATACCTACTCAAGCAATATGAGAAGCTCATATCCACTGCTGCCAACCGGCAGAAATAGCGGTATGATGCGACATCCCAGACTAAAGGCTAGAGTTCAGTTTGTTCTACTTCCGCACATTAACTACAACTACACCTCAATTAATAACAGCAGCCTTTCTACTCTCAGCTGTCAGCATTTTTTTTCTGATCTTTGGTAATCACTATATTTTAGCTTGGACAATGCCCGAGGCCTTAGTTACCCCTATCATGGCACTAGGTTCCTTTGTCGCTGGTTCGACTTTCCTTGGCGGCGGAGCCGTCGCCTTTCCAGCACTAACTAAAATTCTGAATGTGGACCCCGATACGGCGAAAACGTTTTCACTCGCTATACAGAGTGTGGGAATGAGCTCAGCGAGCCTATACATCTTGTTGCGAGTGCGCAGTACTATTCCATGGCCAATCTTTCCCTACTACCTAACAGGAGCTCTGATTGGGCTACTACTCTCTCTTGGCCTGATAGAGCAATGGGTATCAGCCAATGACCTACGTATTGGTTTCACACTATTTGTTGTGATTTTTGTACTAATCTATTTGTGGGCCTACACAAACAAAGAAAAGCATTACCTCGATATCGCACTATTAACAACCATTGACAAAGGCCTGTTGATTTCGGCTGGATGCTTAGGTGGAATGCTATCGGGCTTAATTGGCTCCGGCGCTGACTTGGTGGCATTCTGTGTACTTGCCTTATATTTTCGACTGGACCTCAAACTGGCAACCCAATGCTCAGTTATTATCATGGCATGCTCTTCCATAGCAGGCATAGCCATTCAAGGCCTTGCGTTCAACAGTCTGAGCCCGGAGGTAATGCATTTATGGTTGCTTGCATCCCCCGTCGTGATCGTCGGCGCACCGATAGGAGCCATTTTCTGTCGCCGCGCCACAAACAAAATGTTGCTACTTTTTATCTCGTCTATTGTTGGCTTAGAGGTTATGTCGACAGTACTTTTAGTTCCTATAAACCCAGAGCGTTTATTGCCGTACGGTTTACTTTGCCTATTCAGCACCTGCCTACTGATTGTTCTGCAGATGATTAGCAAGACAAAAAACCATACATTGCAACATCCAGCACCCACTGACCCGGGAGCACCTTAAAGTACTCAAAACTAGGGCTCGAACTTATGCACGATAGAATCAACACCTAAATGCTTATCAATAGCTTGTTTTGCAGCCACGATTTTAGCCTTATCCAAATTTGGACCAACGTAAAGCCTGGTCATCTTTCCCTTATCAGTGGTTATTGAACGTGTATAGGCCGAGTACCCTTGAGCGATTAATTCATCTCGTTTTTCTTGCGCATGAATGTCAAAACGGTAACTCGCAACCTGCAACACCCAACTTTTGGGCGTACCGTCTGAAGCTAACACCGCAGTAGCCTTTACTACCGGCTCGACCTTCTTAGGCTGTACTGTAATCTCATCCTCTGTAGAAACCTCCGCCACAGTTTTTTTATCCGGCAAAAACATGGTTTTGGCTGGCTTGGCATCCTCATCAATTTGTGGGGCGATTGGCTTGCGAAGCTCTATAGTTTCAATATGAGGCGCGGGAGGGATTTGAGTCTTTCGATCAAGAGGCTCAATTCTTTCTCGGTCGAAAACCACGGGAATAAAAACCACACCAATTGCGACCAATACAAATGCGCCAACGATACGCTGCTTAAGTCCGTCGTCCACTCACCACCTCATATTTTTCTTTCAATTTCAGCCAAAGCGTCAGCCACAGTAAAAAAAGAACCGAATACCAGAACAGGAAAAATCTGTTCGCTGCTTTCGTCACGAGCAATACCCAAAAACCTCATCGCTTCAGCAACACTGCCAAAGCACCTCACTTTATCACTGGCCACATTTAGCTGCTTAAGGGCGACTATCATCTCCTCTATACCCGCAGCTCTTGTATTCCCTTTTAAACACACTAGGTTCCAATCAGCTATAACAGGCACCAAAGGCTTAAATACCTCAACGAGGTTTTTATCTGCCATCACGGCAACAATTGCACTTAGGTTTCCACCAAGCACTAGCCCCTGCAAACGCTCAACTAAAAGCTCACTTGCTGCACCATTGTGAGCAACATCAAGTAGATACTCTTGGCCATCTGGCCTCATATGTCGACTCAACCGACCGATAAGCGTAAGCGTCTCTAGGGTAGACCATTCAAGCACAGTTGGAGCAGAAAAGCCCAACAACAAAAAGGCTTGGCACGCCGTTACTAAGCTTGCAAGAGGCAAGCAAGGCATCTGTTTACACTTGTGCTTTACGTGATCGCCGCCTTCAGAACAAAAGAGCTGAACGCTTCCATGCTCTGTGGCCACACCAAACTCGGTACCGATAAAATAGGATCTTGTCTTCAGCTGCTTCGATTTAGAGCATAGAGAAAGAGGAGGAGCAGTATCACCACATATGAACATTGCCTCTCTCCTTAGTATGCCAGCCTTTTCTTCGCCAATCGCCTCTCTTGAATTCCCAAGCCAAGCTTCATGATCTAATGCAATTGAAGTCACAATGGCGATATCTGCCCACACACAGTTTACCGCATCAAGACGCCCGCCAAGCCCAACTTCCAATATCCAATAATCGACACCAGCTTGCTCGAAGACTACGAAAGCCGCCAGCGTTGCAAACTCAAAATAGGTAAGTGACAGATCTCCTCTTGCCTCATCGATTATCGAAAAGGCGCGACACAACAGCTCATCAGAAACCGGGGTTCCATCTATTTTTATTCGCTCATTAAACGCGAGCAAGTGAGGGGACGTATAACTGCCAACGGTCTGGCTCCGCCCTAGCAATAAAGCTTGCAAAGCTGCAACACAGGAACCCTTCCCGTTTGTTCCCGCAACTGATACGATCGTCGGCCTCTGCCCCAAGCGATTTGCTTGCTTAAGGTGGACATTGTCATCAGGGGCTTTCGACATCAAAGCACCAAAGCCCAATCGAATGGCAACTTTATTAACGCGCTCTAGACCCAGATCAATTTCAACAGGGTGCAAATGCTCCAACCAAAGCAACCATTCACAGAGGGCATTAAAGCGCGGTGTTTTAGGTGTATCTGACAGACGGGTGCTCAAAAAAACATACCTGCTCTGTATTGGGTATTAAGCGAGGGGAATTCTACGACTCGCCAGCATCCGGCGGTCATTAAGGCCGCCCGACACTGGAAATACAAATAGCGCTAGATGACCGATTGATTGGTAAACTTAGCAAGAAGAGAAGCAACACGATCACGCATATCGTTGCGATGAATGATCATATCGATGGCTCCATGCTCCAACAGAAACTCACTGCGCTGAAAGCCTTTCGGTAATTTCTGGCGAATAGTCTGCTCAATAATCGCAGGACCAGCAAAACCTGCACGAGCGCCAGGCTCTGCGGCATTTATATCACCCAATAACGCTAAACTTGCGGATACTCCACCGTAAACGGGGTCAGTCATAATCGATATAAAGGGTAAACCTTGCATTTTCATTCGTTCAATAACAGCACTGGTTTTAGCCATTTGCATCAAGGATATTAAAGCCTCCTGCATACGTGCTCCGCCTGTTGCGGAGAAACACACATAGGGTGTCTTTTGCTCTAAGGCTACTTGTGCCGCTCGAGTAAATTTTTCACCCACCGCATACCCCATTGAGCCACCATGAAACGCAAATTCAAAAGCGCTGGCCACAACAGGCAAACCTTTTAAGGTACCCTGCATAGCAACTAAAGCGTCTTTTTCACCAGTCGCTTTTTGCGCTGCAGACAATCTATCTTTATATTTTTTTACATCCTTAAATTTTAACTTGTCTATTGGTAGAACATCACTAGCGAGCTCCTCTCGCCCGTCCTGATCTAAAAATATATCTAAGCGACGACGAGCACCAATTCTCATGTGGTGATTACACTTCGGACAGACGTCGAGGTTTTTTTCCAGTTCAGGTCGGTATAACACGGCAGCACACTTACTGCACTTTTTCCATAAACCTTCTGGAACCTTACTCGCATTCCTAGCGCCTGGAGAACGTACACTACTGGGAACAATTTTCTCTAACCAGCTCATAACCTGCCTTTCTCTCTGTTGATAGCTATCATTACCAAAATATTAAAGTTTGCTGACCTTTCACGAACCCATTGCGATGACTAACAATAAGAGCTCATCTAAAGCTCATCCAAACCCTCACGAATAGGCTTAATTAACCCTGAAAGCTGTGAGCAAATTTCATCAGCAGACGCCCCGGCAAGCTCGCCCATGGCATTCACAAACAAGCTGCCAACAACTACACCATCTGCCAACGCACCAATGGCCTTAGCCGTCTGCTTATCTTTGATACCAAAACCCACCATTACAGGAAGCGTGGTATGAGCTCGGATTAGGCGCATTTTTTCCTCAACTGAATCGGCATCAAGATGCCCGGCTCCGGTCACACCTTTTAAGGAAACATAGTAGACAAACCCGCCGGCAACCGCAGTGATATCAGCAATACGCGCTTCCGTTGTAGTGGGGGCGACCAGAAAAATACTTTCCACCCCTTCCAACTTAAGCTCTTTGTTGAGCGCCTGAGCCTCTTCTGGTGGTATATCCACCGTAAGCATGCCATCTACCCCACCATCAACCGCTGCTTGCGCCAGAGCCTTGTATCCCATTCGTTCGATGGGGTTAGCATAGCCCATTAGCACAACCGGTGTAGCGGTATCCGTTTCTCGAAATTTTTTCACCAGCGCTATGGCACTAGTGAGACTTGCGCCATTCGCCAACGCTCTTTCATGTCCACGCTGGATAACCGGCCCTTCCGCCATCGGGTCAGAGAAAGGAACACCCAACTCAAGGATATCGGCGCCATTCGCAACAAGCGAGTGCAAAGCCGGCAAGGTAATATCAGTGGCTGGGTCGCCGTGAACAATATACGCCACTAGAGCTTTTCTATCTGAAGATTTGCACGCAGATAATCGTTCTGTAATTCTATTCACTGTAGCCTCATTGAATGTCAATTTGCTTATAATTCTATGCCATCAATTTTGGCAACGGTGAGAATGTCCTTATCGCCTCGCCCCGAAAGGTTTACGATAATAGTTTCATCCTTGCTCATTTGAGGAGCCAGTTTTTCTGCGTAGGCAATTGCGTGGCTGGATTCCAATGCAGGCATAATGCCCTCAATTAACGTTAAACGGCGAAACGCCTCCATGGCCTCGTCATCGTTAATGGCTACATAGTCAACCCGCCCCATATCCTTCAACCATGAATGCTCCGGCCCTACGCCCGGATAATCCAATCCAGCTGAAACCGAGTGCGTTTCAATAATTTGTCCGTTTTCATCTTCCATTAGATAGGTACGATTACCATGTAAAATACCGGGAATGCCGTCGTTAAGTGGCGCTGCGTGCTTACCTGTTTCAACGCCGTAACCACCAGCTTCAACGCCAAACATTTTTACACTTTCATCCTCAAGGAATGGGTGAAATAATCCAATCGCGTTAGACCCCCCGCCAACACAGGCAACCAAAGCGTCGGGCAATCTGCCCGTCATATCGAAACATTGCTGCCTCGCTTCTCGCCCTATAACACACTGAAAATCTCGGACCAACTGGGGGTATGGATGAGGACCGGCGACCGTACCAATAATGTAAAAAGTGTCATCAACATTGGTAACCCAATCTCGCATAGCCTCATTCATTGCGTCTTTTAGGGTTTTCGAACCTGATGTCACCGGGACGACTTCTGCCCCCAATAACTTCATACGATAAACATTTAACGCCTGACGTTGAACATCTTCCGCTCCCATATACACCACACACTGTAAACCTAACCGAGCGGCAACGGTAGCAGAAGCAACCCCATGTTGGCCGGCACCCGTTTCAGCAATAACCCGTGTTTTCCCGGTATGTTTCGCGAGCAGTGCCTGCCCAATAGTATTGTTTACTTTGTGTGCACCCGTATGATTTAGGTCTTCACGCTTAAGGTAAATTTGCGCGCCGCCGAGCTCTTGGGACAAACGCTCAGCGTAGTACAGAGGCGATGGCCTACCCACATAGTGAGCCAAATCATAATCGAATTCTCGACGAAACTCCGGATCGTCTTTAACGCGCTTATAGAGTGCGTCAAGTTCATCTAGTGCGTGCATGAGAGTTTCTGATACAAATCGGCCACCAAAAATACCAAAATGACCATCTTTATCCGGTACAGCCGAATAATCAATCTTGTTCTGTTTCATTGTCACAGACTTCACTCCATCTGGGCATTTTTCACAAATGCTCTGATTTTATCTTTATCTTTTAGCCCCGGGGTCAACTCAACGCCACCACTAACATCAACCCCATAGGGCTCTGCAATCCTAACAGCACTCGCTACGTTCTTCGGTGAAAGGCCTCCTGCCAAAATCAACGGTTTTGGTGGATTTAGTGGCACTTTCACCCAATCGAAAGATTCACCCGTACCGCCGGGGACACCTTTTTTGTAGGTATCGAGTAGAAAGCCGCACGCATTCGGAAAAGCATGCATTTCAGCTAAAACATCGACGTCCTTTTTCATACGCAACACCTTCATATACGGACGTGCAAACTGTTCACAAAATTCAGCTGATTCATTGCCGTGAAATTGTAGTACGTGCACTGGTACTGCTTCTAAAAGGCTATTGACGTACTCAAGCTCTGGATCAACGAGCAGCGCAACCACTGTAACAAAAGGTCCGACTGACAATGAGATCTCTCGAGCTAGCAAAAAACTGTCAATATGCCTCGGGCTTGGTTCGTAAAAAACCAAACCAATCGCATCTGCACCAGCCTCTACCGCACTCAAGGCGTCATCCACTGAGCGGATACCACATATTTTCACCCGCATTTTGCACACCTCACACCTACTGGTCGTAGCGATTTTGTTCTAAAACACTAAATTGGAAAACGGGAAATGGTACCAGAATCAGCTATGGTTTGGGCAATTTAGTTGGCTTTTAACTCAATTCAACGGCCAATTCGGCTTCCATATCTTCCACAAACCGGCTCGGCCAACCGCCCTTTTTTTCAAAAGGCCAGCAAACAACCCACAAACCATCTCAATGGCAACACCCGCCCGCTAGACCATAGCCTCCAAATGCAAAGCAAACCATTGTTACCGCCCCACACACATCTGACAGAGGTGGCAATTGCAGCCCAAAGCAAGCCTTTGTCCATGGCCAATGCAGGCTCTGACTACGCAGTTAAGAATGGCAGCCCAAGATCGCTGCTTGGAATACCGTAGTGCGAAGGATAACTCACACCAACCAAGTACAAACCGTGAGGCGAGGCCGTAGCAGCTGCTTTAGTACGATCTTTAGCTACAAGCACGTCAGTGATCCAAGAGGGCTCCCTAACACCTCGACCAATTTCTATTAAAGCGCCAACACAATTCCTCACCATGTGATGTAAAAAAGCATTGGCGCTAATTTTTAGAACGACAAACGCCCCAATAGATTCAATTTCAGCACAGGTAACGGTACGAACTGGGCTTTTGGCTTGACACTGAGAAGCCCTAAAGGATGTAAAATCATGCTCCCCAACTAATAGCGTTGCAGCCTGCCGCATGCAATCAAGCGCAAGCGTATAAGACGTATGCGTAACCTGCTTTTGCATTATTGCCGAACGGGTGATTCCCGGTAATATGACGTAGCAATAACTTCTTGCCTCGGCACTAAAACGCGCATGAAAGCTTGGCATAACGTTACGAGCCCAGCGTATTCGGATATCATCCGGCAAATGTGTATTAACACCCTGTAACCAGGCTTTTTGCGGGCGCTCTGCTAGAGTATCAAAATGGACCACTTGGCCAGTGGCGTGCACACCTGCATCCGTGCGGCCTGCGCACACTAAACTAACACGCTCATTTGCGACTACACTAAGGGCTTTTTCAAGCGCCGCCTGAACGGTATTATCCGCCGTCAACTGTCGTTGAAACCCTCGAAACGCCGTCCCCGAGTATTCAACACCGAGCGCTACGCGCTGCATGCCACTAGGAAAAACAATTCCAGAGCGGATTTCAATATTTCGTTTATATTCAATCGTTTTAGAACGAGTCATGGTTAGCACTTCACTCGACACACGGTTCGAGCCAATATATGAATTATTTATACCCACCAACCGAATCCGGCGAACAATGGGCATATTTTCGCTATAGCGAAACATAAAAAAGCCCTGCTTTCGCAAGGCTTTTGATACCGCCATATTGTATT
>Ga0065722_100152_pt1 | contig 50146 bp, 34 predicted proteins | sample BansetMetagenome_FD_59109 | JGI IMG/M metagenome (GOLD analysis project Ga0065722, IMG submission 59109) | Bankia setacea gill microbial communities from Puget Sound, Washington, USA - Caecum Enriched | ecosystem: Host-associated > Mollusca > Digestive system > Ceca | place: United States... | reverse complement strand
GATTCCTGCGCACTTTGTGTGTTTGCCTTCATTTCCGCAAACGCCTAATAACAAGGTTGATCGCAAGGCGCTGCCTAAGCCAGCTAAACCCGAACCCGTCTCTCGATCAAAGACCTTAGCGCAGCCTGTCGCCAAGGGCGGGCTCGAAGAAAGTTTATTGGCCCTATGCGCNGAAATGCTACGAATTGATAGCGTTGCGTTAAACGATAACTTTTTTAAGTTGGGTGGTGACTCGTTATTAGCGACACAAATTGTGACGCGGATTAATGACCGGTATGCGATTAAGTTACCAATAAGTACTATTTTTGAGGTCGAAAACTTTGCCGCCCTTACAGCTTCCGTNAAGGTTCTTTGTGACACGAACAGATTGGCCGCCGAAGAGAGTAGTGCCGCGGACGACAAGGATCTTGACGCATTGCCACGCGCCCCGCGTGACAAACAAGCTCCTGTTAGTTATGCGCAGCGGCGTATGTGGTTAATCGATCACCTTTATGGAGCCGGCGCAGCTTACAATATTTCTAACACGGTTAGATTGCGCGGTAAGATCAATACTGATGCCTTAGCTTGGGCATTAAATCAATTAATCCGCCGCCATGAAACGTTGCGTACTGTTTTTCCTGCAGATATAGATGGCCCAAAGCAAAAAATATTGTCATTCTCGCCGATAGAGCTAGATATTCGTAACCTAGAGAAGGAGCCTGAAAGTCAACAGGCAGTAATTCTTAAAGAACGAATAAAACAGTTAGTAGAAGAGCGGCACGATTTAGCGGCAGGCCCAGTATTTCGTTGCGAGTTGGTCAAACTATCCAGCCGTGAATATGTTTTTATCGTTATNTTTAATCATATTATTTACGACAACATTTGGTCGTCGCGTCTATTTTTTGAAGAGCTATCGAAATTTTATGGCGCTTACCCCAAGGGACTAGATGAACAACCTCTACTGCCAGAGCTGCAGCGTCAATTTATAGATTATGCCTGTTGGGAACAGAGCCAAATTGAAAGTGGTGCGTTTTCGGGCTCTTTAGAGTTTTGGCGGAAAGAACTCAGCTTATTGCCCGAGCCATTACAGCTGCCAACGGATAAAAAACGACGTCGGCCGCCCAAGCTATATTGGCCAACGTGTAGAATTTACAATTGAAAAAGAATTAAAGAATTCGCTAGGTAAGATAGCTAAAGCACAGTCAGCGACGTCGTTTATGTTGCTGCTAGCGGCTTGGCAGTTGTTGTTAAATCGATATAGTGGTCAGCAGGATATTTTGCTGGGTACAACAACCGGGCGTCGCCATCGATCCGAAACCGAAAAAATGATTGGGTTATTTATTAATAATCTGGTGGTCCGAACTCAAATATTATCGGAGCAAACCTTCTCGCAGCTACTTTCTAGCGTACGAAAGAAATCCGTACAGATTTTCGCNCACGATCAAGTGCCATTTGAATTCCTAGTGTCGCAACTTAAGCCGGAACGAAAAAGTGGCATGGCACCATTTTTCCAACACTTCTTTATACACCGTAATATTGGTTCCAATCGTTGGACCCTTCCAGGGTTGGATGTTGAGCCAATGAAGATTGCCCGTGGCGGTTCAAAATTTGATATAACGCTATCGGTGTTGGAAGACGACGATAAAATTAGCGGTACGCTAGAATATGCTACAGATCTATTTGAGCGCAGTAGCATGGAGCGTATGGCGGCCAACTATATCGAATTGCTGAGCAGCATTGCGGCTAATCCCGATCAGTTGTTGAGCGAGCTTTCGATAATCGCGCCGAATGAGCGGCAACAGCTCTTGCATCAATGGAATCCGCCTGCGACTGATTATCCAAAGCAAAGCTGTACCTTTGAAGTTTTCCAGCAGCAAGTTATCAAAACACCCGATGCGATCGCAGTTAACAGCGAGCAGGGTGATATCAGCTATGCGGACCTTAACGCAAAGGCCAACCGTTTAGCCCAACGCTTNCGTGCCGAAGGTGTTAAGCGCGATACCCTTGTTGGTGTTTGCTTGGAGCGTTCGGAAGCCTTAATTGTTTCACTGCTAGCCGTATGGAAAGCGGGCGGCGCCTATGTTCCGCTTGATCCCTATTTTCCGGCAGATCGACTCACCTATATGGTCGAGGATAGCCAAGCGCCGATTATTATTTCTCAGTCTGGCATCGCCGAGAAATTTTCCGAAAGCGAAGCGTTGTGTATTTTGGTCGATGTGGAACAAGCTCAAGCCGAGGAAAAACTTGACGCAGATTTAGAAACCGCCAATCACCCCGATGACTTGGCCTATGTTATCTACACCTCCGGTTCCACCGGCAAACCAAAAGGTGTGCAGCTTTCACATCGCAGTTTGGTTAACTTCCTTTGTTCAATGCAAAAACAACCGGGAATAAAAGCTAGCGATAGTCTGCTCGCATTGACCACCATTTGTTTTGACATTGCCGCTCTAGAAATTTTCTTACCCTTACTTTTCGGCGCGCGAGTTGTTATTCGCAATCGCGAAACCTCCATGTTGCCGGATCGCATCGTCGCGACACTCGAAGATCAAAAGGTCACCATCATGCAAGCCACGCCAGTGACCTGGCGAATGTTAATTGAACACGGTTGGCAGGGTGAACCGAAGATAAAAATATTGTGTGGCGGCGAAGCTATGGGCTTAGATCTCGCCGAAAATTTGTTAGCGACCGGCTGCGAAGTGTGGAACCTCTACGGGCCTACTGAAACCACTATTTGGTCCTCGGTGAAACAGGTGTGTGAAAAAGAAGACGCGCTGTATGTCGGCCTGCCAATAGCTAACACTGACTTTTATATCTTTTCTGAACAACAAACCTTGCAGCCAATCGGCGTGCCGGGTGAGTTAATGATTGGCGGCGACGGTTTAGCGCGCGGCTATTTTAATCGCCCCGAGCTTACCGCCGAGAAATTTATCGTCAGCCCCTTAGACAGCCGCAAACGCCTGTATCGAACCGGTGATTTAGCGCAACGCAAAGCGGATGGGTCGATCGAATTCTTGGGTCGTATCGACAACCAAGTAAAAATACGCGGCTTCCGTATTGAGTTGGGCGAAATTGAAACACGGCTTTCTGCACACGCGGCTATTGGCCAGTGTGTGACGATAGCCCGTGAAGACGAGCCGGGTAATAAAAAATTAGTGGCTTATTATATTGCTGCCGAAGGCGAGGCCGTTGAGCCAGATGCATTGCGTGCCTATTTAAAAGAAAGCTTGCCGGACTACATGATTCCTGCGCACTTTGTGTGTTTGCCTTCATTTCCGCAAACGCCTAATAACAAGGTTGATCGCAAGGCCTTACCTAAGCCTGAATTGGAAAGTTTCTCTGATGATTTGAGTGCTAGTTACGCGCGCAACGACTTCGATCGCGCTTTAGTTTCCGTTTGGAGGCGAATATTAGCCCGAACAGCTGTTAGTATCGATGACGATTTCTTTGCGATGGGCGGCGACTCCATGTCGGCGATTACCTTAATTAAAGAAATGAAAGTCGCCACCGGTGTTGAATTTCCTTTGTCGAGTATTTTTGAGGCGCCAACGATAAGGCTACTAACTGCTGATGCGGGCGATGTCTCGTCGAAAAATGCGAGCGTGGTTAGTCTCAACAAAGTTGACGCTTCAGTCGATNGTGTTATGTATTGCTTAGCCGGTGTTGAGATCTATAGACCCTTAGCCGAAAAGTTCTCCGATATTCCGGTTTACGGCGCCTATGCGAAACAAGAAATAAATATTATTGAGCATCAGGCGAGCGGCGCATCGAAATTAACCATCAATGGTTTAGTGGATGCCTATATAGAGGCTATTACGAGACAGGACGCCAGTAAGAATATTATTTTAGCCGGTCTATCATTTGGTGGACTATTGGCCTTAGAGGTTGCGGTGCAATTAGTCGCACGTGGATATAACGTTAAGCATATTGTGCTTTTAGATACGCGCTTACCCAACCAGAAAACACGGCGCTTTAGAAAAATAGTCCCCGATATTATTAAGCTCTGTCGGCGCCAGGGTGTGGTTAATGTGGCGAATCGGCTGTTAAATAAGGTAATAAAACCAAAGCAGGTTTCAGCAACGGTTAATTTGAAACGGCCAAATCCGCAGGGCGCAGCATTACGCGTACTTACTCAGATGTATAATGTTGATGAGCATAACTATCCGTTTGATGTCTTGCTAGTTAAAGCAAGCAGTGAGCAAGTTGGCATCGGCTATGAGCTCAAGCACGATTATGGTTTCTCAAAAATAGTAAAAGGTAGCATCGAGGTTGCAGAGATAGCCGCGACTCACACGGGTATTGTTCACGGTGGCGCAGTAGATAAGCTGTATGAGCTAATGAGCAAATATTTTAGTCGGTAATTTTGTTCGAAGAGCGTGTATTAGAAAAGGTAATAGCCTGTGAACGCCCCCGCCAAAAGTTACTTGGCGGGGGTATTCAAAATACTAAACAACCCCGAACACCAGGATAAGTGTGGTGTTCCATGGGAGCGGTATTTTTCGTAAATATCGACTAACTGAAAGTCATATTGGGCAAGGAAGTCGATCATTTGGCTTGGCGATCCTTGCTTGTCGTAAAGTGGGCAGAAGTTCATTTCTAGAAAAACGTTCTTGATCAATCCTTGTTCGAAACTCTTTTTCGCCCCTTTAAGTACGTTGAGATCAAAGCCTTGGGTATCTATTTTTAAAAGATCTATTTGGCTTAGATTGTGTTCCTGCACAAAGAGGTCAACAGTGGATACCTCAACGGTTTCCAGTGTGGTTACCGTATCTTTATTGCCGTGAAAAGGATTTCTGGTGTCATCAGCCAAATCTAAAAATGAGCTTAGTAAGGTGTTGCCGTAGTTTTTAAATTCAAGTTCGCTAGGTGCTTCCCCTAAGGCAAGTTTAAAAAGCTCGACATTATTCCACTTGGGTAGATTTTGGCGAATCTTGTCGGCTAGCGCCTGGTGAATTGCGGTAGACGGTTCGAAAGAGAAAACCTTAGGGTTATCTAATGAGTCGACTAGCATTTCAATGGTTTGACCAACATTGGCGCCAACATCTAGGCAAATCGGAGAGCGATTGTTAATGATAGTGGCCAAATCTTCATCAATTTTGTAACCCTTAACGGCGTAATGAGGGTTGGGCTCGAGCCGTTTCCCCAGCTTGTTGAGTGCGCCAAATACTATTGTTTTTAGGAGTCGCTTCATGTGGAGTGTCCTTATAAATAAATGCTGGCGTAGGCTATTGGAAATGCGGTAAGTATTGCACAGGAGATATCCGCGATACTAGCGCAACGTGGAGCATCATTAATGACAACTAAATGTACCTGCGGGGGTTCATTAGAAGTGATTAAAATCTTTGATTTTGCTAAGATCACAAGCCGTAAGCCAGCGTTGTCTAAGCCTGAGCGTAACCCGTTCAAAATCCGAACGAGTACGTTATTAATTCATGTACGTTTAGACTGCCGATCAGCCGTTAGTATCTGCACGGTTAGCCTGCACATGACCCCCGAATTCAACACTAATTCAGTTGTTACTTTCAATTATTGAGGAATCTCTACAGTGACCCCAAGACGAATACCCAATGCAGTCTTTGTTTTTAGTGGCTTACTCTTACTGATTGGATTAATCGCTCGACTACTTCCGTTGTTCGGTGGAGTCGATAGNATAATGCAACAGTTCCCATCTGAAGATGGNTACTTAATGCTGACCATTGCACGTAATTTAGCCCTAGGGTTTGGGATGAGTACCGCCGAGGGTACGATACCAACTAACGGTACACAGCCTTTCGTCACCTTTATTTGGGCTTTGGGGTACTTGGCTGTAGGTGCAGATAAATTCTACGGCGTGATAGTGTCACATTTGGTGCAGTTTGTAGCGAGCTGCCTATTTGCCTTGGTGGTTTACCGTCTATTTTTGAAAGTGTTTAAGACCCATCTTTACGGTAATCAAATTGCAATAATTGGAGCGGCGCTTCTCTTTGCGAGCCCGCAGTTGCTTCCCCATAGCATGAATTTCTTAGAAACNGGCGTATACGCGCTTGTTATCGCTGTGGTAATCAGTACTTTTTATGAGACGGATGCAGATGCAGGTAATCTCTGGAGCTACAAGAAATCCATCGCTGTAGGCTTGCTGTTGGGGCTTTTGTTTTGGGTGCGAATAGATTCCGTTTTTATTATCTTCGCGGCATGCGTGTCGTATCTATATAGAGGTGCACATCTTGGCGCGGCGCATTTACGCGAACGCTTTGTTCGCACCTTGGTATTTGGAACGACCTCCGTTATTGTCGCTTCACCTTGGTTGATTTCAAATTACCTCAACTTCGGTTCGTTTATGCCGATTAGCGGTCAGGCGCAAGACGCTAAGTCGTTCGCACAGAATCTCGTTGTCATACCCTCTACGCTAGTAGAATACCTATCGATAATTGTTCCAATCCCACAAAGCCTGCAGCAGCAACCCGCGGTAGTCGCATTTTGTTGTTTGCTTATAGCGCTGGCGATAGTGTTGTGGGTGATGATGTTTCGGAAGCTTAACCGCGGTCATCGCACCTTGATGATCTTTGGCGCAATAGTCGCATTTTGTTTTGCGTTTTATTACGGAATATTTTTTGGTGCGAAGCATTTCGTAGCGCGCTATTTATCAGTGCTAGCGGTATTTTTTGCCATGTTTACAATTACTATCGCGTTTCATATCTGGTCGATGGTCGGCCGCGCGAAACTGCCTAGCGCGAGTATCGCAGGCCTTGTGGTGGTGTTACTCGTTGCTGGATTAAACGTGCGAATATATTTTACTGGAATGCCCCACGAACATATTCAAGTGATTAATTGGGTGGAGCAGAATGTACCCGACGACCAATGGGTAGCAGCGATACAAACCGGCACCCTTGGCTATTTTCACGATCGCACTAAGAATTTAGATGGCAAGGTTAACCCCGATGCCTTAGCCGCTAAAAAAGGTCGCGCGTTTTGCCCAGAAGTTGACGATGAAACCGTATTTATTAACGGTAAGAAAAATTGTCTAATGCACTATATTGTACAGAGCGATATAGCTTACTTGGCCGATTGGCAGGGCGATTACCGGTTGGTCCGAATACGAGCCATTAAAAAGTAACTTTGAACTCGTGGTAAATGATTCGAAATCGAATTTAGGTGTCTATCGCCGGTACGGAGCTAAAACCAAAGCTATGGTAGAAAAATAGCTGTGGGAAAAATTAATAAAGTACTCACAGTAACCGTAGCCAGTATATTCCTCTACGCCGTTTGGGCATTCTATTCTGGTTTTGATGAAGTTTATGCGGGGCTGCAGCGCGTAGGCTGGGTAGGCTTCGGCCTATTGTTGGTATTGTCACTTTTTAACTATGGCCTGCGTTTTTTTCGCTGGCATTTGATGATTGGTCAGGTTACTGGCGTTTGGGTACCGCTGCGTGCGCATCTAAGTTGTTATCTTTCCGGCTTTGCCTTAACTGCAACCCCAGGTAAAGTAGGTGAGGCGCTACGCTCGTATTATCTACGCCCTCACGGTGTCGCCGTTAAAGATAGTTTGGCGGCACTGTTTGCTGAACGCCTTATCGATTTGATTTCGGTTTTATTCATCGGCGCACTAGCACTTACTCGGTTTGCCGAATATCGCTGGATCGGTATAGCGGTAATCGTGGTTGTATTGTTGGCGGCAGGCTGTGTGCGTAGTCCATATCTCGTAATATTCTTGCGTTGGCTGCAAGCAAAAATTAACAATCAGAAGTTACACTATACGCTCTCTCACCTTATCGACATGATGGAATCAGCTGCACGCTATATGGTTTGGCGAGTGTGGTTAATTGGTTTGATATTGGGTGTAATTGCCTGGGGAGCTGAAGCCTGGGGGTTAATGCTTCTGGTAACCTGGTTAACCGGCGAAGATGCCACATTAATTGTCGCTGGCATCTATGCCCTGAGTATGATTGTTGGTGCGATTTCATTTTTACCCGGCGGCTTGGGCGGCGCCGAAGCGGTAATGGCTGGGCTATTGGTTGCTTTGGGGGTTAGCTTTTCCGACGCGACTGTGGCGACCATCATCTGCCGTGTAGTTACCTTGTGGTTTGCAATCTTTATTGGTCTTGCGGTGATGATGCGTTATCAATATATCGCTGCACAAAAACTAAAACTCTCAAGTGAAGAAACATTATGAGTGAAAATATCGAAGGTGTTCCGCTGCTGGTGGATCTCGATGGATCATTAGTGCGCACCGACACCCTGTTTGAAACAGCCATTCTGTTTATTAAAGGCCAGCCTTGGTTGTTGCCGCTGATGGCGTTGTGGTTGTTGCAAGGAAAAACAACGTTAAAACGAGAACTCGCCGAGCGTACCAAGCTTAATGTTGAGGTGCTTCCGTACCGAACCGAGGTGATTGATTACCTCGAAAATGAAANAACTAACGGACGGGAAATAATACTGTGTACTGGTAGTTGGTCTGAAGTTGCAAATCGAGTTGCTGCGCACCTAAATATTTTTAGCGGTGTTATGGCGTCGGATGCTAGTCAAAACCTTACCGGCAAAAATAAAGCGCGTACTGCGGTCGAGAGGTTCGGCGANCGGGGGTTTGATTATCTNGGTAACGAAGATAAAGATCTTTTAGTCTGGAAGCATTCTCGTCGCGCCTTGGTGGTAGGCGATGAAAAACTAGAGAAAAAAGCGGCAGCAGTGACGGACGTCGAAAAAAACTTTAAAGATGAGAAAGCTGGGTTTAAGGTTTTCCTAAAAGCAATTCGCGTTCACCAGTGGGCGAAGAATGCATTATTGGTGGTGCCATTGCTTACTGCGCATCAGCTCGCCAATGTGGGAATGATATCCGACGTTATCGTCGCCTTTATTAGTTTTGGCTTATGCGCCTCGGCGACTTATCTGTTGAATGATATGTTCGATCTGGAGGCCGATCGTAAGCATCGTACCAAATGCCGGCGCCCACTGGCTGCAGGTACCATCAGTATTCCGGCTGGGGTATTAATGTTTACGGGGCTAATGGCTGCCGGCTTAGGCCTTGCCGTTTGCTTGAATCTTCTTTTCGTAATCGCGTTATTGGTCTATTTGTTTCTAACNATTATCTACAGTTTCAAACTAAAGCGTTTGCAGACGGTAGACGTGATCGTATTGGCAAGCTTATTTACAATACGGGTAATTGCAGGTGGCGCAGCGATCAGTGTACCTTTGTCGTTTTGGCTACTGTGTTTCTCAATGTTTTTGTTTCTCTCTCTAGCGATTGTAAAGCGTGTCAGCGAACTGATTAAAACGGCCGAAGAAGTTAATGCTAGCGAAAAGTCTGGAGAAGAAAAGGTGAGTGGCCGCGGATATTATATTTCCGACCTTGTGATCTTACAAAATCTAGGTGGTTGTTCCGCGTTTATGTCGGTGCTTGTTTTGGCTTTCTATATCAACAGTGACGAGGTAGTACAGCTCTATCGCCATCCAGAAATTCTCTGGTTGATTTGTCCGATTATAGGTTATTGGGTTATGCGTGTGTGGATGCTAACTGCTCGCGGGCAAATGAATGAAGATCCAATTAGCTTTGCAATTGTAGATAAAAATAGTTGGTACGCGGGTGGATTGGTTTTGATGGTGTTATTTGTAGCTGGTTTAATTTAGCGGTAAATGTCTATGAAAACGTGGTCGTGGGGAAATATACCAGTAGCTGAGCATCGCTTACTGCCGTTAACNTGGAGCGATAGCGCACCTGATTTTTCTCGTGCCGAAGGCCCTTTCCTCGCCTATGGATACGGCCGAAGTTACGGCGATGTGCCTGTCAACGATGGTGGTGCACTACTGCAAACATCAAGTCTAAATCGCGTTTTATCGTTCGATCGAGACAGTGGTGTTTTGCATTGTGAAGCCGGTACAAGCTTGCAAGATATACTCAGTTTTTGCGTTCCCGCGGGGTGGTTTTTACCGGTAACACCGGGGACTCAATTTGTGTCCTTAGGTGGCGCTGTGGCGAATGACGTCCACGGCAAAAATCACCACTGTGCAGGCACCTTCGGTTGTCACGTGTTGGGTTTCGATTTAGTTAGATCGAATGGTGAAACAATGTGGTGTAGCTTGACTGAAAACAAACCGTTGTTTGCTGCAACAATCGGCGGCTTGGGTTTAACNGGTTTGATACTTACCGTTAAGTTACAGCTTAAAAAGATAGTAAGCAATTTAGTTGATGTCGAAAATATTCCCTTCGCCAATCTTGCTCAGGGGCTAGATTTATTCAAGCAATATAACGCCTCGACCTATAGCGTGGCCTGGATCGATTGTATCGCCGGCGGTTCCGCTCTCGGGCGTGGCATATTTTCCTATGGTGAGCATAGTGAGCGTCGCTCGATTACAACTCCTGCTAATCGTCAAGTNTCCGTGCCTTTTAATTTCCCATCATTTGCGTTGAATAAATACTCAGTGCGGGCGTTTAATGAGGTTTATTACAAAAAAGGTTGTATGGGCACGCCTGGAATTCAGCAGAGCTATTACGAACCCTTTTTCTACCCGTTAGATAAACTTCTTAAGTGGAATCGCATCTATGGAAAGAAAGGGTTTTATCAGTATCAGTGCGTTGTTCCCTTTGGTGATAATGACGAAGGCGCAGCGGCAATTGAAAAAATGCTAACCCTGATTAGTCATTCGGGTAACGCGTCGTTTCTTGCCGTTTTAAAAGTTTTTGGGGATAAGCAATCACCTGGAATACTTTCATTTCCAATGAAGGGTATAACCTTAGCGCTGGATTTTTCTAACCGCGGTGCCCGCACCCTGGCGCTATTTTCTGAGTTAGATAAAATCGTCATTAATAATGGTGGACGGGTGTATCCTGCAAAAGATGCGCGTATGTCCGCAGACGCATTTTCACGCTTTTTCCCGCAGTGGCAGGAATTTGAGCAGTATATAGATGATCAATTTAGCTCGAGCTTTTGGCGGCGAGTGACTGAGGGATTGAAATGAATAAAATACTTATCGTAGGTGCGACATCCGCGATTGCCCAGGCAGTGGCGAGACAGCTTGCGGAGTTGGAGAAGGACACGGCACAATTTATTTTGGTTGGTCGAAATGTGGATCGATTAGAGTCTATCGGTACTGATTTAAGTGAGCGGTTTGGCTGTGTTGCAACTTCGGTAGTTGCTAACTTGGATGCACTCGATGACATCGATGCTTTGATTCAACGTTGCTGGGACACCTATGGCGGTGTAGACATTGCGCTTATCGCCCATGGCGATTTACCCGACCAAGCTAAGTGCGAAAATGACTGGGCAGAATTTAGTCGAGTGTACAATGTAAACGCATTGTCCTATATGGCGGTTATGCACGCGCTTGCATTAAGAATGGAAAAGGTACGACAGGGGACGATTGCTGCGATTGGCTCAGTAGCGGGGGATCGAGGCCGCAAGAGTAACTACGCCTATGGTAGCGCTAAAGGTGCTGTCGCTATTTTTTGTCAGGGGTTACGCAATCGCTTATTTTCAAAGGGCGTTCATGTGCTTACGGTTAAGCCGGGTTTCGTTGATACTCCAATGACGGCCGCTTTTGACAAATCGGGGCCGCTTTGGGCAACGCCAGATGTAGTTGCGAAAAGTATTGTGAAAGGGATCGTTTCGAAGAAAAATACCATCTATACGCCGGGGTTTTGGTGGTTGATTATGACCGTTATAACAAACATTCCCGAAATGATTTTCAAGCGTTTGTCACTCTAACCACTATGCCCAATTCACTCGCTCATATTATGTTATTTGGCTGGCCAATTTTGGTCTGGCTTTGTAATTAAGGGGCGGAGCGCGTCTGAAGCAGCGGTACTGTTATTGTTGGTACCCTACTTACTTCTTCCCTATGGATTTGGGATAGACCTACCTTTACTTCCACCAATTGATAAGTCAACGTTGCCATCGCTGGTAGCGTTGTTCTACATGCGTTCGCGTTATTACAAATTCTCGCTAATCCCCGACAATCCAACTTTAAAACTGCTGTTATTTTTATCGATACTTTACCCACTGTGTACCGCGTTAGCGAATGGCGATGCTTTGGTGTATGGGCCAACGGTTCGCCCTGGGTTAACCATTTCCGATATTATCAGTATGGAATTTAACAGTTTTACAAATCGCTACGTGCCGGTGATGCTCGGTGCGACGTTTCTAGCTACGGCCAAGAGCCATAGAGAGTGCCTTAGAATTTTTATTATTGCTGGTGTGATCTATACAATTCCTTCGCTTTGGGAGGTTCGTATGAGCCCNCAGCTACACGCGAAGTTTTACGGTTATTTCCCTCATTCTTTTGGCCAGCAAATGCGCGATGGTGGCTTTCGTCCCGTTGTATTCTTAGGGCATGGACTCTACGTTGCGATGTTTATTGCTATGAGTTCAATAGCATGTGCGATTTTTTGGAAAGAAAAATTTGCCGAGATGAAAAAGTTCGGCTTTCTAAAAATGACATTTATGATCGTTGTTTTAGCGCTGTGTAAAACCTGGAGCGCGGTGATCTATGCAGTTATAGCCTTGTTGGTAATTCAGTTTACCTCGACAAAAATATGGACAAAAGTCGCCTTTGTGTTTGCGTTAATTGTGTTTCTTTACCCGATGTTGAGGGCGGCAGAGGTCATCCCAACGGATGATATTTATGAATTTTTCTTGGCAAGAAGTGAAGATCGAGCACAAAGCTTAGGTTTTCGCTTTATGCATGAAGACCGATTGCTAGAGAAAGCGGGTGAGCGATCTTTATTTGGATGGGGTGGCTGGGGCCGTCAGCGAATTTGGGATCCGATTACCGGCGAGGATCTTAGTGTAATTGATGGTACATGGGTAGGTGTGTACGGCGCCTATGGATGGTTAGGTTACCTTTCATTCTTCGGTTTACTCTGTATACCGATATTTCTCCTAATGTTTGGTGAGGCAAAGAAGAAGTTTGTTGTACCTGTTTATACCGCTGGGCTAGGTTTTTTACTTTCAATCAATTTAGTTGATTTGTTACCTAATTCTTCTCTAAATTCGATAACCTTCCTGATTGCCGGGGCCATCTTCGGTTACGTAAATCGTGGCTACACTGTTGAAGAACGATTGACCTGATCGGTTGCAGTTTGGCAGTGTTTAAAGGGGTTCCCTAGGGTTACTGCTGCAGTTCTGCCCAACTTCTATTCGCTCTAAAACGTCCGTCGGATGTTATAAAATGTAATAGCTGGAACTATGTCACATTAAATGCGCTGCCCGCTCAAGCGCTGAGGTGTTAGTGATATAGCTCAAGTCCTACAATAGAGTTGCCCCGTAAACTACCCACCTGCGGCATAATGCGCGCGTGATTTCGTTCCACCTTCTANTTATTTTCTGAGGTTCACTTATGTTTAGGGCCATTACGAAGCTANCGACTATAGCCCTTACNGTACTTTTTTTGAGTGCTTGCGGTGGCGGGGCTAGTGAAAATAGCTTAATCAATGAAACAGCCAATGGTCCCGGCGATGGTGTCGGTAATGGTTCTACTACAAGTAGCAGTTCGACCAGTAGCTCATCGAGTTCAAGTGGTAAGTCCACAAGTGGCGGTAGCACTAGTTCAAGCACCAGTACTAGCTCCAGTAGCAGTGGCGCCAGCTTCCCGAGTTTACCGCCACCAGAGATACCCACTGNAAATTCTGCGCGCGTATGTGAGGGTGATCCGGTAGAGGTTGTGGGTTTGCATCCAGAAGTAACACCGCCCGATACAACCATGCACGACGATGTCATAAAGCAAAATGAACATATGGCGGCAATGGAATTGGTATCGGGTGATGACGTAACCCATACCGCTGTAGCGAGTGGGCGCTGGTGCGATACCAGTACGTGGGAGGGCGGTCGTATTCCTGGCCATAATGCAGCTGTTCTGATCCCTGCAGGACGAACAGTTGTCTACGATGAAGTGTCTACAGCAACGATTAAAACAATACGAGTTGACGGCACGCTGAGTTTTTCAACGTCCAAGTCAAGCCGTTTACGGCTGGACACCATGGTGGTTGGTGTTAACGGTAATTGGATTATTGGTACAAGCAGTAACCCTGTTCAGAGCGGCGTAGAAGTTGAAATCATCATTGCCGACAATGGTGATATCGACGTCGATTGGGATCCACTGTTGCTTAGCCGCGGTATTATCGCGCACGGCCATACGTCCATCTATGGCCAACAAAAGACTTCTCATGTGAAAGTTGCGTCTGATCCTTCACAAAATGACAGTACACTTACCTTAATGCAGACGCCGCTCAACTGGCAGGTTGGCGATACCATTGTTATCGCTGCAACCAAATATATTGGTTGGCGCTGGGATGGCTCTGCCGTTAGCTACGGTGGTAGCGAAGACGAAGTTCGAACCATAGCCGCAATTAACTCGAATCTTGTTACCTTAAGTGCGCCGCTTGCGTTTGACCATCACTCCCCACGCAGTGATTTAAAAACCAGCGTCGCCAACTTCACTCGCAGTGTCACGATTCGCACCGAGAACGCGGATCAACTTCCCGTGCATCGTCGTGGCCATGTGATGTTTATGCACAGCAATGATGTCGACGTACGCTACGCGGAGTTCCACGAGTTAGGTCGTACCGACAAGTCTATTGATAGCCAAGATATTGAAGACATAGTAGATAGTGCAACCGGCGTACACCCAGATAGCAATGCGCGAGGCCGCTACAGTTTTCACTTTCACCGTTCCGGAACCGCTGATCATAGCAAGCCGGCGATAGCCGTTGGCAATGCGGTGTTTGGGTCTCCCGGCTGGGGATATGTCCACCATGATAGCCACGCGATGTTCCACAATAATGCGAGTTTTAATAACCCACGGCGCTGGCTTCGTTGCGGAGACGGGCAATGAAATTGGTATTTGGAGTTAACAACATTGCGATTCGCGCTAAGGGTAATAAAAACGTCAATCCGAAGTTAGGCAACGATGAGGCGTCTTTTGATATTGCACGTAGTGGCGACGGCTTTTGGTTTCAGGGTCGCTTGGTTAAATCGTTTGGCAATATTGCGGCGAGTGTTGGTAGTGGCTTTACCTATTTTCACCGCGATCACACTGGAACAATGATCTATGTAGACCCTAATGACTACAGTCTTTCCGATGCTATCGCATTGCGCAATGACAGCGTTCATGTTGAAGATACACCTATCCGTAGCTTTACCGACAACGAAGCCCTGGCGTCGAAAATCGGCTTGTTTGTTGGTAAAGCAAACCCTGAGCAGGGTCACGATATCTACACTGTATTGGCCAATTTTACCGCGTGGGAAGTGAAGAATGGCGTTAACCTAGAGTACACGGGCCATTACCTGTTGCATGATTTTGATCTTATTGGCGCAACTGGCCAGGCGGAGTTAGGCGTTGAGTTTGGGCAAAACACATTTGATATGGTTGTCGCTAATACCAGTATTGAAAATTTCTCCGAAGGTGTGTTGTTGTCTAAGGTTCATGCGAAAGATAACGAGCGTTATATGGGGCATGATCAATATGCGCTAGTGGGTGTGAGCTTTAAAAATGTTGAAACTGAATACCTAGATTACGATTCTAAAGTGGACCAAGTGCTTTCAGTTACAGATCTAGTTCCCGGTCGGTTTAGTGTAAGCATTGATAACGTAAGCGAAGATCTGTTGGCAACTGGCGGCGGAACTATGACATTTTCCGGCAGTAAAGCCGACAGTATTGGCACCAACCCCTTGCCTGGCGGCGGGGATGTTTTGACGTTTAGCAGCAACCATTTCCGCCGTATTCTAAGTGAGGATGGTTACTATATAGAGCCGCTTAGCGGCGATTACTTCGTTGTATTCCGACAGTACTTTAGTGACCGCGCGACCGGGGAGTTACATAAATATGGGTTTAAGGTTCGCCTAACAGATGAAGCGAAAGACACGGTTGAGCGGGGAAGCTGGGAAGCGCAACTCAATGGTGAAATCAATTTACTAAGTGTACCGCCGGTTGCAGGTAACGACGTGTTTAACGTTGATGCCAATACTGACGTAACTCTCGACTTAATTGCCAATGATCTTGATGTTGATGGCGACAAGTTAACGATCGACAGCTACGAAGACCCAATTCATGGATACCTTTTTTACGATTCCAGTGCACGCTTAACTTATAGACCAGCGATTAATTATGTTGGCACCGATACGTTCAACTACTGGGTGAGTGATAATCAGGGGAATATATCTAAGGCAAATGTCTCGATTCGTATTGGTCTGAACTAACGAAGATATTGGCGTTAATCGGCTCCAGGTGGGTATTTTTTGGATAGGCTACTGAGCGAGATTAGTTGGTCGCCGCAAATTGGTGACCCCAGTGTTGTTGGCTGGTTAACCGTGTTGGCCTATTTGGTGGCGGCGGTAACGGCGACACTGGTTTACACAAAATATAACCCGCCAGCCTTAGCTCAGTATCCTGTGCGGCTAGTAAAGCTACGCAGGTTCTGGTTGTTTGTCGCTATAACCTGCATGTTGCTGGCAATTAACAAACAGTTAGATTTACAGAGTCTGTTTACCCAGCTGCTGCGCTATAGTGCGGCAGAACACGGTTGGTATAGCCAGCGACGCCATTTTCAGCTCTTGTTTATTTACAGCATGGTGGCGTTAAGCCTAGTGGGTGTGATCGGGTTAACCGCCTACTATCGAACAGAAATGGTCTTTATTGCTACTGCGATTGTCGGCATCGGGCTTCTGATATGTTTTGTATTGGTCCGCTCTGCTTCTTTTCATCACGTTGATTTTTTGATCAATTCAACGCTCCTCGGTGCCAAAGTAAATTGGCTAATAGAACTAACAGGAATAAGTCTTGTTATATTCAACGGTACTATTTCGCTGCTAGCATCAAAAAGGCAGGTATGAACTCGCCCCAACAAAAAACACCACTAAAGTATGATTAATTGTAATAAGTGGAATATAGAGTTTATGTTGTACGGTGGAGAAGCACATACCAACTTCTATTATTTTATCTAGATCAACAGTGTATAACCTCGGATAATCGTTAAAAAGAGGTTTTTCGTGCCAGAGTTAATTATAAAAACCGATTATCTATAACCTATTGCGATTAAAATGGCGCCTAGCTATTCCTATTTCGGAACTATCTCACACTATTTAATTGGTACTTTAGTCCCACTCATTTGCTGTGACCGACTTCACTATTCACATCCCATTAATGGCTAAACTGCCGTTGAAGTCTGCTGATCGAGAGATTCGGCAACATACGTATAATGAGGTATCGGAATAATGAGAGTAGTAAATTTTAAATCTGTAGTATTGGTTGGTTGGGTCGCATTAGCGGTTGGTTGTGGTGGTGGCACAGGCGAGAATAGCCTTGTGACTGGGTCGACTCCTAGTTCAACGCCGCTCAATACCGATAATACACCTGCTGTACCAACAGACTCGCCTGTCGTCGAACCTACTCAAATCCCCGTACCACAGCCAACTACAGTCACAACATTAGTACCTACCGTTGCACCAAGCTTGGCTCCAACAGTTTCACCTAGCTTAGTCCCAACAGCTAGCCCAACGGCATTGCCTACTATTGCACCAACCGCAGCGCCAACCGCGATACCAACTGTCGCACCAACCGCGTTGCCGACTGCTTCTCCTACAGTAGCGCCAACGGCTGCACCGACTACTACGCCAACTGCGCTGCCAACAACTGCACCTACCCTAGCGCCGACAGTGGTACCAACCGCTGAACCAACGCCAATCCCTACCCCAGTTCCAACAAGTGTAGGCTCGAAGCCCAATAATAAGGCGTGTAAGGGGCTTGCCTTGGCTGAGATGGCAACGCAAACGAACATAGAAACGACGGATGGCGTTCCTAATCATCAGGACGTTTCGAAAATGAACGAGCACATGGCGATGATGGAGTTGGTTGACTATCAGCTTGTGACTCACGCAGTAATAGCCGACGGCGACTGGTGTTCAGCGAGCATTTGGGCCGAGGGCGCAATTCCTGGGGATGATGCACGAGTACTTATTCCAGAAGGCTTCACGGTAACCTTGGCAGATGTCGCCGGTGCCCGCCTAGACACCTTGCGTGTTGATGGCAGCCTGATTTTCTCTTCGAGTTCTTCATCACAACTAACCGTAGATACCATGGTGGTTGGTACACTTGGTGATTGGATTATGGGTACCGAAGAAAACCCTGTTCAAGAAGGTGTAAGCGCAGAGATCGTCATCGCTGATAACGGCGATATAGATGTTAGCTGGGACCCAATGTTATTAAGCCGCGGCATTATTGCCCATGGCCACACGGCAATTCACGGTCAAGAAAAAACAGTACACCTGAAAGTGAGTCAGGATCCATCTCGCGGTGACACAACGCTTACACTNGTCAAGGCTCCAACAAATTGGCACGTAGGTGACACCTTGGTAATTGCAGGAACGAGTTATATGGGCTGGGGCTGGGACGGTTCTGCCGTTAGCTATGCAGGCACTCAAGATGAAGTTAAAACAATTGCATCAATTAACCGCAATGTTATAACGCTCGATTCTGCGTTAACTTACGATCACCACAGCCCACGGGCCGACCTTAAAACCAGCGTTGCCAACTTTACTCGCAACGTTACTATCCGCTCAGAAAATGCAGCGAGCCTGCCAGTACATCGTCGCGGCCACCTGATGTTTATGCATAGTAAAAATGTGGATGTACGCTATGCGGCTTTCGACGGCTTAGGTCGCACCGATAAATCTGTAGAAAGTTTTGATATCGGCAATATTGCTGACGTTAAAGCGGACAGCAATGCCCGCGGCCGTTACAGCTTTCACTTCCATCGCAGTGGAACAGACGACCACCGCAACCCAGCGATGGCGATCGGCAATGCTGTATTTGGTTCGCCAGGCTGGGGCTATGTTCATCACGATAGCCACGCAATGTTCCACAATAATGCTAGTTACAACACCTTTGGTGCTGGCTTCGTAGCCGAGACGGGTAATGAGATTGGTATATGGAGTAATAACATCGCCATCAAAGCTGAGGGCAACAAAAAGATAAATCCAAAGCTAGGCAACGACGAGCATAAGTTCGATATCGGACGCAGTGGTGATGGCTTTTGGTTTACCGGTCGTCTAGTAAAGTCGTTTGACAATATTGCTGCTAGCGTGGAAACCGGGTTTACCTATTTTCATCGCGACCACACTGGCACCATGATTCACGTAGACCCNAACGATTACAGTCTGTCTGANGCTATAGCACTACGCGATGGTACGGTACACGTGGAAGATACCCCGATTCGTGGCTTTGAAGATAACGAAGCCTTTGCCGCAAAAATTGGTTTGTTTGTTGGTAAAGGTAACCCAGAGCAGGGCCATGATATATACACAGTGTTTAGCACCCTCACGGCTTGGGAAGTACGAAATGGCGTTAACTTAGAGTACACCGGACACTATCTATTAACAGACTTCGATCTGATTGGTACAACTAACGACTCTCAGCTTGCTGTTGATTTTGGTCTCAACACATTTGATATGGTTCTTAAAAATACCAAGATTCACCATTTTGAAGAAGGTATACGTCTTTATAAGTCACACGCGAATGACAAGGTGGAATATATGGGCCGTGACCAATATGTTCTTGTCGGCAATACAATCACAGACGTGGAACACACCTATGTTGATTATAATGAGGGCGTTGATAAGGTCATCAATCTCAACAATCTGAGTTTGGATCGCTTTGAATTGTCGTTCGATGGGATTGGCGAAGATCGAGTGATTACATCGGGTGGCTCGGTAAGTTTCTCGGGCACTAAAAAGGATAGTATCGGTACTAACCCACTGCCTGGTGGTGGCGATAAGCTTGAATTCAGTAGCACCCATTTTCGTCGAATCCTCACTGAAGATGGTTACTATACTGATCAAGCGAGTGGCGACTATTATCTAATATTCCGCCAATACTTTAGTGATCGTGCGACTGGTGAACTGCATAAAGTTGGATTTAAAACTAAGTTGAATGCTAGCGCTGTCGATGCAGTAGATCGTGGTAGCTGGGAGGCGAACGACCTAGGCACTATAGATCTAAATAGCAAAGCACCTGTTGCTGTAGATGATCTACTGGTTGTAAATTCTGGAGGAGCGATTACCGTAAATCTAACCGCTAATGATCTAGATGTTGATGGCGACGCTCTCAGTATGGATGGTTACGAGCCACCAATACATGGCTACATTATTAACAATCAAGACGGCACTATCGAGTATCGTTCAGCCCACGGTTTTACCGGAACCGATAGCTTTCATTACTGGGTGACCGACAACCAAGGTAATTTCAGTAGAGCGACCGTGTTAGTAACGGTTAATTAAGAAACAGCAGAAGCTGCTGGAAACGCAAATAAAAAGCCGTCGCTAAAGTCACTTTTTAGCGGCGGCTTTTTTATACAAAACGCATAATTGGGTTAGCGCAGATAGTGTTTAATGGATCGTAAAATTGAATGTAGTTGATGGTTTTTGCATCATCTTCACCGTCGTGAAAATAATTTGAAGACAACAGAAATTGTGAAACAACATTATTCTCTAGGCGTCGCAGCGGATTGCCCTGCGGCAGTAAAGCATAGGGAGAAAAAAATCGCATGGGATGCGATGCAAGTGAAAGCAGCCGTAGCTTTTTTTGTTCTGACTTTTTAAATGCAACATAGTCAGAAGAAAATCTCAGTAGATCGTCATGGTTGATATTCAAATACCCCAGGCGCCGCTTTAATATAGCAACAACGATATCTTGAGGTTGACCGGTTAACCATTTAAAAATGCCGTAACCCGTAACTGAAATGCCAGAGGCAAGACCACCCAGCAGGAAAAGTCGTCGATTAAACTTAATAGTCATAAATTTTCCCTTAGCTCATTATCTGCCGTGCAGCACGTACTGACAGCGCCGATAAGGTTAATGTCGGGTTTGCTGCCGGGCAAGATGGAAATGCACCGCTACCGAGCGCCAGTAAGTTGCGGACCTTGTGATGAATTAACCCCGCGTCGACCACGCTTGTATTTGGGTCTACTCCCATTCGCGTTGTGCCCTGCACATGGGCTTCACCGCCTAGGCCTTCGGGATGTTTTATCGAAAAACTTTCAACTGGCAGGCCGTCGAGTAGATCAGCAACTATCGCTTCGGCGTTTGCCAGCGCATTATTAGCGTAGGCAGAATTATCTGCGTAATTCACCTCAGGTTTATCTGGGTGTGCAGCCGAAAGGCCAACAAAATTGGATTCTTGTGGGATCTCTTCAAAGACAAGTTTGAAATATCCGCGTTCGCGAAAGCGTCCAGCTTCGGCACGTAACCAAGGTACGTTCCAGTTTTCGAGTAAAAACCCTGGGGTGTCTTTTCTAAAATCACCATCCAACTTCATTATTCCTAGGCCCGTCATAATCTGACTGCCGTCATAATTTNTTACGCCGTCGAGTAATACATCCACGCCAATCGAAACTTGTTCGTTTAAATAGCGTCCGAGTGCGTTATCAGTTAGTCCTGAGTTTAACAAAATATAGGGTGTCATAATGCCGTGCGCACCGACCGCGGCTAAATCGCAATTAACGTAATGCTCGGCACCATCTTTCGTGTAATGAATGCCGGTTACTATCTGATTGCGAATATCAAGGCTGGTAACATTTGCTTCGGTAATTAACGTAACTCTGGGGTCTTGATAGATAGCGCGCATATGGAAATCGATTTGAAACTTTGCAGCCACTGGGCAGGTGTCGCAGATACCGTTAGCACAACAGATGGCTCTACCTGCACCAGCGGCACTAGGCCGTGCGCTCGGCATGGGAATAAGTTCACCGGGGTATTTCCGTAAGAACTCGCGATCGAGTGCATTTAGTCGATGCGGCGGAAGTAAATAAGGTTTAGAACGTGGAAAGGGGCCGTCGGCCGAACCGCTAATCCCCATGGTATGTTCGACGTCTACATAAAATGGTTCGAGATCTTGATAGGTAATTGGCCAGTCTTCACTGTGGCTGTATAGGCTTTTGGTCCTAAAATCGTTAGGGTGCATGCGGGGAGTGTTGCCAGTCCAGCAGGTGCCTCCGCCAAAACCGATACGTTGTACCCAGCCTTTACTTGGGTTGGTGTTAACTATTGATTGGTCAAACGAAAAACCTTTATGTTCGCCGTATTCTCTTCCTGGTGCACCGTTGTTAAAAGTGCCTCTTTCTAGCACCACGACGGTATCGTTTTCACCAAGATGGTTTAGATACTCCTTTAGGAAAAAAGAAGAGGCGAAACCGGTTCCGACTACAGCGAGGTTGTAATGAGAATTTTTCATTTTCTGAATGTTGGCCAAGTTTGTTTAGTGAAGTTAGTTAAATACCAATAATTTTTCTAACGCTGTTGGTGCTGCGCCACGAAAATATTTCCTCGCTTGCGCCAGCGGTGACACGAAGCGCCTCAGCTGAGTCGACGTAACTAATTCTCAACCATTCCGCCAAAATTTGCGCGGGAATATAGCCGAGATCGGCAAAGTCTTGCTGAGAAAACTTAGGCAGTTCAGCCGTTTCAGCGCGCGCTCGTAACACCGCCTCTTGGCCGCGATTGAATGCTGACATCCAAAATTTGTTGATGGCGATCTGTTCAACAAAAAAATCCACAGCGATAGTAAGAGTAGCTGAATCTAGGTGTGGGTTTCGCAGGCATAACATTTTTAAGAGGCGCGGCTTATTGTCGAGTGAGACCTTTGGGAAATTTCCCAGATGCATATTACTCATCGCTTCAAAGTTTTCCATAGCTCGCAAAATCGCGAGTGTCGAACGCTTTCTAAATGCGCCGAAACGGCTCAGTCGTGTTCTACTTTCACTATGAAGTTTTTCGCTAGGTATGGATTCCAAAATCTTTTGAACGGCATTCCTGCAATTGGCCTCATAGACGATCTTGGTGGCAAAAACGCGCGTGACCGAATCGGCATAGATAAACAAACCGCGCACGCCGCGGGCACCAAGGAGTTGTTCGAGAAAGCTCCCGCCGTCACATTTCCCGGAGCCAAGCACCGCGCTGTTAACAAACGCTTTAATCATTGCTGGAGGGCCTGCGCAGGCACGGTCGCCATCCATAAACAATTCTCGCGACTCGATAAACTGTATGAGTTGGTCGGAGCAAACAGCTGAATCAGGATCAGCACCATCCAGCAACATGACCTCCGGCGCTAGATGTAAGCCTTGCGCGGCTTTAAACATTGCCGAGACTCTAGCGGGGACATTGTCCTTAGTAATGCTGGATTTCTGCTTGACCAAATAGACCGGAAGAGAGTCTAAGGCACGGGTAAAGAACCAAAAGCTTTGAAGGTTGAATTCTGTGCAGCCAATAAACTTTAAGTAAGCATCACGCAAATAAATCGTATCAGAAATAACATTTTTAATTTGTTGAGATAAGCCTGGAAGCGCGCTTACATTCATGTTCTTTTCGTAGCGACTCCCGGAATAGGGGCAGCGTCGCAAATCAAACTCAATATCTTTTTTTAGCTCGGAAACCGCCGTTAATTCTGCCAGNGGTCGGCCATCCGTCGCCATATAATTCGAAGCAATAAATACTGGCTCTAATAATGTTTCGTGTTGTAGTTCGGTAATGTCAGTCATCGCTGTGTGGCCGAATGGTGGCAGGGAAATTAAAGTCCGATTTGTAGAGTTTTTCTGTAATGGCCTGTGCCATACCAACAACGTTGGGTTTGCTTAAGTACACCAACGTGGTCGCCGGTAATATCAATGCGTTGAATGCCGCCGATAATGAAATTATTCCAGCCGTGGTCGTAAGAATCGATACCTTCTGGTTCAACAGCACCATCGAGCGCATGTATTAAAATGGTATCGACGTTGATGGGTTGCATCTGCTCTGCGTATCTTAGTGCCGCACGACGGTAGGCCAAACCGCGATAAAGATTGAAATCAACATCGTCAAGTTGTTTGGATTTTTCTTTCAGTGTATGTGTTAGCCGCTGCTCCCGGCGCCACGCGGTATACACCTTTACGATCTTTCTCATAACGAAGGTAATGTAGCCTAGGCCGTTAAGTTTTAATCGATCAAACTGACCGACTATACGTTTTAGGCTGATGGCTTTACGACGACAGGGGACGAAGGAGTCAATCAAAACGAGATTCTCTACTTTTTCACCATCGGCGATTAGTTGACGGCTAATTTCAAAAGCGAGTATCCCACCGAATGAAATACCGACAAGCTTAAATGGCCCAAAAGGTTGGTTCTCGCGAATAACCTTTACATACTCTGCAGCCATTTCTGGTACGGACGGAAGTCTGAAGTCGCCAGTTTTGGCACTAAAAGATTGCAGCATCTGTTCTTCAACGGGAAGGAAAATACCGTAAACCGGTTGGCGCTCCCCAAGATTAACCGCGAGCTCTTTATAAATATCGACACCGCAAATGCAATAGATGGGGCAGCCTGAGCCTTTTGCCTGTAGCGAGAATAGGCTGCCGATAGATGGCAGTGTTTGTTCAATGTTTACTGAGCCTTGTGTTTCGAACTCGGCTATCAAAGCATTTAATTGCTTAACTGAGGGGTCGGAGAAAAATTCCCGTATCGGAATCGTTACGCCGTACTGGCGTTCTATCTCGGAAAATAACCGAACCGCCAAAAGCGAGTGACCGCCAAGATCAAAAAAACTGTCGTTAATCGAGCTGGGTGTAATCCCTAAGAGTTTTCCCCATAGCGCGATCAACGCTTGTTCACGCGGTGATAGTTCTTGGGTATGACTCGTGTTCAGTTGGTCACTCAAGTTACTGTCGAGATAGTCTTGCCAGAGCGCTGCGCGATCTATTTTGCCGGCGCGAGTTGTTGGTATCTGGTTCAGTATTCGAATAATTGATGGAACCATATGGGACGGTAACAGAGTCGTCAAATGGGCTTGCAAGCGTTGGGTATGACGTTCGCTTGAACCTTTTGCTTCGACGAAGGCAATGAGAGTGCCCGTATTGTTTGGATCGGTTAACACGGCGGTGCTGAGGCTGCCGGGGCAAGAGAGAATAGCGGCTTCAATTTCGCCGAGTTCAATTCTATAACCACGCAATTTAATTTGATGGTCTGCACGGCCAACGAAATAGAAATCCTGCCCGTCGTTAAATACTTGATCGCCGGTGGCGTATACACGCTGGTTTCCCAGTGCGGGATGGACGAATTCTAGAAATTTAGTTGCGGTGAGTTCTGGGTTGTTTAGGTAGCCGCGAGCGACGCCCTTGCCGCCGATGTAGAGTTCACCCGTTACACCTGGAGGGCAAAGGTGCAGATACTTGTCGAGAATAAAATGGTTTGCACCCGCGATCGGTTGACCAATAGGAAGCGAGAGTTTGGAAAGCTTTTCCAGCTCTGTTTTCTGCGATGAAAATACCGAGGGGACAACAAAGCAGGTTGAGGTAATGGTTGTTTCGGTGGGGCCGTAACCGTTAATAAACTTAATATGGCCGGTTTTTTGTTTTCTAAACAAAGAAAATATATGTGTGTCGATACGCTCACCACCGACAACCAAGGTTTTAATGCACAGTGGCCAGCTCACCTGTCCTATGGCTACGGCATCGACTAGGGTCGCCCAGAAAGCGGTTGGAATATTCAAGATTGTGATATTGAAGGTGCTAACCCCGGTGAAAAAGGTTCGCGCCGTTTGCAGCATTTCGCTACTGCGCAATACCAATTTTGCGCCGCGAGTGAGGGTGGTGAATATCTCTTCAATATGAACATCAAATACGGTTGACGAAAACTGCAGTGCACAGGAAAACTTGTCGACATCAAAGGTGTTAGCCAGGGCAGTACAGTGGTTTGCCAAGCTGCCGTGTTCAACTAGAACGCCTTTGGGGTTACCGGTGGTGCCAGATGTGAAAATCGCATAGGCCGCTGAATCCTCGCTTACCTTTGGGAAAACCACCGAGCTGCTGGTGGCGGCTTCAGGCTGATCAACAAGCAGTGTAGGTACCGCCGCCGCGGCGAACAGATTGGCGAGCTCTGTACTGGTAACCACAGCGGTCAGTTTGGCGTCTTCGAGAATGGCATTCAGTCGTGTTTGAGGTTCGTTGGGATCGATTGGCAAATAGGCTGCGCCAGATTTTAAAATGGCGAGAGCAGTGCTGACAAAATTGATCGACCTAGGTAGGCAGATACCGATTAATGCATTTGCCTTGGCACCTTGCTGGATAAGTTTACGGGCAAGCTTTTCACTGCTAGAAATAAGTTCTCTATAGGTAATTTCATCGAAGCCATCGATAACTGCCGTTGCATTTGGCGATTGCAGGGCAACCGCTGCAATCGCGTCGTGCACTGGGACAAACGAGCTGTCAGCTTCGGAATAAGTGTTTGCACCTAGCGTACTTAAGGACTGAACATTTGCGCTAGCGGCCGAGGTTAATAGCGCTATATCGGATTTGTCGAGTGGGTCGATCTCGCGTACCGACGGATTCGCGGTAGTGCTGAGTGTTGCCAGTATGTTGGTGTAGTGACGTAAAATTTGGGCGACGCCATCGCGATCGAACTTATCCACATCGTAGTCGATGCGGACGACTATTTGCTCGCCGATTCGAATATTGCAGGCCAGCTCAAAGCTACTTTCGTAACGGTCGAATAGCTCACAGGCTTGCCAGCGTTCGCTGACTGAATTGCGTAGTCTTTCTTGAATATAGGGCTCTACATGTACTGCAGTACTCAACAGTTCGTGGCCGTTAGGGTGACCGCGAAAGATCTCGGTGAGGGATGTATCAGGGTACGTNCGGCGTGCGTTGGATTGTCGCTCTAATGTATGCAGCAATTCATTTAGCGTGGGGCAATCATCGAGCACTACGCAGACTGGGAAGGTATTCAAATTAAAACGTGTTGTGCTATCGGCTGGCGAGAGTTGCTCCGTCGATGCGGCGAACACAATCTCATCTAGCTGGCAGTAGCGATGTAGTAATATCACCCAGGCTGCATGGGCTAATGTTTCTATGCTGATGTCGCGCCGCTCGGCTTCGGCAATCAGTTGCGAGCGGAGCCTGTTGTCGAGCATCTGCTCATGTTGCCAGTGACGTACGTAATAGGCGGAGTCGGACACGCCGATACTGAGTTTTGGCACAGGTGGATGAGGTGTCGCGCTAATGAGTTCACGCCAGTAGGTTGGGTTACTCTTTTCGCTACCGCTAGACACTGACGCCCTATTTGCGCCAACAGCGGGCGCTGTTCGACCGTCGAGTTGGTTTAACAGTTGGGTTAAAAAGCCCGCAAAGCTGGCATTATCTAATAGTGATTGGTGGTAAGAGAAAATTATCGACGTGCTGGATTCATCAATATCGAGTTGCGTTGTGCGGAAAAGTGGTACGCCATCTTTGCAAAACCCTTTGCGGCGGTCGATTGCAATGATTTGCTCAATCTGTTCTTGCTCGTCATCTGATGATGAAGTCGTTAGCCGGTAATGGGTGGGGGCAACCAGCGAAGGCGTACCAAGGCTAAAGAAATATGCAGATGATGTAATCGATAGGGTATAAGTTAAAAATTCATAGTGTTGTGTAAGTGCGACGAGTGCAGCAGCAAGTTCACTATCGGCAAGTAAAAAAGGCACTTTTAGTACCCATTGAACTACGTTGACAGAGAGTTGCGATTGCGACTGCAGGAGCAGTGCTTCTTGCATCGATGTGAGTGGGGGGACAGAATTCAACGACTGCTCCTTAACTGCCTAAAGATTCGAATTCAAATTGTTATGGTTGTTGAAGGCTGCCGAATCATTCCTTTAGGCAAGGTTACATCTATTTCGTTTAAACTAAGTTGAATACGATACCGGAACTGACCTTACATATCGAGTCAATTCTTTCGCAAAATACGAGTACAATAGCCGCTATTAGGCTCGTAATAAATTGCATTAACACGCTGCTGCACGGCGCAGCCCTGCAGTGTGCCGACTTTTTTAACACTATTTAAAATTGACCGGCGTTGCTTAGCAGCTGCAGGCTCAAACTTAGGGGGAAGAATGCAGCGCGTAATCAACGTTGCGGAGTTGGCGAAACCCGATTGGAACTTTATTGAAGACCATTATCAGGGCCATCCCGTTACTTGGAGTTACCACTCCGCAAATCCATGCAATGTTCTCGAACGGTTAATTACACGCCCTAAAATTGGACGGTATCGAGCCTGCGCTGCCGCCAGCCTGAAGTTAAAATCAGAGCGCGACGTCGTGATTTCTCATTTGCCCAGAACCAGCCATTGGCAAAGCGTATTCATGAAAAAGTTGGGCAAGGAAAATCGCCATCTCGCCTTCTCATTCAATTTCACTGATTTGCCCGATGCCAAACTGCGTGCAAAGATGACTGAGAGCTTTCAAACAATCGACGCATTTGTTGTGTACAGTGAATACGAGAAAAAACTCTATTCTGACTTTTTTAGTATCCCCAGAGAAAAAATTGACATGTTGCACTGGGCAGCGGGTGAGCCGGTGTGTGATGACACCATTGTTAGCCAACTGCCAAAAAACTATTACTGCTCGGTGGGCGGTGAGGGGCGAGATTATCGTACCTTAATTAAGGCATTCGCAAAGATGCCAAATTTGCAGCTCGTAATCGTAACCCGACCTCACGCGATAGAAGGTATTTCATTGCCGAGCAATGTGCACCTCTACTGTAACCTACCGAGCAGCCAGTATTGGAGTGTGGTGGCAAATAGCCGAGCGTTACTGCTTCCATTGCGTGACCAAGACACACCCTGTGGCCACATAACTTTGGTAGGCGCGATGCGCTTAGGTAAACCGATTATTTCCAGTTTTTCGCAAGGAACGACCGACTACTTTAAACCCGGCGAGGGCGGTTTGGGTTTTGAAGCAAAAAATNTTAGTGCGTTGAAGCAAGCGGTAGAAGCCTTTGAAGATGATTTGTCTGAGCTAGATCGCTACGGGGATTTTAATCGAGCGTTTGCCCGAACCCATTGTGACGTGAAAGTGTGGAGCCGTTATGTGCAAGGCTTTATCGAAGCGGGACTTAGCTAAGCTCGACGTGACTACTGCAATCATAGGATAAGTTGAAAATGAATTCTTCGTTAAAGGTTTTAATTGTAGCGCCGAATGCCTCGGCAAAATTTGGTGGCGAAGCAATCTTGCCGCTTCATTATTTTGAAAAGCTAGCCGCGCGTAATATTTCGGTATTCATGATCGTGCACGAACGTACCAAACTCGAATTAGAGGTGCGCCTTGGTGAAAACATTGAAAAAGTTACGTTTATTCAAGATAGAAAGCTACATCAAATATTGTGTAAGTTGAGCATGGCACTGCCGCGTAAAATCGGCGATTTTAGTTTCGGTGTTCTCTTGGATTTGGCGACTCAATGGGAGCAGCGAAACATTGCGCTTAAGCTTATTAAACAACATGATATTTCCGTGGTGCATCAGCCTACGCCCGTTTCGCCGAAATCCCCATCAATGATGTATTCAATGGGAGTGCCAGTCATCATTGGGCCAATGAATGGTGGGATGGTTTATCCCGCGGCTTTTGCAGGGAAAGAAAGTCTATTTGAGCGCGTTTTTATGCGCTGTGGACGTGCTGCATCGAACTTGATTAATCAATTGATCCCCGGCAAGCGCAATGCCAATACACTATTGGTGGCGAATAATAGAACACGTTTAGCCTTGCCAAGTGGTTGTCATGGTGAGGTTGTTGAGCTGGTTGAGAATGGTGTTGATCTTAGGGTTTTCAAACAACCCGAGCGCAACAACGCCGGCGAGCAAGATAATGAGAAAATAAAATTAGCATTCGTTGGGCGTCTGGTGGGATGGAAAGCTATTGATATTCTTTTGGATGCCGTCGCGACCATAGAGAATAAAAATTTCGAACTGCATATCTTGGGCGATGGAGATCAGCGCATCAATTTACAACAACAGGCGAAATCTCTAGGGATAGAACAGCAGGTTATCTTTCACGGATTTCTTGAGCAGCGTAAATGCGCTGAATTTCTAACCAGTTGCCGATGTTTAGTACTGCCAAGCCTTTACGAATGTGGGGGTGCTGTAGTATTGGAGGCAATGGCGTTGGGTGTCGCGGTGATTGCATCTAATTGGGGAGGCCCAGCCGACTACTTGGACGATTCTTGCGGAATTTTGTTAGACGTGAGTCGCGGCCGCGAAGCATTTAAAACAGAGATTGCCGAAGCGATAGCGAAAGTCTTAGACGATCCTGATTCCTGTAAGGAGATGGGACGTTGCGGTAAACAGAAAATACAGGATCTCTATAGTTGGGACAAAAAAATAGATTCAATTCTAGAAATCTACCAAGGTGCTATTGCCGGTTAAGCGCAAAAGACGCTTAGCGACTGATCAAACCTTCTACCATATGAAGCTTCAGTAATTTAACAATATTTTGTTGCGCGCCAGTCAGACTAAACTCAATACCGTGATTATTTAAGAGCGCCTGAAGGATAGCTAGTTTGGCTATCGCGGGTGCTTTAATATCCGTTGCCGAGGTTATATCCAAACTCATTTGTTTAGAGTCCTGCTCAGCCTGCAATATTTCTTTCAGTTGCGCTAGCAAGGTGTCGCAATCACGCGCAGAAAACGTACCGTTAAATAACACCGATATGGGCTGGTCCAAACTATCTGCGCGGATTAACAAGGTCGCGGTTGAATCTTCGGTTTGATTATTTTCGCGAAGCTGACGAAGGTACAGGGGAATAACCCGCGTAAAAAATAGTTGAGTGAACATTTTTCCGTCGGAAAAATAACGTTTCCATAAAGACGGCTCTTCAATAATTCGCCACAGCCATTCCGCACCGATACGCTGCCAGAACTTCGGCGCGCGAGAAACAGAGCCGGCGACAAAATTAATGACGGCACCTAGGTGACTAATCACCGACGCGTCTAAGCGATGTTGGTTGTGTTGTATCCAAGCTTGTCCTTTTACGGCGCCGAGNGCGATCAGCAGAAAATCTGGCTTTGCAGTATTTATTTTTTCGATAATGTCGGCGCTGCTCATATCGTCGATGGAACCAAAACCCGGATCGTAAAACCCCACCGATTCCATTCCAGGGCTGACNCGGTTGGTTTCTTGGTGAGCAAGCTCTGCCACACCTGGGTTGCCGCCAAAATAAAAAACTTTAATTTTACTATTGGCCGGTGTTTTGTAGAGCTCCTGAAATACGCTTGAGCCCGCTACTCGCTCAGGTAGGCAGGGCCCTGCTAGTTTTGAAATCCAGATTAGTGGCATACCATCGGCGACACTCAGATCACTCTCTAGAACAGACTGCCTAAAGCTTCGATTGTTTTGCGACGCGATTGCAAAATTTAAATTAGGTGTTGATAGAAAGCAGCGTTTGTTAGATTCAATACAGGAAATCAAATGGTCGATTGCTTGACGTTCGCTGACGACATCGAAAGGTAAACCAAAAATAGACGTGAGCTGTCTGGCCTGAAGGTTCTCTAGGGCCGCTATAAGCGATGTGTTGTGCATGTTGGGTCTCGGCCAGAAGCTAGAATTACGTGTTGCTATTGTCTTTGTCGGCGTTGGTACTGGTATCGCTGTTGCTGGTATTGTCGTCACGCTCGGTGCGAATCCAGCTGGTTTGGCGCTTTTTAATAAAGCCGGTATAAATCAGCAACTTGGAAACGGCATAAAGAGGAGCGTGGATAATCTCAGCGGCGGAGAGCACGTGCCGTGCGAATTTCCACCAAGATAAAATGACACTACCGCAGAGTAAACAAAATACCGTTACCACGATAAAAAATGGCATTAAGTTTTGAGTAAAGAAAATACCTAGAAATTGAATAATAAGGATGAGTAGCGTAATCGCAATTAACAACGATAGCGGCGGGATGATCAAGTCTAAGGTAAATAAAGCGATAGATAACTGACGCTGCTGGAATGTGCTTTTTAGTAGCGGCAGGCCGTAGCGTTGTATCAAACCCAAATGGCCGTGCTCCCAGCGTTCGCGCTGTGTCTTTAAAGCGGCGGCTTGCGTGGGAAGCTTACTGGTAACCAGAGCGCTATCCAAGTAATAGGCTCCCTTTCCCTTACAAGCAAATTCAATCCCGAGCTTCATGTCTTCAACAATTTCACCGGAGGCAAGGCTCACCTTGGCAATGTCATCCCAGAGAAAGGCCATTCCNGAACCAACAAGGGGAACTGGAGCCTTGAGTAGGTTTTGGCCTAAGGGTCGCACTCTGTTTTTGACGAGAATTGCAAACTCAGAAATTTTTGCAGAGATTGCCGAGTTGGGCGGTGCTTGGATAAGGTATTGGCCTTGAATAGGGCGTTGTAGTTTTATCGAGGCCTGCGCTAAACGCTCGATACTATGCGGCTGAACTTGGCAATCAGCATCCACAAAAATCACCAGCTGTGGGGGCTGGTCGGCAAGGTGTGCTAACGCGTGAGCGAGGGCGTAACCTTTACCTCGCTCGGTATCATGTTGACGCTCAAGTACCGTGCAGCCAGCGGCGCGTGCAATATCAGCCGTCTCATCAGCGCAATTGTCTGCAACTAACACAATATCTGCCGCACTTTTTAGCTGTGGAATAAGGCTGCTAAGCGTCGCGTCTANACACGCGGCCTCATTGTGTGCGGGAATTATGATTTTCAAATTATAGTTTTGCTGCTGTTCGTTCTCAGCCTCGCTGTGCTGGCGGGAGAATGCCGCGCCGATGCATTGCGTTACAAATAGTAAAGCGGGAATAGTTAGGGCAATGGCTAACAGATAAAGCAAGCTAAGCAACACTAGGCGATAACCTCTGCAAATTTTTCCGCAAGCTTGTTCGCTTCGGTCAAGCTGTTGTGCCGAGCCGACACACGTTCGAAACCGACACTGCCTAAATTTGAAATTACGTCTAGTGGGGTTTCGGTAATTAATTCAATTTTAGCGGCGAGCGCATCAACGTTACCAGCGGCAACCAGCCAGCCGTTGTCGGCATCAATAAGTTCGGGAATACCTGCGATATAAGTACTTAATACCGGACGGGCGCGAGCGTAGGATTCCATAATCACAACCGGCAGCCCCTCTGCAAAACTCGGTAACAAGAGTGCGCATGATCGATCCAGTGTGTCGACGATCTGTGCGGTCGACTGCCAGCCCAGCAATTTGACAGATGTGGAGAGGTCGTTCGCTAGAATAAAGGCTTCGATTTCGGGGCGTAGTTCGCCGTCGCCAATTAAGTCGAGCTGAATATTCACACCTTTACGTTTTAATTGTGCGATGGCGGCGAGTAATAGCATCTGGCCTTTTTGTTCACAGAGCCGACCNATACTCACAAAGTGGGTGTTGCTCGTAATAGGTAGGCGCGGCTTGGCTAATAATTCGGGGTCTACAGCGCAATGTACTTCTAGCATCTTGTTCCAATCGGCGAACTCGCACCAGCGGTAAAGCTGGCTGGTGCAATAGGAGGTAATTGCAACGACGAAGGCGGCGCTAGAAATTTTCTCGGAAAGTGAAATTTGCAAAGGCTTATCGAATTCTTCCGGACCATGTACGGTAAAGCTATAACTCGGCCCGCCGAGTAGTTTAACAAGCATAGCGACCGTGGCGGAGTTGGTGGCGAAATGGGCGTGAATATGCTGAATGTTTTCTTTTTTACAAATGCGCTGCAACAGACAGGCTTCGATGAGGTAAATACAATAACTCACAAAGCGGTTGCGATCATTCAGTGCCAACTTGACGCTGGCGATTAGGGCACGAAAAAAGAAAAGTGGGCTGGAGACCGCAACCAAAAGTGCTGAGCTAATTAATGCCGCCTTGCTGCCCGTGGCGATACAGCGAGTTTTTTCCATCTCTTGTTGGTCTAGCGGGTCGACAAGTTCTGCAGGTGTATTTCTTGCGGCTATACGAACAACCTCAACACCTAAAGTTTCCAGCGCTAAAATTTCTCGCCGGATAAAAGTATGGCTCACTTTTGGGTATTGATTAACGAAGTAACAAATTTTCATTGTAGAGTTAGCGTCACTATTTATATTCGATGATATTAAGCGCCTGGCCGCGCTTTAATTTCCAAAAACATTCGATTGCGCCTAAGGCCTCGGGAATTTTCCCAACGACGGTCAACAAAGCCCAATAGCTGCGAACGCGTTTGGGTGAGATATCGCTGCGGGAAAACAAGCGCAAAACCTGCAGTGGGTATACTAGCGTGAGTATTAATGCCCAAGGGGTAATCAATGCACAGCCAATAATAAGCAAGGGTATCGCAGCGCCCCAAAGCAAAGCGCGTCGTGTTTCGCCGACCCAATGTCGCTCGGGTGGAGCGCCGTGTAAGTACTTGCCTAACGCGAACGCAAAACCACAACGCCGCGTGCGCTTCCACCACTGTTTGAATTGGGTGATGTTAGCGTCGTGTAATGTCATATCTTGTTCTAAGCGCTGTATTTTTTTGCCTTGCTGGCGTAATCGTACGCATAGCTCAGGTTCTTCACCGGCGATAACGTCGTCGCGGTAACCATTTGTGGCGACTAAACTTGATGCGGTAAACATTGCATCGCCGCCACAGGCAAGCGCTTCACCAATCGGTGTGTTCCATTCAATATCGCACAATTGATTGTAAATGGAGCGCTGCGGATATCGTTCCAGGCGTCGGCCGCACGTTACTGCGAATTCAGGATTGTTTTCGAGAAACTCGCGGGCGACAGGAATCCATTCTGGGCACAACTCACAATCGCCATCGACAAACTGCAGGTATTGAATCTCTGGGTGTTGTTCTAACAAGGTGCGCCAGCCGATATTGCGCGCTCGAGCGGCAGTAAAGGGTAAGCTTAAATCCAAACTCACCACCAAAGCACCGAGCGACTTGGCGTTACCAACGCTGTCGTCGCTCGAACCGGAATCCACGTAAACAACGTGTTGAGTTGCCTTTAGGGCCGACTCCAAACAAAGCGTTAAACGTTCGCCTTCGTTGCGACCGATAATGACAACCCCTAGGCTCATGAAATAATACCGTAGGCCTTCAATTGCTTGAGCACATTACCGGTGATGGCCGATAAATTTTGCTGGTCGGTATCAATTTCAATTTCGGGCTGCTCGGGACGCTCGTAGGGCGAATCGATACCGGTGAAATTGCGAATTTCGCCAGCGCGGGCTTTCTTGTACAAACCTTTTGGATCGCGTTGTTCACAAATATCTATTGGTGTGTTGACGAATACTTCAAAAAATTCGCCTGGTGCGACCATTTGCCGAACCATCTGACGCTCGCGGCGGAACGGCGAGATAAACGAAACCAAAACGATTTGGCCTGCGTCGACCATTAGCTTTGCAACTTCACCAACGCGACGAATATTTTCTACGCGGTCGCGATCACTAAAGCCAAGATCGGAACAGAGCCCGTGTCGAACATTATCGCCATCGAGTAAGTAAGTGCTGTAACCCATAGCAAACAATTGCTTTTCAATCGCATTCGCCGTGGTGGATTTGCCAGAGCCAGAAAGCCCTGTAAACCAAATGATGGCAGGCTTTTGTTTGAAGCGCTCGGCGCGAGTAAGTTTGCTCACATCCATCGAATGCCAAACAATATTTTCCTGACCCAGTGGTTCAACCACCATGCCGGCACCTACGGTTACGTTGGTGAGGCGATCGATGAAAATCAAGTTGCCGGTATGGCGATGATTTTTATAGGTGTCGACGGTAACCGACTCAGTCAATATTAATTTACAGCGCGCAATACCGTTTAAAGGCACGGTTTGGGTTTCGGTATGCTCGAGTGTGTTGACGTCGACTTGATACGAAATTTCACTGATGTAGCCGGTAACCTCGGCCGAGCCGACCTTAACGTAATAATTTTTTTCGAGCTGAAGTTCTGCTTCGTGCATCCAGACTAAATCGATGATCATAGCGTTCGAGGGGCGAATCGTGTCGGTATCGGCTACCAACATATCGCCGCGCGAAATATCTATTTCGTCGTTTAGGGTAATAGTTACCGCATCACCAGGGTAGGCTTCGGGCAGCTCTTTATCGGCCAAAATAATATTTTTAATAGTGCTGACTTTTTCTGATGGAAGCGCCTTTACAGCCATGCCAACCTTGGCAACCCCGGAGGCAAGTGTGCCGCAAAAACCACGGAAGTTCAGGTTCGGACGGTTGACATACTGCACAGGGAAGCGCAGGTCGGCCAAGTTGTCGTCGTCATCTAGCGGCATGCTTTCAAGCATCTGCAACAGATTATCTTCTTTGAACCAGCTTAGCAGCTTGCTGTTTTCGGCAACGTTTTCACCCAGCAGCGCAGAAATTGGTACGAAGCGAATATCGGGAACGTCCAGATTACTTGAAAATTCCAAATAGGNTTTTTTTATTTCTTCGAACTTTTCTTGTGAATAATCGACCAAATCCATTTTGTTGATGGCGATAATAAAATGCTTAATGCCGAGTAGTGAGCAAATAAAACTGTGGCGGCGGGTTTGNGTTTGTACNCCGTAGCGCGCGTCGATCAATAAGATTGCTACGTTTACCGTAGATGCACCAGTCGCCATGTTGCGCGTGTACTGCTCGTGCCCTGGGGTATCGGCAATAATAAATTTTCGTTTGTCGGTAGAGAAGTAGCGGTAGGCAACATCGATCGTAATACCCTGCTCACGTTCAGATTGCAGGCCGTCTACCAGCAGTGCAAGGTCAACTTCTTTACCTGTTGTACCGTGAGTTTTGCTATCTTTAGAAATTGCCGCGAGTTGATCTTCGTAGATCATTTTAGTGTCGTGTAGAAGGCGACCAATAAGGGTCGACTTACCGTCGTCTACGCTGCCGCAGGTAATAAAACGCAGAAGATCTTTTTCTTCGTGCTGTTTGAGATAAGCGTGAATATCTTCAGCAACGAGATTATTTTGATTAGACATGAAATTTCCTTAGAAGTAACCTTCGCGTTTTTTCTTTTCCATTGAACCAGACTGGTCGTGATCAATGGCGCGGCCCGAGCGTTCGGATGTTTTGGTAAGTAGCATCTCCTGAATAACATCAGGCAGTGTTTGCGCTTTAGATTCCACCGCTCCAGTTAAGGGGTAGCAACCTAGGGTACGGAAGCGCACCCACTTCTCTTCTGGGACTTCTCCCTCGGCGAGCGGCAAACGGTCATCATCAACCATAATTAACATGCCGTCGCGTTCAACGACTGGGCGTTTTGCTGAAAGGTACAGCGGCACGATTGGAATTTGCTCGAGATAGATATACTGCCAAATGTCGAGCTCAGTCCAGTTGGAAAGCGGGAAGACGCGAATCGACTCACCTTTGTTAACCCGAGAGTTATAAAGATTCCACAATTCTGGGCGTTGGTTTTTAGGATCCCAGCGGTGGTACTTATCACGAAAAGAATAAACGCGCTCTTTTGCGCGAGACTTTTCTTCGTCGCGTCGCGCGCCGCCAAATGCAGCATCAAAGCCAAATTTGTCTAGCGCTTGTTTGAGCGCAGAGGTTTTCATAATGTCGGTGTACTTGGCGCTACCGTGATCAAACGGGTTGATGTTTTCGGCACGGCCTTCTTCGTTGGTGTGAACCAACAACTCCATTCCCGCATCTTTCGCCATCTGGTCGCGAAACGCGATCATCTCTTTAAATTTCCACGTAGTATCGATGTGCAATAAAGGGAACGGCGGGACCCCAGGAGCAAATGCTTTGCGCGCGAGATGTAGCATGACCGCAGAGTCTTTACCGATCGAGTACATCATCACCGGGTTATCGAAGGTAGCGGCGACTTCACGAATAATATGAATTGATTCGGCTTCGAGTTGCTTCAGGTGAGTGCGACGGTTCTTTGTACTATTCATGAGCTGATCCTAAGTTACTCGTGTTGCGATACCACGGCAGAGACGGCTCTGCGCACACAATAAAGAAAGGGTTTAAAAGAGACTCTTTGCTGTTGCAGCGCAGTGGCTCGAGGGTTTCCCAGTTTAGAACGACACCGCCGGAGGCTTCTACAACGGCTTGTGCGGCGGCGGTATCCCACTCGCTAGTCAAGCCCAGGCGCGGATACAGGTCGGCGCTGCCGTCGGCTATCATACAAAGTTTGAGTGAGCTTCCCATTGCGACTATGTCGCAACTTTCAAACTGAGCAACGAAGGTTTTAAAGTCTTCGCTTTGGTGGGAGCGACTGCCGACAACTTTCCAAGTATCGGTAACANTTGGCGGAGCTGAGGGCGTAATCGGTGTTGGCGTAGAGTTCTGTTTGGCGTTTTCAACTTTAAACGCGCCAAAGCCCGTAGCGCCATAGTAGAGTAATTCTTTTGCGGGCGCGTAGACGCTCCCCAAAATTGGCACACCATTTTTAATCAGCGCGACATTTACGGTAAATTCGCCGTTGCGCTTGATAAATTCTTTGGTGCCATCGAGTGGGTCTACCAGCCAATATTGATCCCAGGTTTGACGCTCAGCCCAGCTGATGTCAGCGTCTTCTTCGGACAGTACCGGGCCGCAGTTTAATTGGGTTAAGCCAGCTGCGAGCACTTCGTGAGCCGCTTTATCGGCAAGCGTTAACGGCGAATTGTCATCTTTGTATTCCACCCCTAAATCGCTCTTGGTATAGATATCCATAATGGCATCGCCAGCGGCTATGACGAGGGTGTTTACCTGTTCGAGAAGTGCCTGTGTGTCCGGATTGTTCACGCCTTTATCCTTTTGTATGTTGCGGCCAAAAACATTGCAAGCTGCGCAGTGTGATTGACAGTACTATTTTAAATAATTGAGTGAGCGAATATTGATTCGCTGTTGCATCTTTGCTTTAAGACCTTTTAAGCCGAGGCGCTTGCTTACTACAAATGCCAGCCATGTAAAAAACCCCCAGCGCTTTATATTCAAATTAATACGATACAGATGGCTGTGGGCTTTAAGTCTAAGTCGGGTTAAAGGGCTAATGCTCGGTGCGTCTGGCGCTGCCAATGCGTAACCACGTTGTTGCATCATNTCTTTACAGTGATGTTCGACCCAAGATATTTCTGCCACGCTCATTTTACGCTTCCATTGCTCTGCAAATTTAGCATCAGGGCGGGTGTAGGATGTACGAGCTTCGAGTTGCAACATTTCATCGGTATAAGTAAGCCCTAANAACTCACACAGTTTGGTGAGTTCTTGTTCGGGATTTTTTACCATTTCTTCGTAGCGAATTTCAAAAATTTGTTCGGGTTTTACCTGCTGTTTGAGAAGATCCCAGTGTTGTTCTGGCTCTAGCCAATATTTAGCGCCTTCAAATACATTGCCAACCCAGCCCATGCCAATACACGAGCGGGCCACGTCTCGCGGGTCGCGCAGCAGGTGAATAAAGCGTGCGTTTGGCCAAAGTTTAGGTAGTAAATCTTGGCGGGAGTGAANCGAGGCGGCAATGATCGATTTGGGGTTGCGTTGATGTAGCTGCGCTACAAAACTGTGCACGAGCTGTTCGTAGGAAAGAGATTTATCAACAGTAAAATTATAAGAGCCAGCTTGGCGATCGGTTGCTAAAAATTCATGAAATGAGCTTAGTTCTGGCCAAGTGTTACCCACGGCTTCAGAGACGGCTGCTTCAAATTCTCCAAAGGCATTAATGTCTGGGTGGTGATCTAAAATTAAGCGCAATAATGTAGTGCCGGAGCGCAAGGGGCCAACTACGAATACGGGGGAGTCAGTTACTTCGGTATCGGCAATAGTCATAGCATTAAACTACCATTTTGTTAGGCACGTGGTTTAAGGTTTAGTCTTGCCTGAAGCGGCACTAAATGATTGGTAACTTAAGTCGCTACCTAAAATCTCGCCAAGAGAACGCAAATCTTTATCGAAAATATCGACTAAACGTTGGCGTGACTGGTCTGATAATTTCGGACGTTTTTGCATGGTAAGTTTTTGCTTTATCGAGTCGCGTAATTTGCGAGGCACTAAAATTCTTCGCGCGGCTGCAAGCGGCGCGGATTCAATTAATAGGTCGTATAGCGGAAATTTACGTATTCGCTGCGCCGAGACATTTCGGCTTTCCATATTGAAATCCCACTGCGGATTGCCCTGATAGTTTAAAAATGTGCAAATCCGTTCGAGCTCTTGCTGTGGCTCGTCGCGCAGGCTATGGAAAAATACAGGCAATATATTTTCTGCGGGGTAGTGCTTTAAGTAGTGATCCAACTGATAAAAATATCTCGAGTAATTAATGAGTTCGGGGTGCTTGTCTAGGGCGCTGTCAATATCGGTATTGATGACGCCTTGCGACCATTCGTGAATGTAATGGGACACTAAACGATCAATCGGATCGCGCATTACATAGACGAGTTTAATGTCATGCAAGCCGTAGGCCAACATCCGGTTAATTGTTTCGGGATAGGTTGGGAACTTAGTGTAGTGGGTTGAAGACTCGCCACATAGCTGAGCATTCGCGCCCGCAAATAAATTGGAGTACCAATCGAGCCCCTGAGTGTATATTTTATCGTCACTAAAAAAGTTGGGCTCTTTTGGTGTGCTCATAAACACACCGGGCTGATTTGCCAGCTGGTCGTGCAGGGTACTTGTTGCACATTTCATCGCGCCGATAATGATGAAATTGGGGCGATTATACTGATTCGAGGTCATTAGTTTTTCCTGTAGCTTTTCAGGGGAGAGCTCAGATTTTTCCAGATATCGATTGGCGCTTTTGCGCTGGTAGGAAAGTCATCTTTGCCGCCCCACTTGCGCAAAATGGCGATTAGGTTGCCGATGTGCCACAGCAGGTTGGTGAATATAAAGCCGGCAATACCGTAGTGCTTGGCAAAATAACGAGTGCGAGACTCATAGACGTAGCTCGGCAAGCGCTTTCTTAGGGTACTGTTCTTTTTAACGGGAGAGCTACCGCCACGCAAGTGCACAACGCGTGCGCTTGGGATGTTGACAATTGACCAACCGGCGGCACGCACGGAGCGGCAGTAATCCACATCTTCGTAATATAAAAAATAGTCGTCGTCCATAAGGCCGACATCGTCGATCACCGAGCGACGTACCATAACGCAGGCGAAACTTGTCCATTCGGGAAAGCTCGGTTCTGGGTCTATATCAAGCGGTACATCCCAGCGCGACAGAAGTTTAGTTATCGCTCCGGTGCTTGCGCTGCCGATCAGTTCGCTGACGGGGTTGTGATACCTAAAGCAGCTAATTTGTGGGGTTTCGTCTGGCCATTCCAGGCGCGGGCTGATCAATCCTGCGTGNGGATATTGTTGNGCAGCTGCAAGCATTTGCTGCAGCGCACCTGCACGCAGCAGCGTATCGCTGTTTAGCAGTAAATAGTAGTCGGCTGCACANTGTTGGATGCCGATATTATTGCCACCTGAAAACCCGGTGTTTTCGTCAGATTGAATAAAATCAATTTTATCGTCACCATTTTGCGCTAACCACTGCTGAATAATTTCAGATGAGCCATCACCGGATGCATTGTCAACAATCACAACTTTCTGATTAGCCTCGAGTTGCGGCAGTACGGTTTTAAGGCAATCAATAATTAAGTCGGCAGTTTTGTAGTTGATGATAACGATCAGAAGTTCGAGAGGCTGGCGTTCAGAAGTTGATGTCATAGCGGCGCTAACTACTAATTGTTGTGGTCGTGGGTTGACGAAGGTCACATTCTAACCTGTAACGTGCCATGAATCATCGCTTGTCGTTGAATAATTTCAGGCATAAATATGCTTGCGTATTTATTCGGTATTCCTTATGTTCACTGCATTGCTAGATCTCGCCTTGCGCTTTGTAAATTAATTCGACTATACGGCAGGTCAAGCGATGCTGTCGGTTAAACTACCCAGCTTGTCGAACCGGTCGGTAGAAATGGTTGCACCGGTTTTGGTGCAGCGAAATTTATGATACAAGGCTAGTTCTCCCCCTTAAACCCAAAGAAGATGCTCATGACCTACGAGGCATTAATTACAATCGTTGTGTTGGTGTCTGTAATTGCAGCATTAATTTCAAACAGAATCTCCGCAGACTTGGTATTAATGGCGGCGTTGGCGGCACTGGTTGTTTCGGGTGTATTGTCACCCGAGCGCGCGCTTTATGGGTTCGCTAACCCTGGCATCATAACAATCGCGTGCTTGTATATTGTCGCTTCCGGGCTGATGGAAACTGGCGCCGTAAATTGGGTTGCATCGCTATTGTTAGGGGCGCCAAAATCGACGTCTGCTGCGCAACTTCGAGTGCTTTTGCCTGCATCACTACTAAGCGCTGTAACCAACAATACCGCAGTGGTAACGATGTTTATCCCCGTTATTCAAGAATGGGGCGAGCGTTTGAATATTCGCCCCTCCAAACTTCTTATACCGCTAAGTTATGCCGCGATCTTAGGTGGCACCTGTACGCTAATTGGAACCAGTACAAACTTAATTGTGGATGGGTTGTTACAGCAGGAATATGACTTGCGCTTGGGCTTGTTCGAAATCTCATTAATCGGCATTCCTATAACGCTTGCCGGTGCGCTTTACCTCTATTTCTTCGCCGATCGACTTCTGCCTAGTCGCGGTAGCGTATCGAATCAAGTTAGTGAGCTGCGCGAGTACTGTGTGGAGTTTGTTGTTGATCCGACCGGCCCGCTGCAGGGTAAGTCGATTGCAGCCGCGGGGTTGCGCAATCTAAACTCCGGATACCTTATGGAGATCCATCGCGGTACAGACTTGCTTGCCGCGATCGACCCAAGTTGGACACTGCAAGGTGGCGACAGTCTGGTGTTTATCGGTGCTCCAGAGTTAGCGTCGGAGCTTAGAAAGTTTCGCGGTATGCAGCCAGTCGAACATCAGTCTGGCGGGTTGAGCATTGAAAATAATCAGCGCTGTATTGTTGAAATCGTACTCGGGCCTGAGTTTCCGGGCATTGGCAAAACGATTAAAGAGTCGAGATTCCGCACACGTTACAATGCTGTGGTGTTGTCACTCTCGCGCGGCGGAAAGCGACAGCCGGGTAAGCTTGGAACCTTAGAGTTCAAAGTGGGTGATACGCTGTTAGTGGAAACCAGTTTTGACTTTGTTGAACAGTATCGATTCCGCAAAGATTTCCTCTTGGTTAGTCCGCTAAATAATTCGACACCACCAGATTACACCAAAGCGCCTCGTGCAATATTAATTCTCTTGTTAATGATTGGCTTGAGTGCATCTGGATTTTTGACCGTATTTGAATCGGTGCTGCTCGCCTCGGGAGGCATGATCGCGGCGCGTTGTGTAACAGCTACGAAAGCCCGCCGACAAATAGATTTGCGAGTGTTGATTGTGATTGCGGCATCGTTTGCACTTGGTGCGGCAATGAAAGATTCGGGCGCGGCAGATGCTATTGCCTCAGTGTTGTTGCCCAGCGGGTCGCCAGCGCCAATGCTAGCTCTAGGCGCGGTATACCTGTTGACGGTATTGTTTACGGAAGTAATGACAAATAACGCTGCAGCCGTACTGATGTTTCCAGTGGCGCAATCTTATTGCGAAAAATTAGATGTTAGCATTGTGCCCTTTGCCATTATTATTATGGTGGCGGCGTCGGCCAGTTTTATAACACCGCTTGGTTATCAGACCAACCTTATGGTGTATGGCCCGGGCCAATATAAATTTACGGATTATATTAAAATAGGCTTGCCGTTGAGTATTTTGGTCGCAATCGTGACCATCACGCTAGTGCCCATGATTTGGCAATACTAGCGTGATCGAACTTACTAATAGCGCGATATTTTAATGAGAACACACCATGTCGGTTAATGTACCAATCCTTCTCTGGAACTATGCTAGATGACCTCGGATACTGCCTCGCATCACCAAAATTACCTTTCGACCAAACATATTCTTTCATTAAATGGTGTTCGCTGCCTGTGTATTTTGGGCGTTTTATGGCATCACGCGGCTGATTTCAAAAACCTGCCGAATATCACTTTGTTAGGGTATCTTGGCGTCGATATGTTTTTCGTTCTTAGCGGTTACTTAATTGTTACCTTGGTGCTGCGGGAAAAAAGTAGAACCGGTGAGTTCTCGCTTAGAAACTTCTATATTCGCCGTACCCTGCGTATTTTCCCTGTCTATTACGGAACCTTGTTAGCCGTATCGGCGCTTTATTTTATTTTTAAGCCAGCTGATGAAAGTACTCAGGTATTGGCTGAAACGCTCCCCTATTATCTAACCTTTACCGCGAACTGGGCGCTTATTCATGCGGCGAATATGGGGATCTATTGGTCGCTGGCAACTGAAGAGCAGTTCTATTTGGTGTGGCCATTCCTGGAAAAGTTTTTCAGTTTAAAATTTCTTTACACAGTTTTGGTTGTTGCTATTGGTGTTAACCAGCTGATTAATTTTGGTTTGCTAGATGGCTATCTAAATGCTTGGTGGGGTGAGGGCGCTACAGAAAAACTGAATATATTGGATACGACGTTTACACCTATATGCTTTGGTGTTGCGCTTGCACATGCGCTGCACCGCAAGTCGAGTTTCGATTTCCTATACGCGTGGCTTGGCTCTTGGCGGGCGTCGTTAATCGTGTTGTTGACTTTGGTGTTGGTGCTGCAATTTGCGACGGGAGATATTTCCGGTGCTGTACGGCTGTTGATACAAGCGCTAATGACGGTATGGCTTGGGTGTATTGTGATGAATTCTAAGCACTTTCTAAGCTCCGTATTGCAGTGGCGAATTGTCGACCGTATCGGTGCAATTAGCTACGGCGCTTATATCTATCANTTGTTGGTATTCCACTTTGTAAGAGAAGTGCTGGCCAAGTTAGGCTGGTCGGTGTTTGGTTTGGAGATGTTTTTGTTCGGCACCTTGGCGACCTTGATCGTCTCCGAATTAAGCTTTCGATTCTATGAGAGCCCCTTCCTATCACTGAAGAGTAAGTTGGAGTTTAAGCGGTCAAGTCTACCTGTGTAGAGCAGGTTAGATGTAGACGCTAATACAGTCAATGAAGCGGTGTTAGGGGTGTTTGCGGCAGCTCTCAATTGTCGAGAGACCGATGTATGCCGAGTGAGACAAAAGGCAGATACAAAAAAGCCCCGTCTAACGACGAGGCTATTTTTATATGGCGCACCCGGAGAGATTCGAACTCCCGACCAAGTGGTTCGAAGCCACCTACTCTATCCAGCTGAGCTACGGGTGCGTGGCGAATACCGGTTAAAGAGCATTCGCGGTGCTGCTGCTAGCAGTGCTGCGCATAATACCTGTAGAGCGCAGTCTCGTCTATCCTTAGTATCAGCGCCGTCAAATCCGTCAGGCAGTGCTGCCTATTTCGGGTGTTTACCGCTATAATACCGCGCACAAAATTTGGTTAATTTTTCTACAATTTAGCAGGGTGATAACTATGAAGTTGTTCAAAGGTGCTTTGTTTGGTCTGGTTGCAGCCGTAGCTGTTGGCGTATTTGCCGGTTCAGACCTCGGAGATCGCATTAAGCCGGTAGGCGAAACCTGTATGGCTGGCGACGATTGCGCAGCGGCTGTAGTCGCAGCGGCCGATGCTGGCGCGGCGCGTTCTGGTGAGCAAGTGTATCAAAAGTGCGCCACTTGCCATGCCACGGGTGCTGCTGGTGCTCCCAAGCTTGGTGATGCCGCGGGCTGGGCACCACGCCTCGAAAAAGGCTTAGATGAGCTTTATGCAAACGCGATTGGCGGCTTCAAAGGTATGCCAGNGAAGGGTTTGTGTTTTGATTGTTCCGATGACGAGATTAAAGCGGCTGTTGATTATATGGTTGAAGGTTCTAAGTAGTCCTCACACCTTAGCGCAGTTTAAGCCATACGAATTAAGCTAGATTCGGTTGCTTGTAACGTTAAATGCCCAGCGATATCGCTGGGCATTTTTGTATCTGGGGAATGTTATGAAATTGGTCAGGGTGGGATTTATCGAGTGCGCATACTTTATGCGTCGAGTGAGATGGTTGCCGCCGTGGCGCGTCTCGAAATCAGATTGGTTTAGTTCAGGTTTATCTGAGCAATTGTCAAAGCGCCAACCGCGTAGCCCGCTAATATCATAGGAAGCATAATAAATTCCCGCTTCAGATTCAGGAACAGATATTTTTTCATAAGGTATAGGGATATGAGTGCATTGGCGACAGGTGTTGCTGCAATCGCCCAAATAACACCGTTTATTCCACTGGTTACGAAGGCTAGTGGTACGACTGTGTAAAGTATAAATACTTGCGAGGCGATAAGTGCAGTTGTTAGTTTCGCTTTGCCGTGCGCCAAAAAGCACTGATTGGCTAAGCTGAACCCAGTCGCAACGAGCGATAGACCAAGAATTTCTAAGTAGTGACCAGCTTCGTGATAGCGATCGTCGTACATGATTTTGATAATGTTGGTTCCGCTGGCGAATAGAAAGCCAGCTGCGAACATGGATACACCATCAATTTTAATCCTGATTTTATAATAGATTCTCTCGACATCTTGCGGTGCATTGCGAAAGGTTTCGCTCAATACTGGGAAGAAAATAGATTTAAATAAGGTGAATAGTAGTTCTTTTGCGGCCATCGCTAGAAAGTAAGCGATGTTGTAGATGCCGAGTACTTTTGCCGTTACAAGCCCGCCGAGTAGAAGCCTGTCGCCATGATTTAAGCAAAAACCAAAGATAGAGCCGACAAAAACCCACTTGCCAAAATTCAATATTTCTTTGGCGCAAGATCTGTCGAGCTGGAGTGCGGGGCGATCGCCAAAGGTTTTTAAATGTGATCCAGCCACTTTAATGACGGCGGACACTATGTTGCCTAGCAGCAGCGCCCAGATGTCTCGCCATAACCAAGCAAGAAATATCGTAACAATTAAACCGATAACCTGTGAGGAGAGCTCTAAAATGGTGATTTTTGATGCGGCGAGATTGCGTCGCTGAACAAAAATATTAACGGAGAGAAACCCGAAAATGGGCGCGCTTAGGGCGGCTATCGCCAACAGTATNGGAAGGGTCGGATCTGCGTATACAGTATCGCCGGTAAGTATTCCCGCTGATTGAACAAAATAGAGCGCCAGGCAAAGTAGTGCTGCGATAAAGTAGATTAAAAACCCNCGGATGATTTGAATCGTCCAGGCGGTATTTAGAAAGAGCCGTTGGCTTCCGCGTTGGCTTTGGACAATATTTTGTAGCAGCCCTATGTCCGAAAACATATTGATGCCGATGAGCACAACGGATACAGCGCTCATTAAACCGAACATTTCGGGGACGAGCAGGCGCGTCAATATCAGGTTACTGACGAGGCGTAATACTTGAGCACTAAAATGCCCAGTAATCATCCAGCTTCCAGCGTACATAGCTCGTCGCTTTAACGAGAGTGGTTTGGCTGTCATGATGAGCTTACTGCCTCGGCGCTAAGATACAAAATAGTTGAGCCCCATATGTTTGCCGCAGGAGCGCGATGTGTGTTGCAATAATTTGAAGAGCTAATGTTACATCCGGTTAACTGCGCCAAGAGGGTCTGGGACATTAGAGTTTCGGAGGTGATTTGGGTTATATGATTTCCGCGCAGATTATTCAATTCCGCTACACATTAACCTTGTGAGGTTATCGACCGACATTATCTTACAACAGTTCGGAATATAGCAAGGCGTCGCTCAAGTCGGACATCTTAGCATTGATTACTCTGTAAATTTTGATAACTGCTTTCCTAATCATCAAACATCCCTTTAATTGACGACATAGTTACCGCCTTCTTCTTTTCCAGCTGTTCTGGGTTAACTTCGCCAAAGCCTTCTCTTTCCAAATCAACTTCTGGCAACTCGTCTAGAAAGCGACTCGGAGTTGTTTGGTTTTTCTCGCCAAATTGTTTGCGAGTAGCGGCTAGAGACATCGTTAATGTTTTTTGAGCACGAGTTATGCCAACGTAGGTTAAGCGGCGCTCTTCTTCGATGTTATCTTCTTGAATACTGTTGCGGTGCGGTAGAAGCTCTTCTTCCATACCAATAAGGTAAACGTGCGGAAACTCAAGCCCTTTGGACGCATGTAGCGTCATAAGTTGCACACGGTCGGTTAAATCCTCTTCGTCTTGACGATCTAGAAGATCCTGCAGCACTAAGCGGGCAATGGCGCTGTTCAAGCGCTCTTCGCCGTCGGCGTCTTCATTATCATCGCGCTCCATGGTGGATTTAATTGAATCGACCAAGGTCCAAACATTTTCCATTCGGCCGGCAGCAACTTTCGGTGAGCTGGCATTTTGTTGAAGCCAGCCCTCGTAGTCAATATCGTTTAGCATTTCGCGGATAGCGGCAACTGGATCGCCGCTATGACAGTTGCTTTGCACGCGCAGTAGCCAATCGCTGAATTCCTGTAGTTTTTCTAACCCTTTTTTGGGCTACGATGGTTTGTAAACCGATCTCGCTACAGGCATTGAGCAGCGATATTTCCCGCTCGGTTGCATAGCGAGCAAGAGCTTCAAGTGTGCCGGTGCCGATTTGGCGACGTGGTGTGTTGATGACCCGCAAAAAGGCGTTATCGTCGGTCGGGTTAACCAGTAGGCGTAAATAGCCCATCACATCTTTAATTTCAGCGCGCGCGAAAAAGCTGGTAGCCGCCACTGATGTTGTAGGGGATTTGGTGTTGCTGCAGTTTTAATTCGATCAAGCGCGCTTGGTGATTGCCGCGATAGAGCACCGCGAAGTCGCGGTATTTACATTGGCGACGCATCCGCTGGGTGAGTATTTCAGTGGCGACACGCTCGGCCTCGGCGTCTTCGCTGGGGCAGCGAATCAAGCGCAACGGCTCGCCCATACCGAGGTCGCTCCACAAGGTTTTGTCAAAATCGTGGGGGTTGTTCGCGATTAATTCGTTCGCCACCTTCAGAATACGTGCAGTGGAGCGGTAATTCTGTTCCAGTTTAATAACGTGTAGGCTGGGGAAGTCTTGCTTTAATAGGCTGAGGTTTTCGGGGCGGGCGCCACGCCAGGCGTAGATCGATTGATCGTCGTCGCCAACCACGGTGAGTGACCCCTTGTCGCCAATAAGCTGTTTAACGATTTGATACTGACTTGAGTTGGTATCTTGATATTCATCTACGAGTAGATAGCGAATACGCTGACGCCAACGTTGCAGAACTTCATCGTTGTGGGTAAACAGTAGTGACGGCAGGCGAATAAGGTCATCGAAGTCGACTGCATTGTATGCTTGCAAGGCTTTATTGTAGCGTTCGTAGACGCGCGCCCAGCTTTGCTCGCCTGCACTTGCGGCCTGCTCTAGCGCCTGCACAGGCTCGATTAGGCCGCTCTTCCAATTGGAAATCTGATGTTGTACCGATTCGACTATGCTGGTGTCTAGGTCGCCGTCTTTAAGCATGAGCTCTTTAAGCAGGGCGCGAGCATCTTCGGCGTCGAAAATGGTAAAGCCGCTTTTGTAGCCAAGATGAGAGAGTTCGCGGCGAATAATATTCAGCCCGAGATTGTGAAAGGTAGACACCGTAAGGCCGTGACTGGCTTTGCCTTTTATCAGCTTGCCAACACGCTCCTTCATTTCCCGTGCCGCCTTATTGGTAAAGGTTACCGCGGCAATATGGCGCGCAGGCATGTTGCACTCTTGGACAAGGTAGGCAATCTTGCGGGTAATCACACTGGTCTTGCCACTGCCAGCACCGGCCAATACTAAACAGGGGCCGTCAATATACTTTACGGCTTCACTTTGGCGGGGGTTGAGTTTGTTCACGCTACTCCACAGGCCAGCTTGGCCGCGATTCGATTGGGTGCGCGATTTTAACAGAAGACATACACTTTTTAACGACTGATTCGAAGCTATATACCGTTAGAATTGGCTTTAGGATAATCATAATAAGGGGACATTTATGTTCAGGTTACTGCCATCTCTACGTGCCGCTATCGTGCTGTGCTCGGTTTGTTTCATGCTTCTTTCCGCCCTGATTGCAACGCCTCTGCGCGCTGCCGAGCTACCCGCCCCATTGCAGGGTTGGCAGGATTGGGTGTTAAAAGACGCCCCTGAGCACAGCTGCCCCTTCTTATATAACGGTGCTACGCGAGCTTGCATTTGGCCAACGGAACTAAAGCTACAGCTAGACGATAATGGTGCTGAATTTTTCTATAAAGTCGATGTATTCAAACGCGAATGGGTGCCACTGCCGGGCGATGCCGGACACTGGCCGGTGGCTGTTAGTAGCGGTGGGAAAGCGTTACCAATAGTCGAGCAGCGCGGCAGCCCCGGCGTTTGGCTGGAGGCGGGGCAATATTCGTTAAAGGGAGAGTTTAGCTGGCGCAACTTGCCGCGCAGTATTCAACTGCCGCGCTCCACAGCATTACTGAAGTTAAAGCTGCGTGATAAACCCGTAGCAAACCCCAACCTTGATCAGAACGGCTTGCTCTGGCTGGAAGCGCCACAGCTAAAGCGAACCCTGTCGAAAGCCGCGGCGGTACAGCAGGATGCGCTCAGCGTGCGAGTGTTCCGCAAACTTATAGATGGCAACCCACAACAACTGGCTACAGAAGTGTATTTGTATGTGAGTGGTGCTGAGCGCGAAGTGC
>Ga0065722_104302_pt1 | contig 50651 bp, 49 predicted proteins | sample BansetMetagenome_FD_59109 | JGI IMG/M metagenome (GOLD analysis project Ga0065722, IMG submission 59109) | Bankia setacea gill microbial communities from Puget Sound, Washington, USA - Caecum Enriched | ecosystem: Host-associated > Mollusca > Digestive system > Ceca | place: United States... | reverse complement strand
TCATTGACGATGTTAACGAAGAACTCAAACACCACAAACGCCGCGACGTGTTAAACATGATGCGTGAATCTGGCGTACAGTGGACACTAGCTAGCTTTGATGATAGCTACCATAAGGTTAAGAGGGAAGCTTTAGAGCCGTAAGAAGTGGCGCCAAATTCGTTAACGGCGCATTGTTCGAGTTTTATTTGATTTAGACGACAAGCCCCACCCTATTTCACCATGGGTCTAACTTACTTTTGGCCACGCCAGTGTTGCTGCTGGCATTAGTAGAACTGTCCGCCTATTATTGGCGCGTCGCTGTTCACAATGCCAACCGTTACGTTTTTATGGGCAAATATATGCCTAGGTCCGTTGGTAATATGGTCCGCCTAGAGCAACTAAAACGCCCCTTCCGTCCGCTGAATGCCCATCTGAGACACCTGATTCATCTTCTCCTGAATTGCATCCAACAGTTTTTGCTTCTCTGACCGGGACATATCCTCATCATTCAGAATATGGTCTCGCCGTTTTCGCAATCGACGCAGCTTGCTCGACACTTTACCCAACAGCTTTTTGACTTTCAGCTTATCGACATTCATATCCAAGAATTCTTTACGCTCTGCGCCCCTTAACTCTTTCAAGCTCGCCGCTAGCTGATTAACGTCTCTCAGTCGCTTATAAAGATCCGCGGTGTACTGGGTTGCATAATGGGGCGAAGTGCCGCGGTAAAAGCTTTTCACTACAGGGATATCAGAAGCCAGCAATTCGCCCCCATTGGGCTTATCGGAAAACAATGCCCCAATGGAATCAACCGCAGACAGTGAATAGGCGCCCATGGTACCGGTGTAACCTTTCCATAAGTGCTGTAGTTGCTTGGGCGACTGCCCCGTAAGCTGCCCCAACCAAATTGCCGTATCACTGGTGTGGGAGTTATAGCGATCCTCCGGCCGCTTCCGCTGATCTGAAAGCGATTCGATTGGAGTGTCAAAGTGATATGACTTGTTCCCCCAAAGCTCCAGAACGGGCAATACAGCCTGAGGGATTGGGTTAAAGCCTAATGTCTCCAGCAATCCATGCTTCAGTGACCAAAGTAATTTCTTGTCCGGCTGATTGTCGAGAACCCAGGTGTGCATCATCCGCTCAGGAATAGTACCGGCAACAATGCCGATTTCAAACGGCTTGGGTAATCTGAAGTGGTGTTCACCCACCAGGATGTGCCAGTAAGCATCCTTCTCCCAGTCGGGTAGCTCTTGGTATCGCTCGTCGTCATCATTGAGTAAGGCCAGCAAACCAGAGAATAAGGCAATTTTGGTAATAGCCATTGTCACCTGCTTGTCCATTCTCCAAGTCCATGGTTTTTTGAGGTCGCCTTTAAACTCGGCCGCTCGGCCTAATTTGCTCAACCCCTGTAACCGGGCATTCAGAAATGGCACCACATCCGTTAGGAAGTTCATTGCCGCAAAGTTACCGCGTAACGAATAGTCCATTAAGTCTTTGGATTCAAATACAGCCTGCGCCAAAGGCTTGCCGGCTTTCTTAGCCGCTTTAAAGGTTGCCAATCGATTGGAGTTTTCAAGCTTATCGCCCTGCTCCCGGTAGATCTGCCACGCTTTTTCGACATTATCCCAGCCACGGCCAACACCATCGGCAATGCTGTTCATGTGGTTTTTTATCTGGCGGTCGGTCAGGCCTTTTTTCTTGAGTGATCGACGAACAATTTGTGCAGTTGCCTCAGGGTCAGTGCCGTGCACATACCCCCCTTGAAAACTGGCATTCGCAAACATTAGCTCCCGGTAGTCAGGGTCTTGAGTAAACGCACCCTTCATGCCCTTGATAGTATCGGCACCAAACTTAAACCCGTCCTTGTTGATTGCCCATGCATGTGCGGCATCACGAATAAGGTTTCTCAGCATGAAGTCCGGAGAGGATGTAACACCGGTGGTTAACAGCCGCTTAAACCCTCGGGCACCACGCATTAACACATTGTTATTACTGGTGTTGGATAAATGAGCCAATCCGCGAAGTAGAGCTCCCCCGTCTCTATCTTGGTTTACCCGGTAATATTCATTTTTGCCATTACGCTGGACGCGAACAACATCGGGGTCGGTCGGTGCTGTAATCGCCCACAATTTTTCATAACCACTCGGTTCCAGTTTGGCTAGTTCATGCAGCACTTCCATTTCGGCTGAAGTCTGATCCATGCCCAACATTTCAGCCATCAGTTCGAGGTAATTGCGGTCACCCTTAATGCGTTTAACGATTTCAGATTTTGGCACAATGGCTTGGGTGTACTTCAATGACTCGTTAGTAATGTAGTCGGTGCCTTCCAAGTTATCGACGGTCTTCAGCAGCGCCATGTTCTTCATCGAGGAGTCGGCAAGCTTCATCCAATTGGTAATTATATTGCTAAGCAGGTCGTTGGTCGCAACCTCCCCCCCTTTCAGCGCCTTAATTCCTGTCGACTGGTGAGACAACCCACGTTTGGTTCTCGGGGCCATTAGCCCGTTACCGTCTATGTCCTGACGATAGAAAGGCACGTACCAATCGCTAGCCCAGTTTTTCCGCTCTACACCCTTAATCAATCCAGCATCTTGGGCAAGATCCAGCATCGCTGTATTCAGTTGATTGTATTTACGTTTAGCTTCTGCAAATGCCTTCTCTTTCCCCTTATCAAGGTTTTTTAGCGCATCGATATCGGCCTGGGTCAGGTTATTCTCCCGGCCCTGGTCCATGAGTTCCTGACCACGATTACCGCCCATCCAGCCAAGCCAGTTTTCAAGGTCTTCACCTAAGCGTGAAAATATTTCCAAGAGCCCTTCGGTGCCTTCCTGATACTCAATTACACCACCACGCCACTTTGGAGCACCATAGTTCAGGATCGCGTGCATTAGGTCAGCAATACCGGTAGCGAGTCGGGCGCCGACATAACCTGAGTTTTCATGGTCGCCAGCCGCAATACCTTTACCGGCTGCTTTTTCAGCCCGATCAATACCCACAAGACCATCAAACACACCTTCGTAGGCACGTTTTTTAAGGTTGTCGATTATGGATTTGAAATCGGTTTTTTTGACTTTGTTTACTTTGTCGGCGAGCGTCGACTTTTTCTTTTTAAGCCCTAAGGCATTTAGACCAGATTCCAGTTCGTCGTTGCCATACTTAGAATCCTCCTCCCTCACCTGAATAGCTTTTGGCTCAAAACCTCTGCCGGTCGGGTTGACTCCATGGTTCCGCATAGATTCGAAATCCGCAGCCACCACGTCAGTGAAAAACCCACCCATTAATGCTTGCTTCAACCCTGCCTCCAACTCTGGAGGAACATTCACCGCGAACAAATCGGCTGCGGCCGTTTGCTGCTGAAACTGCTTCAATTCTACGAGCAATCTTTTTATGCCTACTTTGCTGACGAGTCCAGCCTTTACCCTAGAAGCATTAATTGTTGCAATACCGATCACAGCTCCATCAGAACCCCGGCGCGCTACAATTTCCATAGAATCTCCGTCATGCACTATCGAGGACGCTATATGTGCTAAATCCACAGGTGAGTTAATCGAGAAACCAAGGAATGGGTGATCTTGTATTGGGTTTTTACCCACCTCATAGCCCTTGGGTTTACGCTTATGCAAAATTTCGTACTTTTCAGGGTATCGAGTTACTTCCGGTGGAATTAACGCAAATTTGTTACCGTTAATGACCACATGCCCCAAAAAACCAGGAATTTTTTCAGCAAAGGCAATGGTAACGTGAAGATCTGCTTTCGATGGATTTGGAATCCCTGATGGGTGATTGTGCTGCAGGTAATACCCAGTTGCTCCTAAATTGGCCATTTGCTTATTCAGGCTGTCAGCAAATTCCGGCCCCATTCCGCCTACGGCATTGGGCCAACGCGAGGTTACACCTGTTTGGCCTACTACCTTGTTATCGTTTACGAAAAACACACGGAATGTTTCAAACTTCGGATTGCGGTAGACCTCCGCGAGGTTGGCAAGATCTTCGGGGGTTTTTACTATTTGTCCAAGAAGCGAGACTTCGCCTTTTTCTTTGAAGTCTCTAGTGACTCCATTGGCGAGTATGGTGGTGCCGGCTCTACTATTCCATCTGGAAAAGCTTTCTCCTGCTTCGGCTCTGGCGCGACCGTCAGCTTCACTGGTTTTTTCTGGGTCTTGTTCAAAGCTAAGCTCCAATTGGTCGTAGCTGGGAGAGGGTTCACGAACAGTATAGTCTTCAGTGCTAGCCTCTTCCATAAACTTAGAGCGATTCACTTCGGAATCAAAAGAAAAGGTTGGCGTACCGTTCGTGCTACTTCCGTCTTTTGGTTTGTAGTAGTTCCGAAGCTTGGCACGAATGTAAAAGCCTCCATGCTTCTTTGCAATGGAGTTCAGCCTATCGTACTCATCACCCATGCTTTCATTTGCGTTTACCACAAAAAGATCGTGTCCGTGCTTTGTGTGAGCAGAATCCATGGTGGTAAATATTTCGGTGTTTACTTTACTGGCTTTTTCCGGCTCGGAAGGTATGCCACGCGGGGGAACACTCATACCTTCAATGTGATCAAAGAACTCCTCCACGGTATCGGCTGAAACATCCCTTCGGCTTATCGAATTCGGAGCATCTTCGGAGTTTTTTTGCCGTTCAAAAATAACAATATGCGTTTTTACTTTAGTGCCAGCGCGTACAAATGTGACATCAGGAAGACCGATATCGGCCACTTGATAAACATCTTTTAGCTTTTTGTCTTCGTTTAGTGCTTCAAGCTTTTTGTCTGCAGCAGGGCCTTCAGGCAGGATAGCAATAACACGCCCACCATTACGAAGATGCAGCATAGCCTTGCGCAAATGAGGGATTGCCGAAGAACCACCACGACCAAACGGCGGATTCATTACAATGCCATCGTATTTATTCACAATACTGAGCGATTCAAAGTCCTGGACTTTGGTTTCACCATTCCTTGCTGTTATGGCAAGGCGCTCAGCCAAACCCATGGAGGGCTCAATAAACGTGTTATTAGTATCACCAGGAAGGAAGCGCGCAATTGCACCATGTCCTGCGGACGGTTCAAGAGCATGGTCGTTCGGTTTAAGATATAACCATTCAACCATTTTTGATCCGAGAGGCTCTGGTGTTGCAAAATAATCTTTACCTTCTCGCTGATCACCTCTCTTATTGTTTTTCTGTTGCCCAAAATAATAGGTTTTGGCTTCGTCAAAGCTACTAATTACGCGGCTTTGGCGATCACCTTTTTTGCCTCCAACACCTTGTTCAAGCGACACATCAAGATCGTCTGCATCAACATAACCTTCGGTGAAAGCCTCCTCAAGCGCCCTAGCCTCTTTACCCATGGCAAGGTTTTCAGCAGTCCGAATCCTTTTACTAATTTTGTCAGCGAACTGGAATTTTTCAAAGCTGGTACCCAGCACCGGATACTCGATAACCGCATTAGACATCTGGCCATAGCGATAAATACGCCCCTCTGTCTGCAATGCATCTGTTGGACGCACTGGAAGACCCATATCCAACAGTGCTCTTGGCATGTTGCCTGTTACATCGTGCAGACTTAACCCTTCTTTGCCCGAAGCTCTCTGCACAACAATGATTTTCGGCTGTGCCGACTCATCATTAAAAAGTTGTTTTGCCCGTACCTTATCGGCTTTAGAAACTCTACCACTAAAGAATACAGCCTGATCTCCAAACTCATGGCTAATCGTAGAGGCGACCGAATCAAGCTTACCTAAAGGCAACTTCCTAAACTCAGGAAAAAGATCGTCGAAGAATTCAACCTCTTGGTGGAAGTCGGTGTATGCTGTTTGAATCGCCGCCTCATCACCAGTCACGTTAACGCCCATCTTCATTTGCCCAAAGGCAAAAGGGTGTTCAATTTCCTGTTTCTGAAAATCGTGAAAAATTACTACCTGCCGGCCGATATCCAAGTGTGAGCGAATCCGCTCCTGTAAATTCTGAGCTAGCAGCGCTTCGCGAAGTTGTACGGTTCGGTTATATGTCCAATGCTTTCTGGATGCTTCGTTAAAATAGCGGAAGTCGGGAAGATCTACCGCTGGTAAATCATCAGTCGAATGCTCTTTCAGCTCTACCGGTGTATCGCCATGCTTGGCAATGTACTTTTTTACCCGGTTTGCCATTTCTTTGCGTAACCCGGTATCCCATTCGTACCAGCCCGAAGCTAGACGCATTCCATCATCAATCTTTCGGCCTAACTTACTGTCGAATCGAACAAAGTGACGACTGTAGTCAAAGCCGATATCCAATGCCCTGCCCGATACCGCTCCATTTTCTTTCAAGTTTTCATGAAACGACATTTCCATTAAGGAAACATCGACACCCGTTTCTGGAATAGTGAGCTTGTTATACCTCATTCGGTAACCGAAGGCGCCCATATAGAACTGGTCGCGGTTATCCCCAGAGTTGTATGCTAGACCATCATTTTCCTTTTTGCCGTTATCCCAATCGAACAGGTACCCTTGAGCGTAATCCAAATTAAAATGGTAGCTAAACGGGGATGCCGAAAGAAACACAACCTTACCAAGTTCAGTGTTTTTGTACTTAGGGTAAATCTTCTTACCATGCTTCCCGGTTGGCTTTAGCTCTCCATAGAACGACTGGATCTCAACTTTGATTTCTTCATCTGCCTGCGAAGTTGCGCGTTTACGAATATCATCATCGATCAGCTTTTGTTTTTCAGCCTTTGATATCTGTTTTCCTATGCGTTTAATACGTTCGTTTCTTCCGTCTTTTAGCTCAACGTACTTGGGGTGTGTAAATAGTGATTTTTTGTGCAAATCACTATTGGTTAAAGCGAAGTGAGCTTCTTGTGCGCTTGTTCTATTCCAGTTATCTCCTGCTGAATTCAAGCGATGTGACTCGTCATACATAACCAAATCAAAATCCCGTTGGTGTATTCGGAGGTTTTGATAAAAATTGGCATAGGTGGTAACGGCGACATCCCTGCCACCGTCCTTGGTATCTTTAAGTTGGGAAATGGGCAAATCCATTTTTGCGCCGTCTTCTATCCAGTCTTTAGCTTTAGCATCAGACGGCACAACGATAAGAATATTCTTCTTTCCAGATCGGTAGAAGCGATTGGCAGTACCTAGACCGGTGAAAGTTTTTCCGGTACCAGTCCCGTTCGTGAACAGGATTCCACGTTGATCAGGATTCCAGTTTGTGAACAATCTCTGCTCAGCTTTAAAAACATCGTCTCGCTGCTCGGGGAGTAAGTAAGGTAGGGATGCTTCGATACTGGCTCGGTCACCAAATTTAACCGGTAATTGATTGGCTTTTACTTGCTCGGTATGTTTTTGATCTAGCTGGCTTTCTCCAGCAGGCTTCGCAATGACTCGGCCTGCTCTTGATTCAGCCTGTGTTCCTGTGTTGCCAAATAAATCGCTTCTTCCAGATTTGCTACTTCCGGCAGTGCTTGTAGCAACTCGATTTTCTCGGTTTTCTTGATCCAGTTCTGGATTGCCTTGTTCTCCAAGTACAAAGGACGAACTGTCTGCAAGGCCACGATCACCTTGTTTTCCGCTTTTATCGTTTTGGCTTCCTTGTCCATCGCTAAATCCATCTGCTCTTGCGTCATCGAAAATATTTCTTTTCCCCACTCGCTTTGCAGGCTTTCCATTTGCTCGATCTCGTTCCAGATTATTGTTGGTACTTGGTACATGATTGCTCTCCTTCGTAACGATATCCTTTGTAAACCGTAGTATATAAGGTTTGGCCCCGGTACCGAAATTTTCAAGTATGGCCTTAATTAAGGCGCGCAAGTCCTGTCCTGCGGCACTGAAGTCTTTCAGCATTGCTTCAAAGTGAGGCTTAGCTTTCGCGTAGGTATCCTCGTCGAATGTTAACCCTGAATTTAATCTACCCGCACCACCAAACAACTCGGTTAAACCTTTAAGCGCATTCTCGCCAGCACTAGAGAAGTTCACACCCATATTTTTTGCAATCTTACTGGCGGTTTTCTCTACCTGATTGGGTTTTGCTGTTTCGGCGGCTGTCGCTGTCTTTTTCAAGTTTGGTTTTTTGGTGGGGTCTTTAGGCTTGGTTTTCTTTGGACGAGCTCGGCGGGGCTTAGCGGTGTCAACCAGCTTATTGTCGTTTTCCAGTTCTGCCGCAACATTGTCAATCATGCTTTCGAGGTCGGAAGCCTCAATGCCGGCAAGTTCATCAAACAACGATTTTGGTTTAGTTACTTTTGCTGGCACCAAGTGGTCTAACTGGAATGGCTTACTGGTGTCATCGGTGTCTAACCATCGTTTGAACTCCTCCATCGACATTTCAGTAATGGGACCAACCTTCCAGCCTTTAGAGTAATTCGACTTGTAGCCAGTACGCGCACGGAGTTTAGAGGTAAATCCAATCATTACTTTGTGCTCGTCAAAGCTACCGTCTTGGTTCACTTGGTCAACAATAAACACTTTATCGCTATCAGGGTCAGGCCCAATAAATACGTCTACATGGTCACCGTCTGCACCCTCGGTGCGCTTAATGTACCCATAGTGGTGTTCCATTGTGATAGACCAACTTTTACCGTTAGGATCTGTGCCTGATCGCGTTGAGCCTTCGGGATTTTCCAAGGTAATATCTAAACCTTGAATGGAAACGTGGCCTTTCTTGTAGTTCCCAGCTTCAATCTGGGCTTCGGTGGGGTTGGTGTCTACTTCTTTGGCAGCTTGCTCTAAATCGTCGAAAAGAGAAGGGATTACCTTTTTGGCCTGCTTCGGGTTGGCGCCAGCAGGGTCGGATTCCGAATAGGAATTTAGAAGGGGGTCAGGCTTGTGCTCGAGTAGTGCTACGGGGCCATCAAACAGGCCTAAGAGGGATTCGGCTTCTCTTTCGGTGAGCTGGGTTGCACCTTCTGCTCGGGCAAACTCTGCTTCCCACTCGCCTTCTGCTCCCTGTCTACCCTGATCGCCAGTGCGTGCGTCAGAATCGCTTTGCCTCGGGGCATGGATTTGGGCTTCTGCATATTTCGCCTCTCTTGCGTTTGAAATTAGTGCTTTAATTCTGCCGGCCAATTCGGCCCAATTCAGTGAGTCATTATATACCGCTGCATGAATATCATCTAAATTCACGCCAGCATTTATGGCGTCATCTACAAGGTGACCAGCGACTTTAATTTTAGCATCCAGTTCAGCATCGATTGAACTTTCGACCTCGGAATCGTAAGCCCCCTCTAAAGGGGTTTGATCACCCTCGTCCAAGGCTCGATATCGAAGGTCTTCAAGGTGAGCTTGTTCAGCTTGATACTCAACCCCTTCAGGGGTGTACTGTGGCTGACCGCCCAGCGAGAGCGAAACCTTATCAAGTAAATTATTTGCTGAAAAATCAGAGTATCCAAATTGACTAAGCTTTTCGGCCATTGCATCGAATGAAGTGCCGTTCGCTCTAAACGGATTTCTCCAACCCACTCGATCTCGGAAGTGTTCAGGGTCAATACCTTGTGTCTTGGCCTCCTCCATATTCAAGCCACCAAGCTTGGCAATGGCGACCAACAACTCGTCGACCTTGGTATCAATAGTCTTAAAATGTGGGCGTTTAACGGCCTCCTGTACGGGGGCGTGCAGCATGGCCTTATTCCACTGAATACGCTGCCGTTTTTTGGTGTTCTCACCAACATCCTTGGCAGTAACATCTCCAAGAGCGGCAGACAGGGCATCGCGCATAACGCCATTAGGAGGAGTTGTTTTTTTACCTACAATGCTTTGCTGAAGTTTTTCAGTTTTCCCTCGGTATTTAGACGCAAGGTACTTCAGCGATGGCGCTGCAGCTGCGTCTACTTCCAACTGCACAGGATCAGTTTCAGGTATAGTTTCGCGCTCAGTGAACATCTGCTCCATTTGAGACTGTTTTCGGTCCTCATGGACTATGCCCTCCAAGCTCCGAATTTCTTCGCCCAAATCAAAGTTCGACTCCCGCTCTACTTTAGCCGCGGCAATGATGTCAGGGAGCGAGCGGAAATCAGATTCGTTGCCAGCGAGCTTTATTTGCTGAACTTCAGCTTCAATTTCTTGGGCCTCTTCAATTTGCAGCTCAGCCATTTCAGCGCGCGCGCGTTGACGGGACTGCACTTCATCTAGCGCCTTTTTTAGGCCGGTAAGTTCCTGCTCTTGACGTTCCAGCTCTGCATCAAGATCAAGCTCTTCTTCAAGCTCAAATCCCGACTCATGAGTAATCTCGTCCTCAAGTTCTTTAGCCTGGTCTGCGGGGGTTTTATTTTGTTGTGGAGCTTTGGCAAATGCTCCATCGATGCCACCCATAAACGCACCGCCACCAGCACCGGCAAGAGAAGCCCAAGCACCCTGTTCAACCGCTTCACCAAGCGACATTTTAGCTTCAGTACCCCACTTGGTACCCACGTACTCCAAAACACCTTCTTGTAAAAATTCGGTGAGCGCTTCGGTACCAGCTCCTTGTAATACCTTTTTACGAATACCGGGCGCTACTGTTTTAACAACCTCGCTACCAATTTGCTGCTTTTGTTTACCCGTAATCGATTTAAGCATTCGCGATGGAACCACTCGCTCAAGCAGTGCTGAACCTATGGCAAAGGGCATGGCTTCCATAGTGTCCGTAATATCTGCTTGCTCTTTTCCTTTATTCTTTGCTCGATCCTGACCAAGCTGGGATGAGAAGGACAGTACATAGGTAGGAAGTGAGGCCATGATCGCGGCCATATCGGCTACAGACTGCGTGAAGGTTTCACCTATGTAGGCGCCGGCTTCCCCCGCAACCCCCAAATAATCACCCTCTTTCCATTCTGCTTTAATCTGTTTAGGTGTATGACGGTGCTCCCCGCCGAGTTCGATATCACGCATTGACTGGCCAGCATCTCGGACCATATCGCGCATGCCGCCTTCACTGAGCTTTTTCCACTTTTCACCGCCAACGTAACGAGGAAAGGCTTTACCTTCTTCAAAAACAAAACCACCAAGCCCAACAACATTGTCTTCCATGTATTCGCCAGACTGGGATACAAACTCCGCAAGGTTGCCGCCGATATCTGTGGCACGCTCGCCAAGTAGGCGAAGATTATTACTCCAATAGCCCACCTCGTCCTGATCAGGGTCGTTCTGCGCCTCCAGCGTTTTACCCGGGTTAGCCAGCTCAGTAAACCGGGCCCGTACAGGCTCGACCTGATTATCTTGCAGCCTGGGAGCAATAAACTGGTTGAAATACTTATCTTGTGCGGCGGATTGATGTTCGGGAGGGAGATTTTGATATTTTTCGGATTCAGCGATTTCGTTCCATTTCATGGATTGATTCTGCCTTTTTGAATGGGGGGGGGGAGCAAAAATAGATTACGGACGCTTTTACTCTGGAGTCACCTTGCGTCTGCAAGTCCTGTAGCTGGACTAAATTTTCCCTCTAGCGCTGCGATACGATCATTTTTTTTCTTGTCTCGCTGGCGTGATGACTTTTCTGCACGCTTTTTTCGGTTGTTCGGCGCGTTGAAGGTCACCTTATCTTCCTCGGGGATTTCAACATCGTAGTGGCCCAGCAACTCCTCAAGGTCGGCCATATCTTTTTTCATTTCATTGTGATTCTTTCCCTGAGGATTTTTACGCGTGCCTCCAGCCCTAACTTTGCTTCGTAGACTCAAATACTGATTAAGCAAACCCTCTTCCTTTGGGCTAAGCTCTCGCTTTGGCTGAGTCGGTTCTGCTGGCTTCTCGGCTGATTGTTCGGCAGTTTCGGTATCACCACTCGCCCCCGACTCTTTCACGGTACTGGGATCAGCAGCGGCGCCCTCAGGTGACACGATCCACTCACTAAGGAAATCATCAACACCACTTCCTGACGGCTCCCCACCGGGGCCTTTCTGCTCCTGATCATAGCTATGGTATTTCTTTAAGAATGTATCTCTATGGGTTTCATATGAAGAAGCTGGATCATACTCATCATTAAATTCATTCTTCTCTTTTTCAAACTGGAGCATTTTTTTTGCGTAATCGTCAGCACGCTCCTCAGGAGTTGAATCAGAGAAAGCATAATCCCTTGCTTGGGCGTCAGGCATACCCAAAACGTTAACAGCAAAATTGTAGTCTTTCTGCCTGGAAGTCATACCGCTACCACCACGACCTCCTCGACCACCACCTACAGGCATAAAACGATTTGTGTTCTTTTCATACTGACCGGACACGCCGGTATTACTATCGGTTGTGATATCGCCAAACTCTTGCTGTCCGTCTTGGTAATACTGCTTAAAAAATTCACGACCTTTAGGTGAACTTAGTATTTGTCGTAGTTTCCCAGTACTAGCAACCTTGCCAACCAAGTCACCAACGTCCACCTCTTTTACAGGATCATCCTGATCAGCACTTCGACGAACAGTGAGTGGCTTACCTTCAGCCTCACCCTCTACTGACAAATCAAAAACTAGCTTTCCCTCTTCCTTGCCCGGGTAAACCCCAACAACCTGCCTTGTACGACCATCACCAGCTCCGGCATTGATTTCAGGAAACAAAGTATTGATGGCATGAAGCCCTTCTGGGGAATTTATAAGCGTAGGATCGTCGGAATTAATAACGCGCTTACTACTCTCCAAAGCCTTACCAACATCTTCGCCCATAATAAAATCCAAAGAGAGGTTTGGCGCTTTGCTTAATATGGCTTCCTCGCCTTCGCTATATTCAACGGCACCCGATCGATCCATGGATATCAACTGCTTACCAATAAGCTTAAACAATGCATCCTGATTCTTCATTTCTGCACTATCTTGATTCAAGCTCAAGTTCCTCATGCGGCCATCGTGCTCGGATTCCCGTATATCCATCATCCGCTCACTACGGTCATTCTGAGAATCGCGCAGCCCCCGCATCTGTTTGCTATTTTGCAGATCTTCGTGAAAGTTAGCGCCTTGCATGATGCCCGTCACAAAACTCGCTGTATTCAACCCCTTACTCATCACAGTCCCCTTAAGATAAAACCCAGCCAGCCACACCACCTACGAGCGCGCCGACCGGGCCACCCACCATGAAGCCATAGGCTGCACCAGTCCCTGCACCCATTGCCTTTGATTGTTTTTCTGCAGATTCAATTTGTTGATTCTGCATATTTCGTTTTTCTTCCATTACGGCAACGTCATTGAGGCCTTTCATCCCTTCCCGCTTAAAACCAGCACCTTTGCTTACAAGTCCGTAACCCATGGCTATACACCCTGAAATTGATTGGAACTCAAACCAGTGGCCATTCCACCAGAAAGTATTTGTTTGTCTCGATCATCCGCATGTAATCTGGCCTTACCGACGTTAGTAACCATCGCAGTCATTTCCGATTTTTTAGATTGCTTATCGATATAATTTTGTTCTTCATTAGACATAGACAAGCCAAGTCTCTCACGACCAATCCGGCCATCTTCTCGCGCAACTTCAAATCCGCGTGTTACAGAATCCCGTGCTAAGGATTCAGTTTGGATATTGTCCTCCTGCCCCGAAGCTAGGCCTATAAGCTGCTTATCATATTTTAGAAACTTATTCTTCCAGCCACTCCACTGATCACGATAAAGCGCGGCCATTCTATCGCTAGCCGAAGCTTTAGAACTGTGTTCTTTTTTATCATCAGCCAAACCAAACGCCTTACCCACAAGGACTTTCTCAAAGCTATTGCTCATATACCCCCCGTTCACCAATCAAATTCATTTGCGGCTTCTTTTGAGTAATCTACATTTTTTTTGGCATTAAATGGATCATCAGTTGTTTTCGGACTCGACCATGCGTTTGCAGCAGTTCCCAATCCAAACCCAACAGCTTGCTTTGTAGCAGACTCACTATTCCATGCATCAGCGGCATCATTAGCGGCTTTGTTTGCACTAAGTTGAGCCAAACCCAACATACCTGTCTGTGCAGTGGTCGCATCACCGCGCCCCATCGCTGAAACATTACCAAGACCTTGCACATACTGATCTTCCAGTTCTATTGCTGTTCGCGTTTGGTTTTCTCCTGAAGCAACGCCTTGTGCATCGATCAATCCCGCCTTCGTTGTTTTTGATTTTCCACTATTGGGGTTAACACCACTGGCATTTAAATTCAACCCAAGCCGGTCTTCCGTTTTTCCGAAATTTGCAGATACCGAAGATCCAGCCGAGCCTGTACTATATTTCTGTGCTGATTCAGTATTCAGCTCTTCATTCTGTAAAGAAAACTCATGGATAAGTGGCTCAAAATCCTTTTCCCATAGTTCAAACTTTTCAGTCGCTATCTTAGCGTGCTCTTTTTCCAGCTTTGTTTCCTTGGCCTTTTCCGCGCCTTTATAAAAAACTGAGCTAAACCCGAGCCGGGAAAAATAGTCTATTGGCTCAAATCGATTCAGCTCTAAAGCAGAGTCAATAAAATCAGAATCGTCGATTGTATTCATAATGTTTTTTTCCACACAGTAATCGGTGTTTCCTTATACTTCTCAAACCGAGGCGTGTAACCAAATTTGGGAAGTATCCGATAAAGACCTTTTCTAATGCTCCAAAGCTCTATGTATGTCGCATTAATAAATCGTGCCATGCGCTCCAGCTCAAATTGATATTCGGCTAAATCCGCTTTATCCCGTGTATAAGCAACCCATAAAAGAAGACCGCTCTCACCCACCGGTCTAACCACTACCATCCCCTCCTGAACCTCAAACAAAAAAGCCTGCTTTCTACAGCAGGCTTTTTCGATGGTTTTGAAAAGATCGGGGTCATTTACTGATCCCCCAATATCACCTATAGCTTTTTCGTATTCAATTAGCTTTGAGGCTGAAACCATTACATACGGGCTTTTATTCATGTGATGATATAGCTCTCCCGCCAGGCTTTAAGATCGCGCTCAGTTGCGGTACCGCTATTTTTAAGTATTCGGTATTCTGCAAATATCGTTGCCATTCTTGTCGCTTTTAATAGGCTCAACTCAGCCAAGTAACCCTGCAAATTCGCCGCATTTACTGTAACAGTAGAGTTATCAAGCAATACCCAAGGAATAGTTTCGCCGGGGTTGGCCAGCAAATACTTTACTTGGGCAGTCATCGCTCGTTCTGATTCAGCGTCAAACTGAAAGACCTCACCACTCGACGTCGCTAATGGGTATTCCATAATGAGAAGCCCGCAAGTCCGAATGTACCCATTTATTACAGGTTCATCGAGAGGGTCAGCCGATCCTAGCCATTCGCCATACACAACGTTCTCTGCCAGTACGACTGACAAAGTTTGTAATCGTGATGTTTTTAGGCCTGGACGAATGTACGGATACCAGTCGTCTGCAATGGTCCCCTTATCGTTGAGCGGCGCCTCCGATTGCGGGCCGGTAACGATTGAGCCATTCTTAAATTGAACAAACATTAGCGTAATCCGAATACGAAACCAGTGGTAGTTATGTTGTCATAGCTGGAAGTTGAAGTTGGGGTCATTGCTGTAGTGAAGATTTGAGCCCGAATTTCAATGTCAACATTTGTTGTGTAGCGCGAAGAACTGACACCATTAAAGGCATAAGGAACGGTTTTTTGGGTGCTCGTAGGTACAAGCATGGAGCCAAGTTTGCTCCAGTTCGGCCTTGTGACAGTAACTGTGCCACCGGTAGTAATTGTTCCGACTCGATTGGTGGTGAAACAAGTTAGCGTGTAGTAATCGACTTGAGGATCTTCGGGATCTCCGTCATCTTCAAAACCAATAAGCGAGCCAGTTACTAATGCGCTCGCACCACTCTTTGAAACCGTATCGCCAATCTGGATGTCAACTGCATTTAGCTCTGACAGAGTATTGAAGTGAAAAATTAGCGATGTTGTAACTGTTCCTGGGCCTTTTTCTGTGTGCGAACTGCCAGCGGTGCTATTGCTTATACGAGCGTAAGCAGAAATTTCCAGCATCCTATCCTCACCCGTGCTTGTATCTTCAATGTAGCCCGTCAGGTTAACGCCAACCTTGTGACCTGTAATTCCTGTTGATGCTGGAATTAATGAGGATGCTATTGGCACTGGGCTAGCATTGTTCAAGCTAGTAATATCTAAATCCGTAAATGATAAGACCCTTTGAATATCTCCATTGATATGAGTAGCTGTAAGGTTTTCAACGGTGATCTGAGTCGCGTCGAGCGTGTTTATATTCGCGTAGAAAAAAGCTGCGTCGAATCCAGTTATTTTTGTTGCTGAAAGACTATATATTTTTGCGCTACCAATAGTCGCGTCACGAATCATTGCTGTGTTTATGTAAGTGTTGCCACCGTATATCGCGAAAGGCACAGTAATCTTTCTAAATCGAACTGAAGCCTCTGGTGATACGCGTTCCGTCCCATCACAAGTGAAGGTGATAGCGGTACCAGAAATTGACAATATCGGCCCTTTCCGCCCAAGCCACTCGCTCTCATCTACGTTTGTTATTGATATTTCTTGACCTATCAGTAGTCCATTTGTTGACGAGGGTAAAGCAAAAATTGCCGTGGCGACTACCCCTACTCGGGTAAGGCTCAATAACTTATTGCCGTTAATCAACATAGATGAGGTAAGTACTCGCCCCTCTTGCCAACCAAAATCAAATGAAAAGTGAGTTGAGTCCTGAACATATACTTCAAATCTTTCGCCGTCGCGCCACCCCTCTTGATCGGCATTCACGGCTACAACCTCATCGCCAGAGGTTAGGTTGTGGTTTGATTTTGATTCTACATAGCAAGAGCCGTCTTCTGTAATGTCCTGATCAAGCGTTACACTTCGAGTCTCTATCTCACCTGCGTATGAGCCGACAAAAAACCTATTTGCCTGAACCATAAAAGTGCTTACATAGTTACCATCGACTAACTCTGACGACAAACCAAACCCAGCGATTGAGCCACCGTCTATTTTGACTCGATATTGTGAATTCATTTCCCCGAGTGAATTTGCGCTGGCAATCATGCTTTGCTCTACCGTCGCGCCAGAATTACTGAAGTCATTAAGTCGCGCACTTACTGCTGTGTAGTCCTGCGCTGAAGCTTGTGAAAAACCTTCCGCATCGGTCGCACTTTGGGAGGCGCTGTTGCTGTATGTAAGGGCCAATGACTCTGAAGCACTTGCGCTTGTTGATGCTTCGATAGCTGATGTCGCTGAACTGGATGCATTACTGGCTTCGGTTTGGGCCTGGCTTGCGCTCGTAGATGCTGCAGCAGCTTTGTTTGACGCATCACTACTTGCTGATTCGGCGGAAACTTTCGATGCTTCGGCGGCTTGGGCAGAATTGGTCGCATCGGTAACTGCCGTGGACGCGGTTGATGCTGAGTTGGCGGCTGCTGTGGCGCTGCCAGAAGCATCACTAGCGCTTTGGCTTGAGTTGGTTTCAGCCATGGATGCTGAAGATGCGGAGCCTGCAGCATTTGTTTCTGATGTCGAGGCCTGGGAGGCTGATGTCCCAGCGTTCGATTCGCTGGTGCCGGCATTGGTTTCTGAAATTAGGGCAGCGCTGGCACTGTCTTCAGCTTCGGTTGCGCTGGTCGCTGCGCTTGATGCGCTTGCGGCTGATGCGGTAGCGGAATCTCCCGATAGATTTTGAGCAGCTATTGCAGAATCACGCGCAGATTCAGCTGTTACGCTGAACGATTGCGATGCTGATGCAGCCGCTTCAGAATCCGTAGCGTACCCGGAGGCGTTTGATTCGCTGGTAACCGCTGCAGCTGCAGAGCCGTCCGCCAAGTCTCTGGCAGCTTCAGCGGCTATCCTTTCGCTTGTAGATGCAATCGCGGCTGATTGCGACGCGCTTGATGCAGCTAGAGCTTCTGTCGCACTTGTGGATGCTGCTGTAGCTTGGGCCGTTGTTGCTATTAATGCGGTTTCAGAGGCAGTTTGTGCGACCTCGGACCCAAGTTGCGCAGCTTCAGCCAGTGTTTGAGCAATGATGGCCTGAGTTCTAGCCTCAATAGCGTCTGCTGCAGCGTTGGCTGCAGCGGCAGCATTCTGAGCTGAATTTTCTGTATCACCAAACACTGTTTCAAGAGCTACAACGTCTAGCTGTATGTCGTTAATCTCTGCGTTTAGTGCTTCGCTAAGGTGTGTGCGTTCAATTTGGTCTTTGATTATTTCAAGGAACTCAGTGGGCGTCATTGATCTGCTGGCAACTGTTCCGAGTGCCGAGTTGTACGGGCCCTTTATTCCGTCACCACCCGGCAATGCTGGAATACTTTCAAACCGTATCCAGTAGTAATATTCAACTTCCTGCAACAAATTGAAGTCTGCCCAAACAAAACCGTTCGATTCCGCGATAACCACTGCATTAGCAATATTGTCCTCTGTACCTCGATAAATTAACGTTTTGGCGTGGTTCGAATACAGTTTTGTTGGTGGCGTCCAACTGAGAAAAACGTGATCAAAGCCAGAGCTTGCTGCAAACCCTGTTGGAGTCGGCGGTACCTCGGATCTGCCGGCAGTGTTGCCTACCAGATTCCTGCCAGATATAAAACCAGTACTAGGTGAGACGGTTAAAATTCTGGCCAGATTCAAATCGACTAGATCTTCAATTTTTACATACCGTTTTAGCGGGTTTTTTCCTCGAACGCCCTCACCGACTTCTGCGGTTTCTTTGAGTCCATCGAGCAGGCGTTTGAGTATAGGCTCTATATTTAATGGGATATTGCCAAAACCGTTGGTCACAGCTCTGATTTACTCCTAGCAATTTGAATAGAGGTGACTGAATTTAAACCTGTAACCTCGACCTCCCAAAAATTGGAATGGTATGCTGTAGGTAATCGAAATGAGGCGGGGGATGCAACAGATAAGGACTTTCGTAATACACCATCTGCATAGTAGTTAAACGTCACCGGGTAGGATCGCGCTCGAATTTTTGCAACACCCGGCCGATCACCCCAGCTATTCTCAAACGGCTTTGATTTCCATTGATACGCAATGTCGGTACCCGTGGCCCACTGAAGCAATGATCCCGAGCCCATCAAATACACATCTCCAGTTTTGGGGTCAGAGTATCCGTAATCGGCATACGACGAATACCAGATAAAACCTTCGCTCGGCGTAAATGTAAATGCACCCTGCTCGCTTCCCGAATCGTAAAAACCAAGGTATCGGTCCTGCCATCTGTAACCGTGGATGGTTTCAGGCTTCAGTGCTTTCCATTCGTCAGCATCAATGTGACCAGCTGTATAAACACCACCGGGGCCGACCAGACCTTCCGTAGTCGCAAACACAACCACGCTGCCAAGATCGACCACTGAACGCTTTGACACACCCGCTTGAATCGCATCGATCGGTTGCTCTGAAAATGAACTAGGATGAGAACCAACTAAAAAATATGGTTTAGATTCCGTTACCACAATTACGCCAACATCCGAAACGGCTGCACCAACAATCTTTGAACCCAGCGCATGTCGATATTCTATTGGCCATGCATGCGGCTGATAGGGTTCTGAAAAAGCAATGGTGTTATCCCAATATCCCATTAGCACCCCGTTGGGTAACTCAGTTAACCCAGTCATTTTTGAATTCGGCGGTAACCATGTGTCACTCGGTACCTGGTGACCAAGATAAGCAGACTCGATGGTGTCACTGAAGGTATCCTGGGTCGCGGGGATTGTTGCCACGCGCTGATATAGCCCGTTATATTCAATTCGATAGATACGAATAGATTCAATAACGAAATTTCCTGCCGGCACTTGTAGGTTTGAAAGCTCAACTGAATCACCATCCCAGCGATCAACCGCAACACTCACATCGCTAGGTGGCCCTTCGGCACCGTATTTATCAACAACCGTGTACTGGTAACTTGTAGGTATTTTAATTCCACCATCCGGTGGGTCACCAATTGGGCCCGTTACAGAGGGCGCAAGTAGGGGCGCCTGAATACCTAAATCATAAGCCGCAGTCGGGTATGGCCCATCACCCGCAGTGGCAATATCTATTGCCGTGAACTTCGGCGCACCTATACCTGTGTAATAAACGCGGCGATATGGATCGTCTTCAATCGGGCTAGCAACAACACTCACATCGGCATCAAACTGCAACCAGAACCCTTCCCCACCATTTGATTCACGGTTGTACCGAAATACACTTTGCGTACTGCCCAGCAACAACACACCGGTATCGAGAGGCCGTTTAGATGGCGACACGACACCTTTACTTAGGTCACAGTCTTTTGCAATTTGGGCATTATGTGCAGGCAAGAGTGTAGGATCAATTCGCGGGATCGTACCCTTGAACGAGGCTAAAATAAGAGGCTGCAATTAATTAAACTCTCGCAAAATTAGCGTGTAAGAACCGGTAGGGACGGTAGTGGGAATGTAAACGAATCCAGCACCCAGAACCGTTAACGCATATTCTGTGATCCCAGAACTAAGCGTGACTTGGATGATGTTAGTCCAGTCAATACCTGTCGTTTCAATTACACAGGCCTCTCCAGCGCGGATATTACTATCGCCACCAATCGATACAACCTGCTCTGCTGGCACGTCAGCAAGCGTGGTTACTCTCCAGTTTGCGGTTATGCCGTTTATATTCAGCGTTGCAATGACAGGAGTTTCATATACGGACGAAGATGTCTGCCTAAGCTCAACAAAATCACCAGCGCTTACAATGCCGCTAGTAGTAATCCAAGTGCCCGCATCAATTCGATATTCGCCGTTGGTAATCGATATTGATACTGGGCCATCGATACCTGCCACGGTAATCGCATCTGAAATTACTTGTGTTGAAAGCGCTGCACCTGAAACATTGGTGAACGAATACTCGTCAACCATGGTGTCCTCAACAACGTTGAGTAGCGTAATAGCAACCGACTGAATGGCATTGCCTAAAGCATTTGTCGCTCGAACACCAATATTGAATACATTGTCTTCCCCAATATCTACTGGGTTTTCAAAGTCAGGAGAGCTACTAAAAATAACGGCTCCTGTACTACTGTTGATGGAGAATAACGCAGCGTCAACACCCAAAAGATCGTAAACAATTGGCTCGGTTCCAGATATTGCGGCAAATGTTCCCACAGCGCTTTGTTCTTCGTTAACGCTAATATCTGCGTCCGAAGGCATAACGGGGATAAACGTTTGCGCTGGGGTTGTTTGTATTACATCTGCACTAATATCGCCGGTCAACAAATCAATAATGCGAGCATCGAATGACGACACCTGCTCTACGTCAGTTATGGTCTGGCTAAAGGTGGCGTCGGCATTAACTGTAACACTACTGCAGTTAACGTAATTGCCCCACTCTATAATCAGGCCTGAAACAATGTCGGGTGTAGATTCAATCCTATCTTCTACCACTGCACTCGGTATTGTGACAATAACAGTATTGAATCCTGCTCTTGGCAAATACACCCTTTCACTGTCTACGCTTCGATTTAAAGCGGCATCTACAGCCTGGAGCCACACTTTATATGCTGTGCCCTGAGTAAGCAGGGATAAAGGTATCGTTGCCGGCGTTGCGGCAGTAGCTGCGATTATATCGTCGCCTTCATCGAAAAACGTGTCACTGGGCTGAGCGGCTGCGATAGTTGTCAGTAATGCAGAAACATTGGAGTCTTCATCTATCGTGAAATCGGCATTAAATGACGTGCTGGTGATACTTGAGATTGACAGCGGAGATGAAAACACCGGAGCAACAGAGTCATTTGCAGCATAAGCTACTGCGCCAATAGTGCCGCCGTCACTTGCGGTCCCATCGTATGCGATGTTTGTCGGTACCAGTCCGTCCCGAACATAGTTAATTATCGATGATGCTAAAAACCCAGAAGGCGTACCGCTTTGATCATCCGTAGCTACGTTATATCCGTTAACCAAAAGCGCGGAAGCAATAGCCTCTGCCGCCCCGCCACCACCGTTTTGTGATGCCTGCCAAGAAGCTGTATTCCTGTTAACGTCAACAAAATCCGGTTCAACGTCAATGATGTCGCCAGCGCCGTAGCCTGGAGCACCGATAGCTTTTGTTGCACTCAGCACACCATTAAAGCGATTTGCAGCTAGCACGGCAAAACCGATAAATGCGTTATTGCCCATCGTCGTAACTTGGTCGTTGCCAGCGGTATCGATGTTGATTGCCATAATGTCATCGTAAGCGTTCGGATTACTGCGTACGAAGCATAAATTATTATGCAATCCTAGCGTACCATCGTAACTACCACCCGACTCCGTTCGAGCTAAGACTCCGTAATACCTGCCGGTATTATCGGGAACATCAACAATTAATGTGTTGTGGTTTGCAGAGTAATTACCAAGGTGCGGTGCTCCTAACGCATTTAACGCAACGCCACCAAGCTCATCAACAATGATTGTGTTGCTTAGCTCAAAATCCGCATTTGCGGGTAATATGCAGTGATCCCCAGCGTCGTTAATAACTGCGGCGGTATACGGTGCATCGATAAATGAGCCCGTAACGGATTCAAAGTCTTCTGTTGTGTGCGGGTTGTTTGTAGCGACCAGCGCAACAGAATCTTTTAAACCGAAATGCCCGCCGCCTATGGCGCTCCACGAAGAATCCGGGCCAAAATAAACAAAGCATTGATTTAGGTAGAAATTGCTTTGAACCATTGTGCCAAGCAGGATGTCTTTCGCTACCCAGCCAACTCGCTCACAGTCCATGTATTCAATTCGTAAATTCATACCGTGGCGCTGGGGGTCAATTGTTACGCCGATAGATTGGTGCAGGCCTCCGGCTCCGTTTCCTTTCTGCGCGGCAATCACGCCAATTTGAGATGAGGCCGAATTGCTGCCAACTACATCCACATAATTGAATATAAATTGCTCTTCACCGTTGGTATAGCCGGAGCCTAGCGACCACTCATAAAGATCCTTAAATACACCCTCTCTAGTGTTTACCGGGTGTCCGGCATACCAGTTTCCACCAAGCCCAAATGACATATTTTTAAGTGTAAAATGCTGCCAATCTAGTTTTGCTCTTGCTGCAGCACCAGCTGCCGCCCCCCAGTGTGCGCCACCAACTGAGTCTATGATTCTGGCGTGGTTTGATTTGTCGGTACCAGCCATTTCGTGAATATTATTAACCGCGGTTCCTGTATTAACGGTTAGAAGAACATTATTGCCCTTCATATCCCATAGTCCTGTACCCTCAATTCTAACGTGATTATAAGCATTACATGTAACAACCCCTGCTTGGTGCATCTGCCCACCGGATTGAACTGTAAGACTGGCCCTTGTTAGGTCGCCTGTTCCTGTCATTTCGATTGCGCCAGGGTTCCATGTGTAGCCGCCCGGAACAAGCATTGAGTATGCGCCAAAAATCACAGTATCTAAGGCGGTCGGTATTTGTGCTGGAAAATAGTTCGATGCAACATTGACGTTTCCGCTGGATACTATTGTTATTTCTGCCATTTATCCTCTGCCGTTTACTATTTAATTACTGCGTTGGGGTCAATTATTTTGTTTTATAAATCGCTGCAATTAAGCAGATGACTTTTTCCGCTGAGATATAAATGGTCATATTACGACCACGGCTGGTAGCTGATACTCGATGATTGATGCGGAATCAAAAACAGTGACACTCAATACAGCCGTCGCCGAGCTTGCGTTTGAGAGTGTCGCCGTAATAGTAATAGCCTGAAACCCCGTTGATGCACTTTCAAATACTGCCGTGTTGCCAGTGATATCAATATCATCAGCAGGATCAGCGCTATACACAATCTGATCCTCGTTAAAATCTTCTGCCTGCCCAAGAACGATCTCAATTGGAGTTTCGGTAACTGCAATAATCATCTGGTTTTCGACAGTTATAGTGCTGACAGGTACCCCAGACAACGATTCTGCAATGGCCTCTATGGCTGCCCTATCCTGTGATACTTGATCAGCCAACGCCTGCGTCGGATCAATTTTTGTCGGTGCCACATTGATTAGATTCTCGACTGCAGCATCGCTGTCACCGACGACAAACTGTTCTCGCTTGTGAATTGATTGCCCGGTAGTTGGATGCCAACTAGACAACTCATAGTAGGTATCCGAGTAGGAAAAGTCATTTTGCCAAAGAGCAAAAACAACGCGTCCATTTGGATCGGTATACCCCTGTTTATCTCCAGGTGAAATGGCACCATCAGCGCTATTACCTAGGCCGACCAATTTTATCCGTACTGTCGCACTTTCTAATGGAGAGCCATCAAAATCATATAGAGTGACGGTGATGTTTCGGGTGGTCACTGGCATTAATAAAAATCTCTCGCTTTGTGGTGAATGCGCTTAGGTGTTCGATCAAATCCACGATTTCCTCGAGCAAGAGCTTTATTGGCCTCCAGCTCAAATAGCGAATAATGTTCACTACCTAGCCTTATATCAGTCCACATTTTATTAGGGATCATATAAAGAGCGCCTTTTGTTCCGGCAATAATAGCGTCAAAATATTCTCTCAATATCTGCTCGCTAAATTTGAATGTTCCTGAGTACTCAATCGGCTTTAGTGCCGCATTGATTATTACGTCTTTGCCTATCAACTCCGTGTGGGGAAAAACACTGATCGTATCGACAGAGCTTTGACTGTATATCCAATCGGTGTTACCCAAGTAGTCATTGCCTTTGGCTAATTCAATGTAATCATTATCGTCATCACCTGGAACCCAAATTGATTTCAGTTGAACAATGTTTGAGTAGCGGGAAGATGAAATATCGATAGTATTGGTGGAGGACGTCACTCGCGCTGGCCCAATATCTTCCTGCCAAAATTCCGACCGTTCGCAGAATTGAGTAATTGCACGTTTTACATAGTGCTCAACGATGATATCTGGAGCTTCAACTTCGAACGTGACTTCATTTGCGATCTGCCCGATATCTTCGGTCAGCTTATGGTATGGAGCCCTTACACTACTCATTAGCGTTTATGCTCCGGATTTTTGGGGCCGAAGACTTTATCAGCCTCAATCTTAATACCCATCATTGCCTGAAAATTATTCCAGTGCTGCTGGCTACGAGAAACATTTACTGAGCCTTCAACATCGTGCCCAAGTAACCGGTAGAGTGCGCATTCAAGAATCATTGGGGAGAACACACCAGATACCGTTGTTTCAGTATTCCCGTCGACATTCCCGTAATCCGCTGGCTCTCTGGAGAATCCAATGTGTATAACCGTACCGGCCGCGATAGGTGGGTATGTCAAAAAAACTAGAGGGAATCTCTCGTCGTACATGACTTGCCGCACAGCGTTGCCCTGTGTTTCAGCTCGCCAGTCAGGTTTTAATCTATTAAGCGTACCCTGATCAACTACGCGAATTGTTCTACCTGGGACTTCAGTAGTTCCATTGTGCTGTGCGTCGAGGAACCGAAGCGGAGTGATACCGGGCATCGTTGACAAATCTTGGCGATGACCAGCAGCACACGTAAAGTCTGCATCGGTGGCGGTAGCATCAGGGCGAAAATTGGTAATGACTTTTTCTGCTTCCAAAATCGCCCCCCAAATCGATTGCTCCGGCCACGAATCGTTCGAAGAGTCACGCAAACCCGCAACAATTGTATTCGTCAGTTCCTCAACATTCGCACCCATAATGCTTAAACCCCGTTAACCTGCTTCCACGCTGCATTAAGATCAGCAACACCTACATCACCACCTGCACGCGCACGAACAACATCAATTTTCGGCATGTTTTTGTTAGTAAAGCTGTCGGGATTATTTTCGCTGCGAATATCAGTCAAAACTTTCAAAAGCTCTGCAGAAGGTTCGGCAACAAGACCATCGCCCAATCCGGGCTTAGGAGGTTCATGACTAGGAGGCTTTTTGATCGAATCAAAATCAATGGTTGGAATATCATCGATTTTTGGTGCGGGTTTTGGTTCTGGTAGTGGCTCCAAATCCTGCGGCATACACTTAAAAACCGACTCAGTTACCCACACGTCTTTGTGCTTGAGCAGCTTTACTGCGGCCTGCGCCTCCACTTCTTGCACATCACCGTACTCGAGCCAAATAGTAGATGTGTTGGCTATGGTATCCGCCTTAAAGTTTTTACGACCAACGTAAACTACGTTAATACTTTTGTTCATAACTATCATTCCCGTACGAGAACTAGCATTAAAAAAGGAAGCCCGCTCAAACTTCGAGCGGGCTTAGGTGATACCCACGACTACGTACTGTGGGCGTTTCGGGGGGTTGTTAATCAGTTACATATTTCCGCGAAAACGGTAGTGAACAGAAACCGTTACCTTCCCGGTAGCGGTACCACCAGCCAAACGACCAGTGATGATTGCCCGGTCTTCAACGGTAAACGGATGAGTCAGGCTTTCTCTTCGAGCAAGGGCGGTAGACGCCGCTGCAGGTAGAAAATGAGCATCATCATCAGTGCCGCCACCATCGGGGTATTCAATTCCGTACTGCATAGTAGTACCGGCTCCCAACGGATCATTCAGCGATTCGACTTTGATAAGTTCTGAACCTGCCGGCATATCCGCAAAATTAACAGACTCACCAGCAGCGGTAGCATCAAAATCAACTGAACTCAAGAATATACAAGCATCGCCATACGCCTGTGACATCGCATGACTTTTAAAACGATTAGCATCCATAGATTTGTACTCCTATGGTTTAAAGGTAAATAAAAAACAGTAAATAGCGACCGAGGCCGCTATTTATTATTGATAGTGAGTGATTAGCCGGAAACGGCGGTATCCAGAGTCATAACACCATGATCGTTAACACGACCATCACTGCCTTTGAACTGGAACTTTTTCTTACCGTTCATCCAAGCGATAGTGTGCTCATTAGCATTACCAGCATCGGTTGCTTCCGAGAACATATCGAAGTAGTAACCACCCTTCGATTTTTCACCCGCTTGGCCATACGCGCACGCAAGGGCTTGAGCACCCAGAAGGCTCGCACGCTCGATACGAGTACCCGCGGTTGCCTGTGTAACTTGCGCATCGTTGGTATTGGTACAAATATTCACAGTAGAGCCGGTATTGAACCGAATCGGGCGAGTCATTTTGCGAATAAGGATGTTATTCCACATCACGCACTCGCCTTTAAAGATCGGGTGATTGAAATCGCTGGCTCGCTTATGAACAGCGGCCTGCAGAGTGCGAATGGTCGCACCATCTGCACCCGTCCAGAAGTCATGCCACTGTCTAGGCGATACACCCAAAACATAGAACGGACTTTCTTCTGCGTGTGGATCTTTTTCAAACTTAATGGGCTGAATCGGGTACGCCATTTCATCCATAGCGAGTCGGATATTATCCACGGCTGGAAGACCGAAAAGGTCCGCACTGTCGATAGTTTCAAAGCTCGTTGCGTCACCACCAAACATATGACGATCATAGGTTGGAGGCGTAATGGGGTTAATCATTTCCTCCGCGAACTCCTCATCGGACTCGAGAGGAACGATCCAATCGGCATCGATATGGTCACCACGTGCACCGGCTAGATGGCAGTGTGTTACCTGATCATCGAAGCGATTGAAGTACGGGCCAAGCATGGTTTTCGCCAACGCCATAATATTGTGCTTTGTACGTTTGCGAGTCATACGGCCACCCGACTCTACCTGGTGACGGCCTTGATTGATCTTTACGTTGAAATGGCTAGATGTCAGCTTTTCACCACGGCCAGCGATCTTACGGTCTCCCATTGTCGGCTTTCCGCGCAACTGGTGAAACAAATCAACTGTGACTTCATCGCCTGCAGCCTTCGAGAGATCGGTAATACGAACAAATGGGGCGCCAGCTTCGGTTTGCTTGCGTCCATCCATTTTGTTTTTGCTCGGGGACTTTGGAGCAGAACCCGTTAGCATATTGGTGAAGGAAAGCCGGCGGGTAGACTCAGTGAAGAGTGCCGCATTGTAGAGTTTGTTGGCTCCTGGTGAGCCAGATTTGATAACAGTCATTAGTTACTCCGTATACTCATGGAGCAACACCAGCGCTTTATTACTCAATATCAGCGAGTAGCTGATCGATCTGTTCAGTAGACATACCTTCCATCTTCCCGGCGATAGCATCAGCATCGTCAAGTTCTGCGATCACTTCATTTTGAGATTTTTCAGTCGCGGGTGATTGCCCCAAATCAGTCAATGAACGAGGAGCCTGTTTTTGTTTTGCAGCAGCTAAAGCTTTTTTTGCTGCATCTTCACCAGACTCATCGCCAGAATTGGGTTGAGTGGGCGTCAGCGGATCACCAAAGTCTTTCTTGGTAAGCCGTTCAGCCTCGGCAAAGCGTGCGGAGAATGATTTATCTTTCCAGTCGGGGTGCTTTTGAAGCATGCCATCAAACTCAACGGCTGTTTCCCAACGATCTTGGTCTGACTTACGCCAACCAGAAAGTGAAGTGTTTTCTTGAATTGCCAACTCTACGGGGTCTGCATCTTCCGTAGTGTCTTCAGAGGAAGTGATTTCCTTACTAGCAAAAGCGCTCACCTGCGCAGATAAATCCTTGTTTTGGTCAGAGAGAATTCGGATAACCTTACCGATCTCAGGATCAATCTTCGCGATTTCCCCCAACACTTCATCAGTAAGTACTTCACCGTTTTCCAGTTCCTCCAAATCAACTCCATTACGCTTCAAAAGCATTTCGGTTTTTTGATTTGATGAACGCTCTTCGTCCAATTCCTTTTGCAGTCGTGCTGCTTCTGCCTTCGCTGCGGCCTCACGTCCACGCGCACTTTCAACTACGCCATAGGGCAGCTGGTGCTTACCATCTTTGCTAAGTATTACGGCATTTTCCCGCGTATATTCTGCACCACCATCCTGATCAGAAGCGACAGACGAATTCGCGCGCTCTACGTCTAGTTTATCGTTCTCAGTATCGATCTCAGTTTTATCGGGAACGGTATCCGTTTTGATTTGCTCTTCGAGGTCATCGGCTTTGATTGCGGCCTTCCCCTCTTCATCGTCATCATCAAACAGGGCCGAAATCTTATCGGGATCATCAGATTCCAATATTGCGTCCAGCTCTTCTTCAGTCATACCGTCAAGATCTAAATCATCATTACTCATCGTGCTTTGACTCCATTTATCGCTATGGATGCGAGGGTTTTCCCATCTATCGTTCAGGGATTACGAAAGGTTTATTCCCCATCTATCGCTCAGGGGGGCGAAAATCAGGCACAAAAAACCCGCACTTCGCGGGTTCAAATTAAAGTATTAGAAGGAGATTTTACTTATGCTCAGCTTCAGCTTCAGCCTTACGCTTTGCTGCTTGCCTTTGATTCAGCCTAGACAATGCTTGCTGTAAGTCATGCTGACGAAAATACAGTGTCACACCACCGGCAGAAACGTGAATTTCGTTTTCTTCACAAAGGCCAATCTCAGCAACCTCTTTTTTAGTACCATGAATACTGTCGCCATCAATCATGGCTACAACGCTCTCGGTATCTGCTTTATCGAATTTGCTCATTATCTGGGCTCCCCGCTCTTTACGCTGCCATTGACGCGCTTTGTTGGTACTTAGCCTCTGCCTGCATCGCATCGTGAAGCTGTGCGCGTACAGCAACCGTATCGGCCATGATCTTCTTAACCCTTGCGAGCTTCTCTTTTGTTTCAGCCATGGTGTTCTTTACCTCTGCGGTCTCCCTATCCGTTTTGGCATTAAGATTACGAACATCGCCCGAGAGCTTCTGAAGCTCAAGCTGCATTTTTTCGAAACCTAACTTCTCAATGGCGTCCTGCAATTGCTGCTTCTTCTCGAGTGCTTCACGCTCTTGATCACTCAGAGTTTCTGGATCAACCTGGCCAGAGGCAGTACGGATATTTTTCAACAGCTCTTGTCGTTTATCTTCTGGAATATCCAACATTTCAATTACCATTGGCAGAATGTGAGCTTGGAACTGTGGAGGCACCTGACCAACAATCTCAAGCAAGCCCTTAGCCACTTGCTGACGATAACCTGGCGTATTGGTGATATCAGAAAGAACAACTTGGGTTTTCGTACGTGTTATTGAATTTGTGATTGTCTTGCGACCATGCTCGTCGGCAACACGCTGATTGAGTTGTACAACCTTCGTTTTGTCAGCTTTGTTTACGTTGACCTGCACTGCATGTTCACGATCACCGATATCATCAACGATATTGGCCAAGAGTAATTCACCAACCAGTCTGCGTGCGAACCGATAGTTGTCATTCAACTCACCCATTGTCGTAGTGCCCTGCTCTACTAACGAATCAATCGCAACACCACTGGTAGCGCTGGAGTCCTGCCCTAAAAACGCGGAGTAGATACCGGCAGTCTCCTGAATGAGCTGCTGCGCATCCTGCATGACTTGGAACTGCTGCGATGCAATTTCATTGCCCCACTGAATATCCAGACCTTTTGGGTTCTTTCTCGTAGAGTTCATGTCGATTACAGAATCGCCCATGAGTAATTCGTCAATCAGGTCATCATTACTCATGTTTTCAACTGCGTCATCATCCTTCAACACAGTAATTTTATTCAAAATCCATGTGAGCTTCGATCGACGCTTATTAATTTCGTCCTGCGCTGGCATCATGCGCCGAATCAAGCCGTAGGGAATACTTGTACGGTCTTCGCGGAACCCCCAAAACGGTACATAAGGGAATTTATTGTGTGGATGTGGGCTGTCCATGTCAGCGACACGGTGAGGTCCAATGAAATAGCTCAACCGCATTTTGGGGAAATTCGCGTACTCGACAATGCCCATACCCTGCATGATCACCGCCTGGTGCACAGGATTTTTCATATCGAACACAAACACTTCACCCGTTTGTGTTTTCAGTACCGGCTTGCTCTCCCATGTGCGGTAATACACTTCATACACTTGCGCGAGCTCACGATCAGAATCCCACCACTCGTCCAGTCCCATTTCAGATTGACTGAACTGCTGATAGGCATTCCACAGCTCTTCACTTTGACGTAACACCTCATCTTCGCCCCAGTTGTCTGCGTGAGCCCAACCGTTCTTAACCTGATCAATTAAGTCTTCATGCCCGGGGAATGCTTTTTTGAGTGTGTCTACGTCTAACCACTTTCGACGAATTAACCACCGAGCATCTTCTAGGTCAGGCCGCTGTGCGTGCCAATCCCAGAATATCTCCCGTCGATGAACGTAGTTGACTCGCCACTTGTAGGAAAACGGGTCAGGATTTTGGTTTATCTCAACCCAACCCAAGCCAGTTTTGACCTGAGCGGCATAGGCATCGGCGCACGCCCGGTCAGCCATCGAAATGCGAGCAGCTTCGTTTAACTCCTGATTAAGACCGTCGACCACCTCAATACCGCTATCGTCATCAGCAAGCAACTTCCAATCAGTTCGGGTTTTGGCTTCAAGACCGAGAACACCGTCAATTGCAGGGGCAATCAGGTTGTGAATGAGAATTGGCTGGCCACGATCTTTTAACGCAGCAATGATCGCAGGTTCCATTTGATTGCCATCGTAATAATCCGCTGCCCGGTCGGCTTCGATTCGCCATTTAGGCTGAAAGGCAATATCACTCAGGAATTTTTCAAGCGTGCGCGTGCCCATGCCACCGCTTTTAACAATTTTTGCTTCGAGTTGGTCGTCAGTAATTACGGCTACGGCCATTTACATTGTCTTCCAGTCACGCGCGCGCCGATTGGCGTCACGCTGAATTGGTTTGATTGTCGCTAGATCGATGCCACTCATACCGTAGTAGCGTGTAGCGTCCATTAGATGGTCATTTTCTTTCACAATTTTCCCGTTCTCATCACGTCGATAAATCCGATACTCTTTTAGCCAGTTTTGGAGTGTTGAGAAAACTTTCAGTCGTCCAGTGGACAACATTTCGTATATTAGGTAGGTACCTGACTCGACAGAGTTGTCCGCTGCGTGAATTTTTAAACCAAGCGAATCTTGGTAGGTGACGAACAGCTTCTCGCCATCTTTTTGGCTGCGACCACGTGATGCAGGATCAATCGCGCCCTTTATCCAGTCACCACGCGCTTTGATCGCTGCTGCGTGAATACTAGGCTCAGCCTGACCACGATAATGCTCTGAATACAGGTAGTGCGTGTCGGTTTCCCTGTCCGTAGCGCCCCAGACTGCTGCTGTACGCTTCCAGCCAACATCGAGGCCATAGGATCGAGGCCAATGCGCCGGGATAACAAAGGGGTTAACGATGATGTCTGATTCCGGTACCGGGTAAATCGCACCAGAACCTAAACTTGGAATGCCCTTGGAACGAGAATCACGTAGGTGAGGCTCACACTCCGAAAGCATTCTGACCTTTTCGGTTTCACTTAAGTGGGGTACATCGTCCCACCCGGCCATAACAAGTGCTTTTTCGCCGTTGAATTGCGTACGGCTTTCCGATTCGAGTCCGTTATCGCCCAAATACCCAAGGACGATATCAGTCAAACCTTTTAGCGGTGTGAATGTTTCAATCAACAAACCTTCTGTGGTCATCAATCGAATAGTGCATTCTGCGCGAATGCCGGGGTTACTCTCCTCGTCGAGCCAGACGATATCTTTCTCGGTTCCCTGAAATGCTTTCCGACCCTGCTCATATGATTTAAACGCGAGCTTGGACCAACCACCGGATACATGCTTGACCATCACATAGTCAACAGCGCCATTACCGTTTGAGCGCATTCGGACACTGCCGATAGCGTCACCGCGAATCATTCCGGTACCGAAATCTCCCAGCGGTCCAAGCATTTTGCCTTGGATAATATCGCGCACGGTTTCATTCGTATCACCAGCCGCCCAAACATCGACCGGGTGATCAAACCTACGACCAGGCCACCAGTCTGGATATTCTCCCGTAAGGTGAAGAGCCACCTCGTAGCCACCGCCGCCTTCGGTTTTCCCAACTCGGTTGGCTGCCATAAAGCATCGAGTGGAGAAAGTTAGCCCGAGTTCGAAGAACTCCATATGTCTCGGATAGAGTTCACGACGCAGAGGCCCCGAGTCGGGATAGTACAGGTCAATCTTGTTACGTGATTTTCTCCGCTTCTGCTCTTCCAGCAGTTCTAGGTACTCAACTTTTTGAGCCCTAGTTAGATTCGGCGGGAGTTGCACCGAACGCAGCTAGCTTTTTATCGATTTCGTCATCACTCAAATCATCAAAGTTGTGACGATTATCTGTTTTAATTGCAGCGTGATCTCCGTCCATGCGATTCAACTCAGAAACACAGCCGGTCATGCCTTTTACGTCAAAGACATAGCCCACCAATTGCTTATCATCGCCACGGCCAGCGTACTCCGGCTCAACTTCTTGCATACAGCGCTGAGCAGCATCCCAAAGCATTCGTTTTTTCTGGTCAAACGTAGCGTAAACCTCGTCTTGGGACTTCAAGTTGACGATCTGGGCAGAAATCTCTACGTATTCTGTGATACTTGAATTTCTTTGAATCATCACATTTGCAGAATTACTTGGATCTTTGCTCTTACCACCGGAAGCTCGATACGCGTCAGCCTGAGTTTTCCCACTGACTAACCCTTTAGCCAACAGTAAATGCTGAGTTTTCATTTCACCCGCGAGTTCTTCCAATCTCTTCTGAAGTGAGGCCAAATCAATCTGCATTTTTTGGCCCCTTTCGTCTGTTATGTTCGTCAATCTGCATTTGTAACCGAATATTGTCCCGCCGATCTTGGCGAATACTGCGAATCACCGTAACTGTTACGCCTACAGCCGTAAGTACTGCCCCAAACATTGCGCACAGCGACGCTACAAACGACGGATTCACTGCAACAGAATTAAAAAAAGACCCCCCAGCCCAACCCAGCGTGCCAACTTTCGTAGCTGTCGCTGGTGCTTTTTCTGCTGCGGCATGAAATGCCGCTGCAATAGCAGCCACGACTACAGCTGCGCGGAGGGTAGGCTTCATTGTGTAAGTTCCTAGAAATTGGGTCAAAAAAAACCCCGCGAGGAAACCTTGCGGGGTTTTTCAATAAGGAATGAAACATGATTACTGTGGTGAGTTACTACTGCTTCTACTTAGGAGTCACCGGTGCAGAATCGGCTATTTCCGCAACGTTGCCGTAAACCTATCAAATTAGGTGCGAAGAGTTCAAGTAAATATGTATAATTATCGCTTAAATATTCGAGACCAATTGCAGGCCAAAAGCGTCCAAAAGAACTAAGAGTGGTTACTCACTCTTAGTCAATAGCTCCTACTTCTATTTACAGCCATAAGAAATTGATAACTTTATCGTCGGCGGTAATTTATGTAATTTTTGGATCCCGGCAACTATCCCTCCGATCTCGTTGCATGCTTCGTAATAATCGTTCGTTTCCTCCAACTTTGTCGATACAGCCCAATCTCCATCTGTAAGTCCCAAGCCATTCCACACATTGCTGGTACCATTTCGTGGAATAGTTTGAGTACTTCCTGCATAAGTAACAGTAATTTCTCGCCCAGTAAAATTACCAACATTCCGAACTATGGTATTAGTACCCCATTTGGAGGGAAGTAGTGATCCGGCCCAATTGGCATATCCACTTTTACAGTCAGGTGAAAATGACATAGTAAGACTATCTCCCGCAGCGGGGACGACAGCCACCTCATCATTCTTTTCACCAACAACTACTTCGAACTCCCCGTTTGATGGAATCAATTCCCAATTAATTTTAAGATTACCAGATGCCTTCTTTGAGACTGCTCTCTTTCTAATAATACCCTCAGGTGAGGAGCTGATAGATGGATTATCAGTCTCCACCTTCCATTCTGCTACCACCTTATCTTGAGAGCAAATATTTTCTGGCTCGACTTTCAAATAATATTCTGAACACCCTGATATGAAATATATGCTAACAAGTGACACGAATTTTGTAGTAAATATGAACCCAAACCAATCGAATACTTTTCTAGTTTTCACTTTCTATCTCCCTATATTGCGACACCATTCGCCCAAATTCACTACCGGATAGAACGGCACACGTAAACGTACTATACGAGACCACGTTATAGCCTACTTTCCACCCAGACTAATCGCCTGAGTAGAATCACGTGACTTAACGAATTAATAATTTGACATGGGTTAAAAAACGGTTTGAATATACCGCTTGAGAAGAAATCGTAAATCTCAGTCACACTCAAAGACTTATTACGATTTACCATAGAAGAACAACTAAATCTTCTATGAAAAAATCAGTTTTCCTTTTAGCTAGTAATGATTGATCCCCGGCACGGCCCGTACTCTCCTGATAAGTTCGTAGCGAAATCTATTGGCTTTGAAAAATGATTTGTACCGGCTCATCCAGCTTACCCGGTGACTACCACCATCTCTCATTAATCGATTATCCTTCATCGCTGTCTTCATGCTTCCTTCCTACCCTGTTGTGTAAATGGTGTAAATGCGTCTTCGATTTCACCTTCCCAAGTACCAAACAAACCCTGAATCTTCCCCAACAACCTTGACCAACGGCGATTTGAATAGAACTGAGCTTTGTCCACGTCGATAATTTTAGCAAACTGATAGCTTGTTGGCATATCGATACCAGGCGCGTAACCGAGAATGACGGCAGTAATTAGTTTGTGGAATTTCAAGGCATCGGCAATATCAAGCTGCCCTACGTGCTTGTTGATTTTCGCAATAACGACAGTAAACAGTGCTGTTTGGGCTTTTTGGCGCGACTTACAATCGAAATCACTAGTATGTGAATACCGAAACCACAAACGTGCCTCTGGTGATAAACCCTTCATTGCGTGCAAAACACCCTGCACATCGACATCGTTTGCCCAGTCTGCAAGAGTCGAAATGCTAGGTGTATAGCTTTGAGTGCCTCTCGTGGAGCCTTGCGGCTTACGCATTACGCACTGCTTGCTTGTCGTACCGCATCGTGTACAGGAAAACTGCCACTTACCCTCATCACTTTTCTGTCGAATAAGGCTAGCGCCAGGGGCATAGCATCCCGAGCAATATGATCGAGACTGCCACACGACAACACCGCCATGACTCGAAGCATCGATATACGATGTGGGAGAACCAAGTTCGTACGCAAACGCGGCAACTTCAAATGGGTTATTACGGTGGTATGGTCTCGACATATTAATCGCTCTACGCTTTTAGTGCTGGCGAATGCTCTCGCATTCGATTAAATACAGCCATATCCCAAGGAACGTCACCTCGGGTTTTACCCTTCGCTATATTCCAAATCGTGGCCTTGCATACCTCAAACTTTTCCGCAAGTGAGCCTGGTGATATCCGTTCAATTGCAGTTCTCAGCTCTTCTCGCCTATCAACGATTCGAACCAAATCGTCATACTGCTGACTCGTCATATCACGCCCCACTTTTAATCCGTTTTCAATAGAACTAACAGACCGTATCGTGATCCTGACCTTCTTTGATATCGCCTTTACTGTGTATCCCTGCATTTCATCGCAGAGATCCAAATATTCCACCATTAGTTCACGAATATTCTTAACGTCGTTTTCATCAAGCCGCCCGCTCATCTTCGTCCTCCAGTAACTCTCTGTGAAAATTGGTTGCGTCGTTAAACCAGCCTATTTCGTTTTCACGTACAAACAAACGATCACCCAAATAATCCCACCCCATTAGGGCACTGTGATCTATTTGTTTTTGAGTGGGCTCATTCATGCAGCCTTCTCTACACCATCAGTGTCGTAACAATTTATTCTGCGATGACTAACCAGTGTTTCCAGAATCTTGCCTTCAGAATCCAGCACCTCCGCGTGATGCTTAATTCCATCTTCGTTACCACACCACTGACACAGATCCAAACAATACGAAACGGTTTGAATTCGGCGTCTGGTGCGCTCAATTGCGGCGTCAAATCGATCAGCTAGCACAACCTATTTCCTCGTTGGCTGCTGTACGCTGGGCATTTATCGAATTAACGCTATTTCTTCTGGATTCAATAAGAGCGTGCATAACAGGTAGAAAATGAGGCCTAACCTTCTTCTTTCCCTTCGGGACGATAGGCACAACTCTCAAACCGTATGTATTGGCATCATCCGCATTGAATGATTTCTTACCCAAGGCCGACTGCATAACATCGATATTGACAGTCGATATAAAAAAAACCTCTCTTTTCAAGCAGCAAACCACACCCGAAAAAACTCCGCTTTCTGGATTCCATTTTTTACGTAGATCTTCGATTTGGGTAATGTCTTTAAACGGCAGACTATTATTCCTATGCTTCAGCTCCGCAAAAACAATTATTGAGTGATGAAACAAAATGCAGTCGCAAATATTTCTGGGAGTAAACCGGCGAACAGTGCTCTCACCTTGCCAGCCTGCGTCTTTTAAACGCGTATAATCGATCCCCTGCTCTATACAGGCGTTTTTAAAATCAGATTCGAATGCCTTACCGAAATTCTTCATTTCAACTATCCCTCATGATCTGCCAGTGAAAACCTCTGCACGCGCGACTCATTTATAACGACAAGCGTACCCACAGTGAGAAGCCTAACTATTCGCTTACCAACAGAAGTTCTCGACATGTCAGTTCCCAGCGCAATCTGCTCGCGGGTCGAATTAGGGTGTTCGGCTAAATAGCTAATCAAATGGTTCATCGACGCTTGCAACCGCTTCTCTTGCGCCAAAATCCGTTTTTTTTGTTTTTCTGGACAAACCGGGGAGTCAGTTTTAGGGCTTGCCCCTAGAAGCTTACTCAACTCACCTGTTGCACCCTGCGGTACAACGTTAACTGCACCACCGGATTTAAAGAAATTTTCCATGTGACTATTAATTTCTGCTGAGCGTTCCAAATTGTCTGAAATGTTTTCGCCGATCATGTTTGACTCCTGTAGTTATTAAGTCCAGAAACTATCGATTCTGAAGTCCTTAGGGATAGCTTCTGGAATGTTAAATTTTGCTGCCTGCTCGTTGCAGATCTCTAGCGCTTCGTCCTTGCTCATGTCGAGATTATTGTGTCTGCCATCTGTAAACGCTGACAGGCCGTGACCAAAACGTAGGAGACTCAATATTTGCCATGCTGTAACGATTCTTGGTGTCGATACGAGCCCTGTTGATCTTTCCTCAAGCTCCAGTGCTCGCTTAGTTTCAAAGCTGTCACTAAGCGACGTTGGCAGCTTTCGATCACCACGCATAACCTCAAGCGTCGTTAGTCGGTCTTCAATATTGCAGGGCTTTGGTGCAAACTTTTCGCTAAGCAAATGATCGTCAAGCGCTTTCAGGCAGTCCCCCTTGTTCCGTCCTGAAAATAGACGCTGCCAAGATTTCACCGCACCTTGGTTTAGCTTTTTCTCGTAAACATCAAAAACTTCTCCCAACCGAAAAATCACATCGTCAAGTTCATGCGGTGTCATTACTGAGCCTCCAGCAAAAGAGTTTTCGCTCGCTTCACCCGCATAAGTTCGGGCAAACCCGGCAGAGTCTTAGGTAGATATTCCAATGGCGCGTTTTCGTAGGTGTCGTAAGCTGCAAAGAAATCTTTTTCCAGCCAGACCAACTGTGCATGCGTTGCCTCACAAATCTTTTTCCAGCCACCTAGATGCTTAACGGCAGCTATCGCTTGCTGATCTTCAAGTTTTAGTGTTCGATACGGGCCAATGGTCTGAATCGCTCCCATTAGCGCCCCCCAGGCTAAGCAAGCTCGGTCTCTTACTTCCATTTTTCGCGGTTTGTTCGTGTCTAAGTGCTTTACAAGATCAGCTGGCTTTGGAAAAAAAGGACCGGCAACAGGGTCAAGGTTGTGTGCCTTAAACGCTGCCAACACTTCATGTAATTCGTAATCAGATAAAACCGAGAAGTAAATTTCAGCAAGATCGTCAGTAATACCCCTTTTTGGATAAATTACGCCCTGAGCGGCTAATGCCTTAGCAAATTCACCAGCATCTTCATCACGCATCGCCACTGCCCTCGCTCTGCCCAGACTTGATCCTTCGGTTAACAAAGCCCTGTAGATTTGCAATGTTCTGTTGAGTTTGCTTCGAATGCTTTGGTGGTTCTGAATTAGCCGCTGGCAACTCCCTTCGCATCTGTGTTTGAATCAAGTCGAAGTACGGGAGCCCGTCTTTTTTCTGCCGAAGCTTTAGCGGTGACCGACAGTTGTCAGCCCAGCCAGAGAAGCCGCTAGGATTCCCCGTTTCATGCGTAACGATCCATCCCCAGAGTTGTATAATCTCTTCGCGAGTTTTCTTATCGGTTTCAATCAACTTACGAATACAATCTGCCCATTCGTCCAAGTTAATTTTGGCACTCGGGAATCTGGTCTTGACGGGATTACTCATCCTCACAGCAAGTTCGTGCTGATCGGTGGTGAATTTGTTTTTCGATTTTTTGGTAGGTCTAGATATTTTCGCGGGGGTATCGGAATTTGCCGCAGGCAATTTCGAGGATATGTGTTCCTGTTCCTGTTCCTGTTCCTGTTCCTGTTCCTGATTAGGCATAGCCTTACGGGAAGGCTTTATCGAAGGCTTTCTGAAAGTCATATCGAAAGCCTTTCCGTAAGCCTCTCCCATACCATGAACAAAGGCTTTAAGAGATTCATACGCTATAAGCTTGAGGTCACATTCCGGTAGCAAATCGAACTCGGAACCCCATGACTTAACGACGTTCGGAGACTCGGGTTTATTGTGTGAAATAGCCTTTGGGATAAAGACTAAACGGGACTTAAAATCGACTTCAACCATGCCTTCCTGAAAGACTTCCTGAAAGGCTTTGTCAAAGGCTTCCAGCGGCCAAGTTAATTCCTCAGCCAGACTGGCTCTTCCAGCACGAAACAACCCTGGTATCGGTCCTGTATGCGGTCCCGTAATCAAGAACAACCAGAGGCCCTGCCCGCACGGAGGAATCGGCGATAAGTTACAAAAGCCCTGATCACCCCAAGTTCGTACTTCGACCTTACGATATCGTCCCATTAGATTAGCTAGCCTCACAAACCGAATCAGTTTCAATATTCGGAACCGCACGTAAAAAAGTACTTTTTTCAGGATAAATTTTTACGGGAGTGGATTCGCCAAACGTTGCTTTTGCGGCATGAGACAACACCTGAGTATCGCTATAACCTGTCGGCAATCGATGAATCAAGCGTAGGTGCTCAATACTGTAAAACGAAGGATGAATCTCTATTTCGAATTCTTGATTCTTCGGCATATTTGTAACTCGTTTATGTGTAAACAACGTCAATAAGTACTGTTTTTGACGCCAAGAAATTCGCTATTAGAATGTAATCTCAAGGCTCTTAGGCTGTTAGGTCTTTTGCTTGGTCGTTATCAATCAGCTCTTTTTCTAGTTTTCTAAATTCGGCCATTATTTTTTTTGTGAACGCTTTGTCCGGCTCCATCATCATCATGTGAGCGAGTGCCGCAGGAGTTAAACCATGCTCAAATTCCAAAACATCAAGCGCTGCTTTCTGGTACGCATTGAGGCTAACCTTCACCCCGTATCTGCGAACCCTGTTCCTATTGCCATAATGTTTATTGGGCATTTGCTAAATCTCCGTTTTAGCTGGGTTGTTTTTAGGAAACATCTGATTACGCCGTTTCTGCTTCTGGAAAGTCATCATTTGCGGCGTCAGAGGCAGTTGATCGCAAATAACCCCAATCGACATCTGGCCGAAGGTCTTCGCACGAAACCAAACGACGAGTGTTTTTTTCTATCTGTATCGCAAGTGATTCACCACATCGACGGTGGCCATGCGCTATCTGGGAAAGGAAAGCATTGGAGGTTTTGCACTCGACAGCTAAAGCGTGTTTTTGCTGGCGCGATAATTTTGTGTAGTAAGCTTTGAAGTTCATAGTTCATTATTCCTTCGATCAAATAAACAATAGCATACGCTATCGCTTTAGATCAACAAAAACGATAGCGTTTGTGAATTACTATTTGTGTACGAAGAAAGGAAAATAGCGCCTATGGATATTCAGAAGCTCTATGAGATAAGGCGGTCAAGGCTTTTGGCTGAGACAAGAAAGTTCAAAAGCGCTGCCGCTTTTGCACGAGAATATGGCCTAGATGTCACATACATCAGGCAAATTTTGAATCTTAATAGGGAGTTGGGTGAGAAGTCGGCCAGGTCTATCGAGTCGGCAATGCAAAAGCCATTTGGTTATTTGGATGCTCCAGAAGAAAATAGCGAAATTCAGGCTGTTTACGCTATGTTGAAAGCTCTCCCTCATCAGCACATTGGTGAAATTCGCAGGCATTGCGCAGCGATTGCAGAAGAGTATAACGTTCAATTACCTTCAGAAGCTTCTTTTGAGCCTCCTCAGGAAGAGCCTGATAGCTCATCAGAATAAATCTAACATCCCTGTCTAGTTGTGAATTAACTCTTGTCATAAGCAAAGCGATAGGCTGTCCATGTCGTCCAGAATGACAAATAAAAGTTAAGTTCTCTCAACTGTAAGAGCTGGCAAAGGTAAATTAGTGCCTAAGCGGTGGTAGCTCTATTCCTCCATCACAGCGAATGCTAATACCACCGGAATCGCGCAAATTGCGCTGGTGAGCAGCAATCATTTTTAATTCATTTATCTCTTTAACAGTAATCCCAGGCGACAACTCCTGTAATGTCGAGCTGGCATCAATATCACCGTTCGTATTCTCCTCTAACATCATTACTCCCTTTTTTGCCGCTGTCTAAAACCTGACACTGGCTTTATTTTGACCAAATTTCATTGAAAATGCCGTTTTATGAGAATAAATGAGCCAAATTTTTAGTCAACACCCAATTAAAAAAACTTGACTGCTCGAAAACGAGCAACTCACTTAGTGGTTTTGTATGCCACAAAGCGCACCTTAATGCCGCCCACATCCGCCGATTAGTCAATAGTTGAGCACATACCGCTCAATCTTTATTCAATGCTCGAATCTGAGCACCCCTATTACGCTACGAAAAGTCGGTGTGCAGAAGTGAACACGCGTTTTTCGCGCCATTTTTTTGAGTTTGACCCTTTTTTTTATCGGACTACCATCGAGTTTCTAACACGTTAACTACAGAGATTCGTAAATGAAAAATCAAAATTGCACTTCTTACCTGTCTGGAGTTGGCTCTTATTTGCCAAAAAATCGGGTTTCTTCTGAAGAACTAATGCGGGATGCAAAATCCGAATCTGTCGGAATTTCATATCGCTTTTTGGAACGCTCCACGGGAATAGCTGAAAGACGATTTGCTGAGCGTACCGAGAGCTATGCCGACATAGCCGCAAATGCGGCCCGATCAGCGATCACGAATGCTGGAGTAAACCCGCTTGATATCGATACTTGTATATTTTGCGGAATCGACAATGACTATCCTGAACCATCAACAGCGCACGAAGTACAGCGAGCTGTGGGTGCTAGCAACGCAGATTGCTTTGATTTGTCTAATGCCTGCCTAGGTCTACTTAATGGGTTATCTATTGCTGACGCCTATATTACCGCTGGTGCAGCTGAAGTTATCCTGGTCTGCACAGGCGAGCGCCCGAGCGACCTATCTATTGACATCCTGCGCCAGCTAAAAGAAGGCTCCTCTAAGGAAAAATTTCGAAGGCTCATGGGGGCGTTTACAGTCGGCGATGCAGGCGGTGCCTTTATCGTCACAAAATCAGGCGGTGGGCCGCGCTGTCAGAAGATGCGATTCTTCACTGAGTCGAGCTTGTTAAACCTCTGCTTCTACCGACGAAAGAACGGACACATTGAATTTGAAATGGAAATGGAAGCACTGGGGAAAGCAATGATCGAGGGCCATCACCTCCTGATCGACGATACATACTCACTATTGGGATGGAAGCCAGATCAGGTAGGCTCAATGTATTGCCACCAAGTGGGCGCGCGGCCTCACAGACATATGTCAACAATGGCCAAAGTTAGCATAGACTCAGCACCGAAAACATACGATCTTTACGGGAATTTAACTAGTGCAACATTTGCAGTAAACTATGATCTGAATAAACCAAAAACAGGTGATAAGTTTTTGTTTTTGGGGGCGGGATCTGGATGCTCGCTGACACAAATGGGATTTCAATGATATACAGCACGGCAATTATAATAAGCATTTTTGCACTGGCCCTTAAAGCCGCTGCGCTTATTAGACTTAGGGGGCTCCTTTGGGGAGCTCCACTATGTCTGTTGGTGCCACTTATATCATTCGTTGGAATGAACATAATTGAACTCGCGGGTTTCCATCTGGCCGGATCACAAAACTCAAGTAATGCTCATAGCCTTGGCTATCCGCTGCTCATTGCGTACTACGTACTTGTTATTACTGGACTGCACTCGCTATTGGTTCTCGCATTAATAAACACAAACTGGCCTCGCTTGTGGTGGACCTTTCCCTTAACTATCTTCTTTATAACTACACAGATTGTAACAATCGTTCCTGGGCTTGGAATCGACGGAATAAAACACATCGGCTACTCAGGCACTCGTATCCCAGGGAAATACTATTTCATCATTCAGATCGGGTTAATTCTGCCGGCTCTTGCCGTGTTAATTGTCTCGGTCGTCAATATCGTATGTGGTGACGCAGACCGACGCCAAGTTGGCTACCTACACCTTTTTAGCTTTTTACCTATAATCGCGGCTCTTTTATTTATAATATTACTCATGGCACTAGATGTAAGAATCAATGCGTCTGCCATCATAAGCCTTTCCGTCTGTTTACCGGTTTGGTTCTTGCTATACAGTCATAGCTCAACACACCGATCCGAGTTCATCACGAAATGGGTTCGCTGGAGTCCAGAAAGTAAACTTACTCGAAAACAAGCCTTACTTGATCAAATAACGAAGCAAGAACTGATTGGACGTATCACCAATAGTTTTTCGTCAAAAAACGGTGTAGGAAGCTTGGAAGGTTTACTGGATTCTGTCGAAAGCAGCCTAATACTAGAAGCTCTCGATGCTTGCGAAGGCAACCGCAGCAAAGCCGCCGATATGCTAAAAATGGAAAGAAATAAGATGCTTCGCAGGATGCGAAAACACGAACTCGACTAGAAGATCAGCTCTCATTACCCCTAGCCTTTCCTATTCGTCAGACGTTTTTCTCCCAGATCTTACCACCACCACAATGATTATGACTAAAACGACAGGTGTCGTCAAAATCAGTAATTCCCATATACTAATTCCTGTAGTACCCATACTCCCTCCAAAAACATTATTCCGATAGGACACTCCAATATTAACTATGTAATTTTGCTCCTGCAAGGGCGCTCATAACCGTTAGTTGTCTCCAACTAAAACATCCAAGCTAGGCATATCATCCCAATCCGAAACAAAAAAGATAGCTTTTGCTATTGCCCAAATGAATAGCTTTTGCTATTGTTTATTTGTTCCGCACAAATGGAGGCAATTATGGGAACCCTCGAAAATCAACCCCAAGAGGCACCAACGACGGTGAAAACCCCCGTCTGCCGTATGTCTCATATACCAATTGAGAAACCAAAGGCGGCTTCAAACGATTATTTCTCCGGAGAGGATGCTGATCGGATTCTGCATGCAAATTTAATCCGGCTAAACCAAATCACCGAAGACAACCTGATCGAGAAAATTCAAAGCCTGGACGACGAGGTGGTTGCATACATGCGCGAGATTCAAGCGCTGAACGAACTGGCTGTTAACCCTCCCCTGCCCGATAGCATAAAACGTACAACGATAATCAACCTAACGGTATGGGCCAAGGATGCCAGCGACTTAATTGAGGCCCTTCGCGAAAGATTTTTACCTGCTGCACGAGCAGCTGCGGAACAACACATTCTGTACCAGAACAGCTAAGAGCGAACCTATGAGCACTCGATATCAAGTAAAAGAAATCCGTACTAGCCAAGGATGGCATCTTTTCTATAACGGATTTGATGAGAGCGTATCAAAAGCCCGAAAGGAAAATCGAAATGACATGGGTAAAGCTACTACCACTGATCGGCGTGACTTTTCTCTTATTGGTATTGATCGTAGCTCTACTCGTATTTGTAATTAAAACATCCAGATATCTTGAGCCAGAAGACGATATTTAATCCCCCGGTAACCGTGGAATACCAAAATGAACAACCAACTATTTGCAGACATAACACTAGAACTCTCACAGGAGCCGCAAGTAGCTGCTGAAATGGAAATCGAGGATACGCCAGAGGGCGGCCCAAAGAAACGTCCATTTTATGCACCGGGCTGGTATTCAGATCTATCAAATGACGATTACCACAGCAGCTTCGGTTATTCATCTTCAAACCTAAAAGTACTAACAGAAAAAACAATGGCTCACCTTCAATACGAAATGAGCCACCGCGGGGGAACAACAGAAGCCATGTTGAAAGGTCAGATTTTCCACACCCTGACCATGGAACCACATTTATTCGAACAAGAATTCGCGATCCGGCCTGACGGTCTGAAAAATCCAACCAAAGCCCAAGTTAATGCGGCAAACCCTTCGGAAGAAACCGTAACACTTTTGAATGCCGTGGATGCCTGGGACTTTGAAAAAGGCAACCGAGTTGAAATAACTCAAGCTCAGTACAACCACGCTCGAGCGATGGCTGACAAGGTACGTGAACATCCAAAAGCTGCGATGTTTCTAGAATCCGGTATCGCTGAGCAGTCTGTGTACTCATGGTACCAACCCGAAGATTGGGACGGTAATGACGACTACAGGTTAATGATGAAGGCGCGACCTGACTGGATCGTACCCGGTCATAACGTCGTATTCGATTTGAAAAGCTCAAAAAGTGCGGCGTATTCCGATTTTATGAAACAGTCAAGACAGCTGGGGTACCACTTCTCAGCGGCAATGTATTTAGACATTCTCAATCGAGAGTTAAAGCGTAACAAGAAATTTCGTGCGGATATGGGTGTTTTTTCGTTCACCCAGTTTGTATGGATCGTTGCCGAGAATAAACCACCCTATGAAGTAGCTTGCTATGAGTGCAGTGCAGGAGATCTAAACGAAGGTGCTCAACTCTATCATCGAGCCGTTAGAAAGCTTGATATGTACAACAGATCAGAATGGAAAGGTTACGGTGATTCCGATGGCGAACAAATAACGCCGAACGTTCGAATGTCAGAGTTCCCACGATGGAACCATAAAATTGTTTAATGAGGAGAGGTCAGCATGAACCAACAAGCAGCAGCACCCGCGCGTCAAGGTCACCCAGAAGGCCAGCCGCCAGCAAAAGAAAACGCTATTGAGACGATCTGTAAATCACTTACAAATGATGTATTCAAAAAACAGCTAGAAGCAGCACTACCACCCGGCATTTCTGTAGAGCGGTATGCGCGAACAGCCGTCAACGCAATTCAAATGCACCCGCAAAAAGACAAGTTTAACAACTGCGACAAAAACACCCTATTTCTTTCTGTCCAGAAGGCTGCGGCAGATGGGCTTTCACTGGATGGTCGTGAAGCAACTCTGGTTGCATTCTGGAATAAAACCAAAAATAAAAACGATATTGCCTATTTCCCAATGGTTCAGGGCTTGGTAAAAGTTGCGCGTAATAGCGGCGAAATTGCCAATATCAAAGCCCACGTTGTTTATATGAATGACGAGTTTAGGTTTATCCCCGGACAAGACTCTGAGCCATTTTTTAATCCCGACTGGAAAGTTGCACCCAGCGCGCGAGGCGATGCGATATTGGCATTTTGTGTTATCGAAATGAAGGACGGAACCATTCTCGCACCGGAGCCTATTCATAAGGAACGTATTATGGCCATTGGGAACGCGGGTAAAAATGGTAATCAGTATGACCCAACGAAAGGACCGCATTTTACCGAATGGTGGAAGAAAACCGCCATCAAAAATGCGCTGAAGTACGCACCCAAAAGCTCTGAATTACTCAGCGTTGAAAATTCAGACAACGAAGCCCAAGAATTCGATTTTGAAAAACTACGAGATGTAACTGGTCAGCCACCGCGAGAAGACCTGAATAGTTTTGGGAAGAGTGCAGCCATTGCTGGCGAGTCAGCCACAGGAGTCGAATTACAACCTTCTGAACCCGTTGGGCAAGTCGTTAGCGCAGAACACGAAAAAGAGTATGTTCCGGCTAACGAAGGACTCAACACCCAACAGGCATACGAAGCCAGCCAAAACCAACCCTCTATAAAGATTTAAGGTGAAATCATGGAAAGCCGAGAACTAGCACTAGTCCAGGGTACAGATTCAATCGAAAATTTGCTTGTAATCATGGATACCCCAGCACACATCCAAAACACGCCTGCAAGAATAGAGGTGAATTTCATCGAGTTGGAAACAGCACTAAAAACCGAGCTCGAAAAATACGATGTCGTTGTCACTGCAGATACGCTTGCCGGAGCCAAAAAGCTCGCGGCAAATCTCAACAAGATTAAAAAAACAATCGACGACACCCGTAAAGCCGAAATAGCCAAAGCGTCAGTCGGCTTTAGTGACTTTGATGAGAACATGAGGGACTTGGTTATGATGTGCGCCAAAGGGCGCTCAGACATTACAACCCAGATCGACGTATTCAATACCGAAACATTAAATCTTGTGCGCGCACTGCTGGTCGATATTCGGCTTTCTCTTTGGCAGCAACACAATGTTCAGGTCGAATATCAAAATGCCTCCATTGAAGACCTCGTTAAAATTGGTTTTCTTACAAAAACAAAGAAATTGACCAAAGGTGCAGTAACAGAACTTGAAAAGCGTGTTCTGGAAAACTGTAATTTTCAGGCGTACATAGGTCGTCGATTGGCAGAACTTTCCAGCCGTTGCTATGAAGCCGGTCTAACCACTCCCCTCACGCGTGAGCATGTGGAATCGTTCCTCAAGCTTGATGAGGCCGCTTACGAAAATAAGCTGCGCATCATGCTCTCACGCGAAATCGAACGGCAAGTACAGGCTGAGGCAAAAATGCGTGCGCAGGTTGCCAAAGAACAAGCTAGCAGGTCGGAATCCGCCGCACCGCCACAACCGGCTCCAGCTGCCCAGCAAGCGCCTTATCAACAACCCCCAATATCAGCGCCAGCAGCCAACGAAGAGCCCGTCTTAGTAGTAGCGAGCACTCAAGGCCGTGTCGGTATAGAGATTACCTGCACGTTTAGAACTGAAGTAGACGTGCGCGTTTCCGACCAACAAATTGAAGATGCTCTTTTGGCAAAAATGAAAAAAGCCGAAATTACCACACTCGACAGTATCAACATCGGGCGATTCAACTTACGCGACGAAAGGAAAACCGCATGAAGAACTTACTACTTCCCTACGATACCGAAACTACGGGCTTTCCGATTTGGCAAGAACGCTCGACGGATGAGCGGCAACCTCATTTGGTGCAACTGGCAACCAAACTCGTTTGCGAAGATTACCGCAAAACATTGCAAGGCATAAATGTAATTATTCGACCTGAAGGATGGGTAATACCAGAAGAGGTTTCGAGAGTTCACGGCATTACCCAAGAAATGGCTGAAGACGTAGGTATTTCTGAAAAAGTTGCCGTCGAAATGTTTATCGAGTTATGGAAAAAATCACATTGCAGGATCGCTCATAACGATCAGTTCGACGCTCGGATTATGCGCATAGCAATATATCGGGCCTTTAGTGAAGACGTTGCCAACGATATTTCAGAGAAATGGAAAGCCGCCAGTTCGTACTGCACTGCCAACAACTCAACGGCCATAGTGCAATGCCCGCCTTCGGCGAAAATGATTGCTGCCAATCGCCGGCACTTCAAAAAGCCTAACCTGAGCGAAGCCTACAAGCACTTCACCGGCAAGGAATTGGTGGGTGCCCACAACGCCATGGTCGATGTTAATGCCTGCATGGAAGTCTTCTGGGGTATTCGAGATCACACTTCAAAACAAACCCTAAAGCAGCCAGAAGTCGAAGCTGTCATAAATATCTAAGGACACTTTCATGCCCATATTCAAACTCACTGAGCAGCAATGCCAACTCTCTTCGGTTCAGCTAAGAAAAGAAACGCATGGTGAAGAGCTGGTAAAAGCAATAACACTTAAATTCAAAACAACGATGCCAAATACAGTGCTCGACTACTTTTCGGATGAACTGCGAGAAACGTACTTCCGAAAAAGCAATGAATCCGAAGAGGATTTAGCCGAACAAGGAGGTGATGACTTATTTCGACACCTAAAATTTACAGAAATAAAAAACGCTATCGACTGGAGCTGGAAAGGCACCGGTTACAGAATGATCGTGCCAGTAGGAATTAGCGGAGAGCAAGACGTTATTCTCATAAACAGCGACGTCAAAGACTTTAAGTTCAAACCCAAAGAAGGTGGCTCGGTAGAGTTCACGTTTAATGTGAATGCAAAGGCCCAGAAAGAAGACATTCCTTGGCTGTTTGAATTCCTGCTAGAAGATGTGACGTTAACCTTACAGCCACCATCTGCCGAACAGCTAGCCCAAATGAAAATAGATGCAACGGTGGCAGCGAACGACGATGACGCTGACTCTGACGAGCAACTTAATCAGGCTCTACAGTAATTCAGTAATTCAGTAATGCTCCCCTCCTAGCCCCTCTAACGGGGGGCATTTTTTAAAGCAGGAGTAGACGATGGACAGAGATATGCAAAACGAATTAATGACAAGTGCTTGTGAAAAATCTCGAACAGAGACACTGCAGCTTCCTAACGAAGTGAAATTGAAATTAGACAAGTTTCGAGAAGCCTCTGCCACCCGAAAAAAATCAAACTCTAAGGATTACAAAGCTCTTAGTTTTGCACTCAGAGACGAAGACCGTGCCGCCTTTGAATTTGCCAGCGTGTTTAGCGCTTATGCCGACACGTTACAAGCAAGCTAACCGCTCAGGAATAAACCATATGGAAATTGTTATTGGTTTGTCTATTTACATTGTGATCGCTGGGGCTATCGCGGTTCTAATTGGTTGCTGTATCCATATCGGAATGAATAGGAGTGATTTGGATGAGTGAATACTCCCCACCTCAACACGTCATCCGAGAGTGGGTACAACATTGCGATTGCTGCACTGAATGTCATCAGGAGATTCCTTGCGGTGGTGTCCAGGCAGGAGGCATATGTGACTTTGCTTGCGACTGCATAAATGAAAACTTTATTCTTTGTCATTGCGATCAAGACACTTGTGACTGCGACGTGTAGAAACTGAAGGTTAAACAATGGAAAGAGCACTAATTATTGATCGGTTTTGGCTGCATCTAATTCTAAACAATCTCAAAACATGGGAAATGCGAACCAGCCCGACAAACATTAGAGGTGAGATTGGCCTTATAGAAAAAGGCACCGGGCTTATTATCGGTAAATGCTCCCTTATTGATAGCCTTCCAGCCATACCTTTTGATCAGTACTTCAATCATATCCCGAGACACAGGATAACACGGGGAGACGGAGTAGCACACAAGTGGCGATACCCTTGGGTGCTTGATGATGTTGAACAGTTTGACGAACCAATACCATACGAACACCCCAGAGGTGCAGTCATTTGGGTTCGACTAAATAAATAAAGGTTAAACGACTATGTACCGAACAAAAACACAGAAAACAATTAATTTTGGTGAACTAGTCGTGGACAACTTCGCCGGGGGCGGTGGAGCATCCACTGGAATTGAAATGGCAATAGGACGATCTGTTGATATAGCCATCAATCATGATCAAACCGCTATCGATATGCACACAATTAACCACCCACAGACCAAACACTATAATGAAAGCGTATGGAATATTGATCCGCGTAAAATTTCTAATGGTCAGCCTGTGGGATTGGCGTGGTTTAGTCCTGATTGTCGGCATTTCTCAAAAGCCAAAGGCGGTAAGCCTGTGAGCAAGCAAGTACGCGGCCTTGCCTGGGTGGTTCTCAAGTGGATAGGTACTGTAAAACCTCGCGTAATTATTCTTGAAAATGTTGAAGAGTTTTTGACCTGGGGGCCACTGATTGAAAATAAAGACGGCGAATTGGTTCCAGACCCATTAAAAAAGGGTAAAACCTTCGACTCATTTGTGAGAGCGATTCGTCGGCAGGGTTATAAAGTGGACTGGAAACAACTTCGAGCTTGTGACTATGGTGCC
>Ga0065722_101797_pt1 | contig 50723 bp, 38 predicted proteins | sample BansetMetagenome_FD_59109 | JGI IMG/M metagenome (GOLD analysis project Ga0065722, IMG submission 59109) | Bankia setacea gill microbial communities from Puget Sound, Washington, USA - Caecum Enriched | ecosystem: Host-associated > Mollusca > Digestive system > Ceca | place: United States... | reverse complement strand
TGGGGTGACAAGGGCGAGTGAGGGACATTATTAAAAGCGTGCTGCGCACCATAATGTGTATGCTTACACTGGGTGACAGGCAGAAAACGCTGTAATGCGGGGCTAGCCGCGTTACTTGCACCGCTGAACGACACATTTTGTTGCTCGTCTTGGTGAGGTTGATTCGATGTACTTGTTGGCGATTGTGGTTCTGCTTTAACTGTCATTTCACCATGACTCCGTTAATTGTCGGTTGTTATTGACGAGAATCGTATCGCTGTACATCTACCCGTGTAAAACGAGTGCAAGGGTTCGAGGTGAGTAAATACTGCGGGTAATAAAGTTTAGTTGGGGTTATTGCAACCCGTATTATGGGTTCACTTTTAGCAATAATTGCTTGGCTAATTGCTCGGCCTTTGCTTTGCTAGCGGCGGAAAAATTAAAATCTTTATCGAATGCGTCGAGTACAACTTTTGCGTTATCGGCGCCTTGGTCTGCGGCGACTTTAACCCACGCAAATCCTGCTACTTGGTCTGGTTTACGCAATCCTTGGCCTAAAGCATACATGAGACCAACATCTAATTGTGCATCTAAAAGGTTTTGATTCGCGGCTTTTAGCAGTAATTTGTGGGCGAGACCAAAATTTTGCGGAATATTCTGGCCAGTATAGTATTCCCGACCTAGAAAAAACGTTGCTCTAACATTATTACCACGAGCGGATTTTTCTAACCATTTTATGGCTTCGTCATAGTTGGGTTTGCCCCTTTGGCCATTGTAAAAGCTAACACCCAAATTAAATTGTGCTTTAGCATGCCCCGCTCGTGCGGCTTTTTTCCACCAGAACAGTGCGTCGTCTATATCTTGGTCTACACCCGTGCCCTGCGCGTAAAAAATACCCAAGGTAAATTGAGCATCGGTGTGGCCCTTAATGGCGCTCTTTTCGTAAAGTTCTACTGCGGTTTGAATGCTGCGCTCCACGCCGTCGCCCTTCTCGTATTGTTGAGCTAGTGCATACGTTTGTGTAGCGGTGAGCGCTGCTTCGCTTTTTGTCACCTCATTCATAGCGGATACCTCTTATCGCAGGGTTCGTAATTTTGCCGGGTTGATAATGTGTAGGACGCGTTTAGCGAGCTAATAATAGATAAAGGCTTAGCGCTATAACAAGGGGTGCGATAACCATACTGCTATACCGCATGATGCGCGACCGTTGTTCACTCCTTCGAAGTTGTTCGAAAAAAGGTTCGCCGAGAATCTCGTAAACCTTTGCGCTTTCTTCTTCTGTAAGCTGAATTTTCAAAAAAATCCTTAGAAAATGAGCACGTCAATTGAGTGTAATCTCATAAGCAGTATCGCACTCGTAAGCCTATTTAAAGGTGATTTTGTAGCCCTGTTTAGCGTACCGCTGCTCAATAGCGCGCACCTGCAGTAGGTGAGAATTGACAATGCTATTTAGGTCGTCTTGTTGTTTTTGGGCACATTTATCGGCGTGGTTGGGTTCGCCCAGAGTATTGGGCATTGACGAACGCTGAAAAGGCCGCCAAGCGAGTAAACGCATTGCTCGCGCGATAACGGTAGAAGAAAACGACCGATAGCGCCGAGCAATGTGAGGAAGGAGTGCCATACAATTAGAATGAACTCATCTAAACGCTAACTTAATTGCCACCGCCACCGCCACCGCCACCGCCACCGCCACCGGCTGCAATTTTAATAGGATCGACAGCACTCGCCATTAAATCCATTAATTTAGCCATACCTTCTTGCGGTTGTTGCTGGCGAGCAACAACGTTTACGTTATATTTAGCGGTATTATCGGTAGAGCGTGTGTTCTCACGGTTGGTGGAAACCTTACCTTTAATTGAACCTTTCCAGAAGGCGCCGCCACCGCTTGCCTCTGCTTCTACTGATGCGGCTGTTGCCGATTTTGAGGTAGTGGAGGATTTTACTTCCATACTAAAATCGATGGTTACAGACTCAATCAATAAGGCTGGAATGGGCACTAAACCTAATAATGGTGCTTTTACCGATACGACTTCGGTCGACAGCGTGCCGGAGCCGTTATCGACGGGTCTCTCTAGGTCGAAATCTAATGTTTTGGTTTTTCCGTCGTCGAAACCAATTTGATTGATAAACGTAACCATGGTTTGCGCTAAATTGTATTGCGCAATACAGGATGCCGCTAATGGGCCGCCAATTAATTCTTCCATTGGTAGGCCAGCGAATTGATCACCTATTGGCATATTGAGTCTCCTTGTTGAGTCTTGTTGGGTAGTACTTACGGTTTAAACCGTGATGATTATTACAAAAAATTGAGTAATGACACGATTAACAGCTTTAAGGAATGCTCTTAACGATACTGTCATTGAGTTTGATAAGCCCTTCAGGTGGGTCGCCACCTTTTACTTTTACCGAAACTCTTACATTATTTTTATTCTTGCCCAGCATCCCGTGGCCGCCCAACTCCATTTGCATACGTTTTGGCCCTTTGCTTTTGGTGGGGTCACTACTAAGGGTAGAAAGGTATGCGTCAAATTCTACGGTAACTTCATCAATTACGAGCGAGTTAAGCGGTAATAACGAAAATAACGGTACCTTAACTTCTAGCTCTGGTTCACCGTTAGAATCTAAATCGGGAACATGAATGGTGGTTGTTTTGGCGATAAGTTTATCGCCCTTTTTTGTAAAATAGTTTTGAATGGTTCTTAAGTGCTGGCGTTCTACCGTCTCTCGGGCATGCACTAATGCGCTCGCTAAGGCTTCTACCAGCTCATCAAATCCATGAAGTGCCATAACTTACATCCAGAATAATCTTTAACCAACGTTTGCGAAGTGTAAGGGTAAGCTCAATAAATGTCGATACAGTGGAATCGAATATTCTTACATGCACAGTGTCCAAGCGCTGAATAGTGCAAATACTGTGCGATCAAACCCAAGGTTAGAGTACAGCGTAATACTGGCTATAGCTAGCGTGGTAATTATCGATTCGTCGTGCGAGTGGGGTTGTGCTTCAGCGATAAAAAATGGGCCTTAGCGGCATTAGGCTCGTACTTTTGTGTGAAACATATCGATGTAAACTACAGTAATAGTGTGGTTGGTTATCGAGTGAATTAAAATTGAAGAGGTGTAGTGTTAACTGGCGAATTTTTTTGAGTGCGGTGTTATTGCATGTAAATTTAGGAGGTGAACGTTAATCTAACATTTGATTTTCAAGCCAGTCTCGAAGTGTTGTTTGGACGGATTCACTAGCACCAGCCAAATCCTGTATGCAGAGAAATGCAATGTTTGCATTTTGCTCGGCGATTGCGAGTTGTTTTTGAATTTTTTTAGCTGGGCTATCAAAAGCGTGAATAATCATGGTCTTGTTTTTAGTATCTAAAACGAGATTTCCATCTTTATGTGCGGCATGAACACTTAAGCTCTCGGCTGAAATTTGTTGAACGGAGCGAAACGGAAAGCTCACCAAGTGCCGCGCGTGTTCAGCGTGCTGTTGAAAAAACGACGAAAAATAATGTTGGCTCATGGCATGTGGTGCATGATCGACGCTCATGAACCGGTAGTAAAGGCTGTAGGCTTTCGCTGCATAATATTGGCTTTTTAAATAGCCTGGTTTAGCGTGTTTGTGCCTAAACGTTTCGATAAAGCGTGAGAGAAAACGAATAAGCTCGACCTTAATACTGTATAAGTATTTCCAGTGCCCGCGCGTAACAATTTTTCCATCGCGAAAAAAATCTTGCGTTTCGACGGGGCGAATAATAAAAAAATCGTCATTCAAATAGAGGAAGTGTTCCGAAAGCCCCTTTATTTTCCATAACAGCATTGAAATACTTCGAGTGTTAAACGACGGAAGCCCTTCTTCGTAACCCTCAAAAATAGCTTTATGGTCAACTACTTGTATTTTCGATCTTAATGCGGGGTTAGCCATGGCATCGAGAAAGGACGGCGTTTGATTGTCCGTTACGATATAAACGGTGCGAATCCAGGGCGCATTTTTTAACAGAGACGCTACGCAAAGCGCTAATTCTCCTGCGTCTACGAGCCTCGAACCGCCAACGGATTTAGGTGGTGTACGCCCCACTTGCGCAAGTCGTTTTTCCAGTTTATTTCGATGCGCGGGGTCTGTACCGTCTACCCATGTAATAACTGCGTCGACGGGCTTGCGAGTATCACCGGCGTTATTAACTGAATGGAGATTCTCTGGCATGGGGTTTTTCCAAGGCAATATCAAACGGTTACTATATCGGTGGCAAGGTTACCGCAGGTGATGAGTTTATTCTACTGGCAGTAGCGTTGCAGCTCCCCTTCGTTGTCTAGTAGGTTATTCAGGGAATGAGAGAACACCATGCATCGCCTTTAACGCGTTTGGTACAAGACGTTTGCCTTACACACAATGCAAACATTCTATTGTATAGACGATTTTTTTAGTGATTGGTTAGCGGGTAGGTATAAGGGATACTGAGCTCCGTTAACGGCGTGTTATAAATACGGGAACTACGTGTCCACCCTTGAAGAAAACAGCGTGACGATACGTATACTCGTCACGCTGTTCGACGGAGAGGCTATGGCGCGTTGACGACTGGAGTGGCGTTCACTGGTAGGTGTTTAGCCAGAAACGCATCCATTGCAGTAAAGGCAGCAATACGGTTTGCTTCGTTGGCCAGATAGTGATCTTCTTTAGGTTGTTCAATAAACGTTACGTCTTTACCTGCCTTTTCTAATGCATCGCGCATTTGGTAGCTATGTTTTATGGGTACTTGTCGATCGAGTTCGCCGTGAATCAATAACACGGGCACTTTTATTTTATCGGCATGATAAGACGGCGAGATAGCCTTAAGCTCTGCGAGATCGTCCCCTATCATTTCTTCTATAATATTATAGGTTGTCCAAAAGGCACGATTATCGATGACTAACTCTTTAACATTGCTCACGCCATTTACACTAATTGCGCACTTATAACGGTCCGGCGTTTTGGTGACGCCCATAAGTGCGGCGTAGCCTCCATAACTTGCGCCGGCAATACAGATTTTATTGGGGTCCGTTATCCCGCGCTCTATGAGGGCCAAGGCTCCATCCTCAATGTCGTCTTGCATTTCTTTCCCCCATTTTTTTAAGCCAGACTTCCTGAACTCAAGGCCCTGCCCTGTGCTGCCCCGAAAATTCATCTGTAACACGGCATAGCCACGGCTAGTAAAAAATTGAGCCCAGTAATCAAAAGCTTTGGAATCACGGGAAACTGGGCCGCCGTGGGGGAAAATAATAGTGGCGAGATCTTTTTTGGGCCGATCGCTGGGTGTAGTAAGGAAGCCCTCGATGGTGAGGCCATCCCGTGCTTTATATTCAATACGCTCGACTGAAGCGAGAATATCGGGGGGTAGTTGTTTGTAGCGATAGGCCAGGGGTTCGAGTGATGTTGGGTTTCGAGAGCCTAGATAATAGGTACCCGATTCAGTTGGGCCGGTGGAAAAAACCAGGTATCTTGATCCATCATCGGTTACCGAATAAATAAAGTTGCGGGTATCGGGTAACGCTTTGTCTATACCATTTTGTAGTGCTCGATATTCTGCGTCAAAAAAACGTGTGCTACCGTTGGTCGCACCACCTATACCAATCACTTCACCTGTAAGGTTTGAGTAAACCAGCCACCCATAAACATCGTAATGTTCATCGGCGTATACGAGTTCGCGTGTTAAGTTTTTATCGCGCAGGTCAACACGAAATACCGCCATCAAATCATTATGATAGGCGTTGATATAGAGAATGTTAGGATCTTTGTCGAAGCCTTTAGCGATTACTTGGTCAGCGGAGAAATCTTCGTAGGGCCAAAATCTATCCCATTTTCCGGTTTCCACGTTTTTAATAAGCGTAGCCTTCTTTTCCTCGTCGCCCCAAAAGCCCACTCGAACGCGCTGTTGCTGGTCGGTCATCCAGTCATAAACGTGTTGTTCGGGCCGTTGAATAACTCTCTTTACCTGTGTCTTAATGTTTAATTTATGGACAAGTGGGTACCAGGGATATTGTCTTTGTATACTCGCACTGGAAAACAGAATGTGATCGGGGTCGCTGGGTAGTGTGTCCAGCACGTAAGAAAGGTCCGTGGGCAGAATCTTGAATTTACGTAGATAGCTAGAACTGTAAGGCGATGAAACCGCGCCGGTATGGGTATCGATAATTAAGAGGCGGTTTTCACGTGTTTTCGAGCGATATTGGCTCATGCCTAACCAAGTATTGCGGTTAGAGGGGTACCATGTTGTGACAAAAAGCGTACGGTTATCTTTCCAGTAAACAGAGTCTATAAAGTACTGAGTGTTGTCGCTAAACAGCAAAATGTTGGCTTCGCCACTTTTAATGTTGCTAATTTGTACGGCTGTACCGTTGGTGCCATCAACATCAATGCGTATTTGTGATGCGAGATTAGTGCCGTCGGGCGATAGCGAAAGGCCATTAACATCCGGTAGCTGCGCGAAATATTTTAGTGGTGTTGGGCTTGGCTGTGTTGCAAAGCTAGTAAGGGGTAAACAGGAAAACCAGATAACTATCAGGTGTGATCTTAGGCAGTTCCATTGCATTTTTGTGTTCCTTGGCGGTGTTCATTGAGTAGGCAATTGACCGTGACCGTGATGGTAACAGCGCTAGAGGTAAGACAGAAGGTCAATTGAGTGCTATAGAATGGAATGGGCTGCGGTAAAACGTCTGTAATGCCTCGCATTGTTAACGGGTTATTGGCCGGATGAGTTATTTTTTTGCGCGAGACCTAAGGTTGCGGGCTGCTGTTAACCTAGCCTTAATATTCCCAGCCCGCCGTCAGTACTATGGTGCGGCCAGGTACGATTAAACCTTGCTCTAGGTCAATAAGCCCATTTGTAGGGTAGCGAATATCGTTGTCGGTCATGTTCTCAATATGGAGTTGTGTAAAGAACCCTTGCAGTTTGGGTGCATAGCGAATATTGAGGTCTAACGATTGTGATTTGCTTACCTGCTCACCTATGCGGCGGTAATCGCCTAATATTTGAGACGATAAATACCGATAGTCGGTTAGCATTTTTCCGACGTAGCGAAAGCTTATGCCGTAGCGAATTTTATTATGTTGATAGCTTAATTTAGCCTTTAATAAACGCTCTGGTGATTCACCAGCGTTAATATGGTGATATTGAATATCATCGGTGTGTTGGTGTGCTGCGCTAAGTTCTATTTTCAAAAATGGAGAAGGATGATACTGCGCAATTAATTCTATCCCTTCACTAGTATTGAGCCCGTTATTCGCCGAAACCTCATCATACTGAAGAGTGGTATTATTCAACTGGTGCGCAAAGCGTAGTAAATTTTTGGTGGTCGATTGGTATGCGCTAATATTGAGTGAAACAGTAGGATAGCTATAAAGATAATTTAGTTCGTACGTTTCAAAATTTTCAGGCTGCGAAAAGTTAACATCGCTGTGGTCTTGTAATGCCTCTCCGTAAAGTAGCTTAAAGGTATGGTGAGTATTAACAGCATAGATAGCGGCTATATTAGGGACGGAATAATGGTTGCCACCTTCTTGGTAAATTACGGTATTTTTCTCGTGGGTAGTACGATCATTATTTTCCCCTTGGGATTCCATAGCAAAATTTAATCGGCTTCCGCCTACCAGCTGGAGTTTTTCTGTAACCTGCCACGACAGCTGATAAAAAATATCGTGCAGCGCTGATGTTGTGTTTTGATGGTAATAATTTAGTCCGATAGTGGGTACGTAGGCATCGCGAATCGTATTAAATAACGTTCTAAAGCGGTAACCTAAAAGTACCTCAATATTTGATGAACTGTTATAAATTGAATTTAATTCTATGTCGAATCGTTCAGACTGTTGATGATGGTAATTATCACTATTTTTAACGGCGGGGCTAACCATGTCGAGTGGGTCTAGGAGAATGTCGTGGGCGCTATAGGTGCCAAGAGCACTAAAATGCCACTTTGTTGAGAGAGCTTGGTTAAATCCAACATTGGCTAGAAAATTAGTGTCGACCTGCTTATTCCCTCTGTAAAAGGATGGCGTTAAAGCATAGCTGCCATAGTGCATACGGCTATAGCGAAGCCCAGCATTCCATTGTGAAAATTGCGCGGAAGAATCTACACTGAGAGATTTTTTCATCCATATCGCCACGCATAGTGGTATGCATGTTGGTGTCTAGCGCCGCAAATTGTTCGGGGCTCATCATATCGGCATAGCGGCCAGTGTACCCGCCATTGCGGCTTGCGCCTACATTCACGCCCCAGTGGCCGTCATCAAAGGTGTTACCGTAGCGAGAAAACACCGAATGAGCGTCGTTATTGCCGGTACTCGCGGTGATGCGATTACGGCTTTGTAAAAAGTCATTGGTGACGATATTAAGCGTGCCTTTAAACGCGTTGTTTCCGTATATAACCGACATCGGTCCACGAATAAGTTCAACTCGGTCGACGGCCTCAATGGGTATGTTGTATTGGGAGCGGTTTGAGAGCCTCAGCCCTTTAACAGCGATTGGCCCGAGGGGAATTCCATTTAACAAAACTTGTATGGCGCCACCGGTGTTCCCACGCAAACCTACTTTAAGATCCTGCGTATCGTCAAGGGTATAAAGGCTGGGAAGGTTACGTAGTAATTCTGGTAACGATTGATAGCCGTGGTTACCAATATCGTGGCGGGTTATAACCGTAACGCTGGCCGGAATTTTTTTGAGGGGTTCATCGCGTTTAGTGCCAGTGAAAATTTTTATAGCGAGCAGTTGTTCAAGGTTTAAATGTAAATACTCCAATTCGCGTTCGGAATTTTCGGCGGCCTGAGTGGCGATCGTCACGGCAAATATACACACGCCAATTGACCGATTTAAGCGCACCCGAGCTGTTGGCATTAAGATTCATCCTGAAGTCTTTTATATGACAAATTGAGAGTCGTACTGTAAGGGCCAACTAAGCAGTGTAGGTGAATATGACGACCGGTTGTGTTGATTAAGGTTAGTGGTTTAGAGCGTTAGAAGTTTCGCTCTATTTAATTGAGCGTGTGAGGTGTGATGAAAAATAAACACGAGGCTGCACTTTAGAGTAGCGATAGTAAAGGGGAGTGTACGTTGGTTCGTTGGGGTATTTGAGTGTGGTGAAACGTGCGTTTTCCTGTGGGCGCAAGGCTGTATACGAAAGAGGTCTAGAAAACCCCTATCACTGACACTTAAAAGGCGTGTGTCAGTGATAGGGCTGCGTGCCTTTAGTGAGAGGCGTCGAGCGTACGTGGTGACGTTAGCGCATGTAATACGGCGTTACCCAAGCCTACCGGCGTAGTACTGCGGCAAGCCATGGCTGCTAGATCGTCCAAATCGTCTGCGCGTCTTGCTAAATCATTAAACGTACGCGTAATGGCGGGATTACGCGTATCCGGCAAAGAGGTCCCTGTTAGGAAACCCGATAAAATTGCAGGAGCACCAGGAGGTGTATTGTAATGAAGATGGGCAAAATTTGCGCCGGTCTCGTTTGAATGACAGCCGCTGCACGTGTTGAGGGCGAGCTGAAAGACTGCGTCATCCCGAACAGTGGCCGGTGGCGCGCTAATTGGAGACGGTGTTGTAGGTACAGTTAAAGACCCTGGAGGCGCATTCCATAATACAGGTGCCGGTGCAGCACCCGCTAAAAAGGCCATGCCACCATGCGCAGGTGTAACGTCGTGTTGTGCTGCAGGTGGGCCGACTAAATCGTTCCAATTTGCATTGATGAAATTAGCCAAGAGCAATGAGTTGTTATGACTAATATCAGGCTCCTGTTTTACGGTTGTTTGGCCGAGCAAACCACCTGAATCAGGCAGCACAAATTCACGTAATTGCCATAGCGACGAGCCCGCTAAAAATTCATTGGTCCGAACTTGGCTAATAGCGCTTTGGTTAGGGCCAGAAGGGTTAGCTCCCGCAGCGGTAAAGACTTCGGTAAGTGCGGCTAAATCATCATTGTAGTTGGCAGAAAACTCGAGAGCCTTCCAATCTTGTGCCCAAGAACGTACGTTGGCACAGCTCGCGATAGGTACCTTGTACTCGAGAATAAGCGTTTTAGCCATTGGGTTACAGTTGCCATCGTGTAGTGAGAACACAAAGCGCCCTTCCCCTGCGTCGCCGCCACTGTATACCGAACCATTGCTACGTAAATCTGCGCGCAGCACTATGCCGAGCAATCGGAATGGGCTGTGCTCAGGTAATAAATCGGCACCTGGCCCACCACTGCGTATCTCCCAGGCTTCAATAATTTGTTGGTACACATGCGGTCTAGCTAAAATCCCGAAGGTGTTGATGGTTTGAATGGATTGCCAGTGCGCGAATAGCGATTTTATATAGTCTGACGTAGACGCGGTGCCGTTACTGATATTTTCCATTTGTTGCCAGAATGTCCAGGAACCGGTTTCGTTCCCTATGGGCGATGTACCACCCGTTGGGCAGGCCCACGTGCGATCTGGGTCTTCTACAACATTGGTATCGGTAATCATTAATGAATGAGGGATACTTGCCGGGGTAGCCGCTCTTAACGAAGGTAATAGCCCAAAACGAATACCGCTAAGAGGAATGGCAATTGGTTGCCCAAAAGGGAAACCTTTTATAGTGAGTGGAACAAGTTGTTCAAATGATTTTCCGTTATTTGTGCGTTGAATGATGAGATTCTCACCCTCGAACTGTAATTTCTGTTCGCCCGATTGATGGCGAGCACCCATCGAAAATAGCGGTTTTAGGTTGCTGTCACGGTGTAGCTCAGCCAACATTTCATTGGCTTTTTGAAAGTGTTCAAAATCGAATTCAGTCGCTATCGAAAAAATTCCGTCGCCGCGTTTTTGGTCGCCGTCTTCACCCGTATCGTTAAGCTTAATCTGTTCACCAGAAATATTAAGCGTAACGGTATCTTGTTTTTCGGTATTGGCGAACCGTGCACCAATAATAGCGATGTTATCTTCTACGCGCGTAAGCGTAAGCGCGCTGGGTGTGGGATTAGAAGGTGGAGCAAGTGTGTTCAAACGGCTTTGCTCGTCCAAGGCTTTTCCGCCTAGCGCAAGCATTGAGAACCCTGTAAGACTGACTGTTAGAAGCAATCGTTTCATAGTCCTATCCATTATAGTTATGTGATTATTGGAGGTGTACCGTTAATCAGTAAAGTGATTTTCGGTCGCGTATTAATAATGGAGTTAGGCGCGCATAGCAAAAAGGAAAGAAATAGAATGAGAACCGTGAGTCGCGAGAATTTTCTTACAAGTTTTTCTGTGACAAAGCGGAATACTTAGTGACTTTATTTCTATCACTATTAATTAAAACTATATAGTCAGTAAAGATTTATTGGCACCGTTACAGTAATCGTGGCGCATTCTAATTAAAATGCATGCATCATTAGGTGGGGTATAAGCCGTAAAAGCTTAAAAATATTGAATATAGATAAGTGCGTGCATTAAATAATAGCCAGTACAAAATTAATGTGATTTTTGTTTCAATTGAAGAAAAAGTTCGACTGGTTTCTTGAAATGCCATGAAAATAAAAGACTACGAGGTGTTTAAAACGGCCCTTAATCGGATGCTGACCCATGGCCAATGTCTACACCTGTAATCAATAAATATTGACGGTTGTTGCACATTAGAGATTTTGTGCGATTAGAGTGTGGTGAAGGCAAAAGTACTGGTTGTTGAGCGGGTTGCGAGTGCATGTAAACACGGTAAAGCGAGGCTTGTTATCGACATGATTATGGCGATGGGAATGGTGACTTTCGCACTATTTTAGTGAATTTGTGGGCATAAGCCTGTCATATAGACGAAATTGGTAGTATCTTTTGCCTAGGAAACCCCTGATCAAGTCTAAGTGACTTCTGTGCAATAAGCTTAATATTGCTGCTACGAGCAAGCGGTTCACATGAAGCGGATCCGTTTTGAAGAGCCAACGGCTACTTACACCTAACTCAGCGCTACCCTTGTTGTACGTTTTGCGTACCTCACAATCCTAACGGTTTCTCGCTTAATACCGCAGGTGGGTGAGGCCATACAACGTGCTATTCCGTTCCCTTCAGTTGGACCCCATCATCCCTATGTTAGTTGACGATCTCCTCATCCGGTACGGCATATTTCTCGCGACCTGTCTTATTATGCTAAGAATGGTCTTTTTTCGCATTTCTCCCAATCGTGAAGTCTATTTCGGGCTCTTCATGTTTGGGAACGGCGCCTTCTTTATTACCTATTTGCTGCACAGTGTCGAAATGTCGATGGGCTTTGCGTTTGGTCTTTTTGCGGTGTTTTCTATGTTGCGGTACAGAACTGAAACACTGAATGTGCGCGACATGACGTACTTATTTATAACCATCGTGTTATCACTCATGTGCTCTGTTTCCGAAATTGGCTTTATCGCACTGGCCGTGATTACCTTAGGCCTTGTAGTGCTCGCCGCTATTGCTGAAACGCAGCTATTTGCGTCTACCTCGGTACAGCGAAAAATGTTGTATGACCGCGTTGATAAAATTCACCCGTCCGTGCGCACAGAATTAATCGAAGAGCTTCGTGAAAGAACGGGGTTTAATATTGAGAAGATTGTTGTTGGAAAAATTGATTTTATTATGGGAAGCGTACAACTTACGCTTATTTGCACGGATTAAAATACGTATGAACGTTATAAAAAATGGTGCTGTTGCCGTGGGAACAGCCCTCGTCTTGTCGGCATTGCAGGTGCAAGCGGAGGTAAAATGGGATATTTCCGCCGATGCAATGTTAGACGCAACGAGTTATCGCGGTTACCTATTCCCCAGCGACAGCCAAGAAGCGTATCTTCGGCGCGCAAAAGCGGCGGCAAAATTTGAGTTTTCACCGTTAGTGTCGGCCAAAATGTCGGTTGAATATGACTACGACAAAGCACTTACGGTGGATGATTTCTACTTGCTCGTTAACCCCGCTAAAGACTACGGCATATATCTGGGTAAATTCAAAGAACCCAGTGGCCTAGCGAAAAGCGGTAGTTTAAAAGCACAAACTTTTACTGAGCGTTCCATTGCGACCAATATCTTTAGTTTCGGCCGTAAAAGCGGCGCTAAACTGGCGGCAAATGGTGGTTTTTGGGCCGCAGAGGCTGCCGTAATGCAAGCCGAAGCGGACGAAGCCGGTGTAGACGATGGACGTGTCACCGCGTTTAAAGCAACGGTAAACCCCTACCGCAGCGAAAACAAAAAAGCGTTTGCGCATTTAGGGGTTAGCTACTCGCAGCGCGATAGTACTGAGCGTAGGTTTGACCTTAATGAACCCATGCTAGTACCTACGCTTGGTAACTTACTGCGCAGCCCCAACTACGATGCCGAAAGAATCGCCACCACGAGTGTAGAGTTTGCAGCCGCCTACAAAAAATGGCTATTTCAAACAGAGCATTACCAGCAAGGTATAGACGAGTTTGATGGCGATGAATACCAACATAGTGGTTACTACGCGAGCCTAAGCTGGGCGATAAAAGGTAAATCAAGAGAATACCGTGGCGGAAAGATTAAACTGGCCAATAAAAATAAACCGTTAGTGGAATTAGCACTACGTGTTAGCGAAGTGGATATGCGTGAGCGCAACGACGGCGATAAAGCCGAGGTTTTCACGGCCTCGGCTAACTATTATTTTAAACAGCACTACCGTGTGGTGTTGGAATATGAATTTGCTGAACGAGAAAGACATGACGATGGCTTCGTCACATTAACGGATGGTGATGCTGTAAAAGCCCGCTTCCAGATAAATTTTTAAGCTAGCCCGGTTACAGCCGTATTAGAGAGGCCCATTATGAAAAAAACGCGACCTACCATAAACGCAATAAAACCTGAGAAAGTCACTATGAGAAAAGTGTTACAACGGCTGTGTGTAGTGCTGTTTTGCAGTGTTTTACTGGGTGCTACCCTTTCCGGTTGTAGTGGTGGCCGCAGTGATGGCGGCACCACTAATAACGGCAATACGAACAACGGCGGTACCGACAACACCGACGGAGATGACTCTTCTGGTGATGATGATTCTCCTGGCGGCGACGATTCATCGGGTGATGATGGCTCAACAGGCGATTCCCCCGGTGATAGTAGTTGTACACAAAATTGTGTGTGGATTAACGAAGCGGTTTCGTCCAACTCCACGTTTGACGATGAAGACGGTGATAGCCCCGACTGGTTTGAACTTTACAATTATGGCACCACCACGGTCTCGTTGGCGGGATGGACAATTTCCGATGATAACGATATACCCGATAAATGGGAGTTTCCCGATGTTGATATAGAAGCCGGCGGAACGCTGCGGTTATGGGCCTCCAATAAAGGCACATCTAGCGTAGGGGTATACCGTACCTTGGTTAACGAAGGTGATAACTTTAGCTACTTAGTACCCACCAGCCAGCCCTCTGGAGATTGGAACACGTTAGCGTTTGACGATGGCAATTGGCAGACTGGGCGTAGTGGCTTTGGTTATGCCGATGGTGATGACGAAACAACGGTCGCTGCAGGAACACGCGCGGTATTTGTACGTAAAACATTTACCTTGAATACGTTGACGAGCTTGGAAGAACTCATACTAGACATTGATTTTGATGATGCGTTTGTGGCCTATATTAATGGTGTTGAAATCGCCAGAGCCAATATTTTAGGGGATAACCCTGCGTGGGATGCATCCCCCATTGCCGAGCGAGAGGCAACACTTTACCAAAGTGGGCAGCCCGTTCGGTATAGTGTTAACGCGTTATCCTCACTTGTGGACGTTGGCGAGAATGTATTGGGTATTCAACTACACAATTACTCAGAAAATTCCTCTGACCTTACGTTAATTCCTTTTTTGAGTGGACGCTACAACGATGACAGCACCGATGGCGTAGCGCCGCCAGCAATTCTTGGCCTTGAAAATACCAGCTTACACACTAATTTTAAAATCTCATCCAGTGGCGAAACATTAGTGTTAAGTGATCCTAGCGGTAACGCGGTCGACCAACTAGCGGTTGAAGGCTTAAGCGTGGGGTATTCCGTGGGCCGTTCGCGCAGCGATGGTGATATTGTGTATTACCAAAACATGACACCCAACGCCATTAACAGCGCGTTGGAGTACGACGGCATCGTGTCGAACACCGTACAATTTTCCCACCAAGGTGGTGTTAATAGCCCCGCATCTGTCAGCTTAAGTGGAGCAACGGGTAGCGAAATTATCCGTTATACCATTGATGGCAGTGTTCCCTCGTCCAGCTCAAGCCTTTACGGTTCAGCTATTGTTGTGTCGAGCAATCGGGTTATTCGTGCGCGCCTGTTTGACGGCAATTTAATTCCGTCGCGCACTACGAGCCGAACATTTTTGCCCGACGCCAACCATCAGCTTCCCGTTATTGCACTGGCAACCGAACCCGACAACCTATTCGATACCGATACCGGTATTTACGTGTACGGCGACAGCTACGAGCAGGCACAACCCTATTACGGTGCAAATTTCTGGCAGGACTGGGAAAAAGATATGCACTTTAGCTTTTATGAAAGCGATGGCAGCTTAGGTACAGCGCTGGATGCTGGCGTAAAAATATTTGGCGGTTGGAGCCGTGCAAATGATCAGCGATCACTGTCAATTTTTGCCCGTGGCCGTTATGGCTTTAAAGAAATTGATTACCCATTATTTCCTAGCCGCGACTATGACACCTTTCAATCGGTGGTACTGCGTAATTCCGGTAACGATTGGATGCGCTCAATGATACGTGATGCTGCCTTAACCAGTTTAATGGACGGAAGCGGCTTAGAGACGCAAGCGTATCGCTCTGTTGCCACCTACATTAACGGTGATTACTGGGGTATGTATAACCTTCGCGAAAAAGTAAATGAACATTACCTTGCGAGTTTGCACGACCTAGATCCAGACGAAATTGATATTCTTGAGCGCGAGGGCGCTGTGGTAGAGGGTACCAATACGGATTACCTGGCGCTGGTAAATTTTGTTGATAACAATGACCTCAGTGCCGCCGATAACTACGCCTACGTTGCCGAACAAATCGATATCGATAATTTTATTCGTTATCAAGTCGCGCAAATTTATTTTAATAACCAAGATTGGCCGGGTAACAATATCAAGTTTTGGCGGGCGCAGGACGGCGGTAAATGGCGATGGGTGTTATACGATACCGATTTCGGCTTTGGGATATGGAACGTCGAAGACTATTTTGAAGATACTCTTTCATTTGCATTACAAGCCAATGGCCCCAGTTGGCCAAACCCACCATGGTCAACGCTATTGTTACGCAAGTTAAGTGACAACAGCCAATTCCGCGCACAGTTTATCAATCAATTCGCAGATGAACTTAACGGGCGCTTTAAACCGTCTGCCGTGTCGGCGCATATAGAGGCTATCGCCAGTAGAGTACAGGCTGAAATGCCCGCGCATTTCGAGCGATGGAGTGATGGCAACTGGTCGAGTTGGAACGGCCACATTACAACCATGACCACCTTTGGTAACAATAGGCCTTCGCATCTTTTAGGGCATATTCGGGCACAGTACGGTATTGCGGCAATGCACACACTTACGGTGAGTAATAGCCTACCTAACGGGGGCAGTGTGCAACTGAACAGCCTGCTCGTTTCGGGAGCCAATTGGAGTGGCGACTACTTCGACGGAATACCCGTAACACTCACGGCGCAGCCTGCTGAAGGCCATCGCTTTGTTCGTTGGCAGGGCGCGAGTACCTCTACCGAACCAAGTATTGACATCACATTACTGAGCGACCGCACAATAGAGCCCGTTTTTGAAGCGCAATAAACGGCTCTGCGCTTAAACGTCGCTCGACAACTTAGCACGACTACTGACGCCGAATGAGGCACGGTCGTGCTAAGCCAATACCGATAATCGCAAGAATGTTTTGACGATTAGTTCCAATAGTGAAAAGGATTCTAGCTTGCACCCTGCCCCCTATTTATTGCTTGCGGTAATTTTTATTGCTGGTTGTTCGGACTTCTTCTCTCCCCCTGTTCACGTGGATGCTTTAACTGTCTGTGAGACCGAGACTGACAACAACAATGTACTGACTGATTGTCTTTCAGCACGGTGGGATAATGTGTCTGCGTGGCAAGCGGACCTAGATGGCAGCAATAGCATCAGTTACAGCCAAGGCAACACCAACGAGCTCGTTCGCTGGAATTTTATTACCGATGAGCGTTCGCCCAAGAACAAAGTGTTAGCGATCGAATATGCCAATGTGCCGGCGAACGGCGGGCTTTTACTCGGTGCTACCTACCCACTTCTGCGCCACGATATGCGCGCGTATTCGCACGGCACACTTCATTTTGACGTGAAGCTTATAAGCCGTGGTAATAACAACGCTTTTCTTACGGCAAAGGTCGATTGCGGATACCCGTGCGAAAGTCGTGCTACACGCTTGGACATTCAAGAGTTGAATCGGTGGTACGCGATAGCCTTGCCGATAGAAGACCTAGTACAAAAAGGGCTAGACCTCGCCAAAGTTGATGTACCGCTACTGGTCACGCCCCAATGGCATAATATGCAAGGCGTGCACTATCAGCTTGCTAATATCCGTTGGGAAAAATCGCCACCGGCGGAGCAGAATCAACCACAGCCTTCCACCGATTGGGCTGCTATAGCGAAAGATGTTTTAGACTTTATTTATAGCACCGCGACTGCACATCACCCCGGCGCAATAGATGCGCAAAATCCTGCCTTCTCACAGTGGCTCAGTTTGGGCCATCAACAGGCTATTGCGCGGGCTAACAGAGCGACGACTAAGGCCGAAGCAAAATCGGCGATAAGCTTCTATTTAGCGGGCTTTAACGATGTGCATTTTTATAGCAACTTTAGCGGGCAAAATCATGCGCTTCAGTGGGCGGGTGTGGTGCTGCAACGACAAGGTACAGCGTACAACGTTATTCATACCGCCGAGCGATGGCCTTCACCTTTGCCACCGTTGAATAGCGTACTGCTGGGGTGCGATGGTCGGGAAGCCGATACCATTTTAGATGAAGATATTCTGCCGTTTAGACAGAACGATAGAAAACTGCAGGCGTTGCGCAACCGTTGGGCCAACCGGTTATTAATTGATGATGGCCTTGGCGCTAGAACAGCGTTTAATCAGTGTGTATTTTTCTATAACGGCCGGTCGCACTACGTTGATATGCAATGGCTCGTCACAACAGACGACGCCATAGCCCCGCATTTCTATAAAAAAAGTGGCTTAGCCCCGCTGTCGATTCGCGAAGTTAAACCCAAGCAGTTTTGGGTAACGTTAAATACCTTCAGTTTGACTGCCCAAGGCGTTGTAGCTATGGAGGCTGTGCAAACGGCGATCGAGCAACTAGATGCCCCTGAACTGGTTGTACTCGACTTGCGCAATAACACTGGTGGTAATTCTCTATGGGGCAATAATATTGCCAGCGCTTTACTCGGGGAAGCTGCCGTCATGAAATATTGGCTGCTCGAAAGCTCCCCAGAGTTTGCACAGTGGCGTGCGACTGACAGCAACCTCCGAGATCTAGAGCACAATAGGCTCGTGCATTTAGCCGCAACCGTGGGCGAATTCAGCGAGAGCTACCAATTTACCCAAAAAATCGTTGATGCAATGCGTGAAGACCTTGCCGCGGGTAATGCTACGACGCAGCAGGTTCCAACACCCACGCGCTGGCAATCGTTTTCTTTAGACGTGGTGAAATGGTGGGTGAAAGATAGTAAACCGAAAATACAGAGCCCAATCGTGGTACTAACGTCGCACCGGTGCGTGAGTGCGTGCTTGGATTTTATGGCGGTCATGGGGCATTTTCCAAACGTTATACACATGGGGCAAGAAACACTGGTTGATACCGCGTACACCGACGTTCGATCGCTAGAGTTGCCTCATGCTATGGGTGTACTTACCTTGCCAATGAAAGTGCGTCGTGGCAAAACATTTGCGCCCAATAAGCCACGTTTAGCCTATAACGGCGATATATTTGCTGACGAGGCCGTTCAGGCGTGGGTATTAGAGACCGCACTTGCTCAATCGATTGCCCAAAGTGAACGTAATTAAAAAGATGAACCGAAGAGTTGACGTATAACTCGCCTTCAATGGGCTATTCTTGAGGCGATTGATGGTCAAAAGGCCATGAATAATAAGATAAATACACGTCAAGAAGAGTCTTCCTATGAGATTGCCACTGCTCGCACTACTGGTATTGTCTGCTTTCGCTACCGCAGAAGCACCTAATACCAGCCCTTCCCTAGTGATAAATGAAGCCGATTATTTTGAAAAAGCCGGATTAAACGTTACCGTTTTTAGTGATATTTATCCTGATGGCCACCAAACGGGCGTATCGATTATTCAGCATGGTTTGCGCGTAGCGGCAAACGGCGATATTCGATTAGAAGCCTCGCCGGGCCAATGGTCACCGGTACCAAAAGGCGGCGAGCAAACGGTTGATAGAACGACGCAAACCATCAGCCAAACACTGTCTTACCCTGATGAAAGTAAAAATCGTGTAGGGTTCAACCCCATTGAATACCCCGACTTAACGTTTAGCTACCAAGTGAAGGTTAAAGCGCTTGAAGGCAATAGCGTTAAAGTCAGCGTAGATTTTGATGAGCCGTTACCTGATGAATGGATTGGGAAAGTCGGCTTCAATTTTGAGCTTTTTCCCGGCCATCTCTTTGGTAAAAGCTGGATTATGGATGAAGCGACGGGCCTCTTCCCACAACAACCGAATGGCCCCATACAGCAACACCAAGGTGAGTGGATCAATTCTGCTTTAGCCGTAGGTAAAACACTGGTAGTGGCGCCAGGCGAAGAAAAACAGCGGCTCGTGATAGAGGCAAACCAAGGCGAATTGACCTTATTGGATGGTCGCAGTAACCATAATAATGGTTGGTACATTGTGCGTACCTTGGTACCAAAGGGCGCAACTAAAAACGCCATTGAATGGACTATCACCGCCCATACCATCGAAGGTTGGCAATACAAACCTGTGATTCAAGTATCGCAATTGGGCTATGCACAAGCGCAATCAAAAAAGGTGATTATCGAGCAAGATAAAACCGATAGTAAGGCAAGCCCCATTACGTTATATCGGTTAGATGCCTCGGGTAAACGCAAAGTGGCCAGTGGTGTTGTTAAGCCATGGGGCAAATTCCTTCGTTACAACTATTTCAGTTACGACTTCAGTGATATTAAAACGCCGGGTTTATATGTGGTTGAATACCGAGACCAAACTAGCCATACCTTTAAAATAGGTAATAACGTTTTCGATCGGCACGCTTGGCAGCCAACGTTAGAATATTATTTGCCGGTTCAAATGTGCCATATGCATGTGGCCGAAAAATACCGCGTGTGGCACGGCTTGTGTCACGACGATGATGCATTGATGTCGCCGGTCAATACCAATCATTTTGATGGGTATAAATCGGGCGACTCAACGTTAACCACCTACAAACCCCTGCAAGCAGTACCGGGCTTGAATAAAGGCGGCTGGCATGACGCTGGCGATTACGATCTAAGGATAGAATCCCAAATGACCACTGTGTGGTTGTTAGCCATGATGGCTGAAGAATTTAACGTCGATTACGACGCAACCAGCATTAACCAAGAGACCAAGGTGGTTGAAATACATCAACCCGACGGCAAAAATGACATCAACCAGCAAATCGAACATGGCCTGCTCAGCGTACTGGGTGCCTATGAATCATTGGGTCGTCTGTATCGCGGCATAATAGTTCCCACTGTTCGCCAGTACGTACACTTGGGCGATGCCGCCACACAAACGGATAACCGCGTTTACGATGCGAGTGTAGAGAACGCTGTTGCTGATGACCGCTGGGTGTTTACCGAAGAAAATCCCAATAGAGAAGTGGCGGCTGCAGCGGGTTTGGCGGCGGCGTCTCGGGTGATTAAACAGTACAACCCTAGCTTATCGAAAAAAGCCATTGAAGCTGCAGAAGCCATTTATCTAGCCGCGAGTTCGAAAGAGCTGAATATTAAAAACCGTGTATTTGCGCTCGCAGAATTGAGCTTGGCCACCCAGAACAAACAGTATGTAAAAGAGCTGACTCAATATGAAGCCGACATTATTGAACATATTCAAGATACTGGTTGGGCGATTGGCCGTGTAATGCCCATGGTTAAGAAGAGAAGCTTTGTTAAAAACATCGACAGAGCAGTGAAGGCATATCAACAGACGGTTAAACAACAGGCCACCGAAACGCCTTATGGCGTGCCGTACAAGCCTCATATTTGGGGCGCGGGTTGGGGAATACAGCACTTTGCCGTTAAGCAATATTTTTTCCGTCAGGCGTGGCCGCGTTATACGAGTGATGACGATTACTTAAACGCGCTTAATTTTATACTGGGGGTTCACCCAGGTGAAAATACACAGTCGTTTGCTTCGGGTGTAGGGGCTAATTCTGCAACCGTTGCTTATGGCGTTAACCGCGCAGACTGGTCGTATATACCCGGTGGTGTTATTTCGGGAACGGCTTTAATTCGGCCAGATTTACCTGAATTAAAAATATGGCCGTTCTTTTGGCAACAAACGGAATACGTGATGGGTGGCGGTGCTACCAATTATATGTTCTTGGTGCTAGCGGCGAACGAAAAATTTAATCCCTAACCGCTTGCCCCGCGGTGTTACCACGGCGGGGCACTATGTGTAAATTACATGAAAGCGGGATACCTTACGGCGTTGCGGGTGAATCCGTAGCGTCTTTTTGTTGCGAATTCTGCTGTACCCACTGGCCGCGTTCTGCGCCTATGATGCGCTCGCAATTTTCAACTAATAGCTTAAAGGCAAGGGTACGGTTGTCATAACCGCCCGATTGCACGCGAAACTGCGAAATGTGAGAGCGTAAATCTTCACAGCTAGCGCGAAATTTTACCCAATTCTCCTGGAACTTAAAGACACTTAATAGCCCTGCAAAAATAGCAGAAGCACTACCTAGAACAGCAATTAAAATAACGTTAGGGTTATCACCGGTGCTTAATACTGGCACTAATGCCGCGGCAATAATTGTAAGTGTTTGCCATAAAAAATAGTTAATGCGATTAAAGTGGGCGGAGCGGTCGTACCATTGGATTTGTTTTTCGAGACGTTGTTCTAAATAGCTTTCTTGTGCTGCGCTTAGTTCGATCGGTTCGGGTACCACCTCGTACATCCGTTCGAAAGACAGTTTTGTGACCGCGTATGCTTGCCCACCTATTGAGCGGTCAAAAACAAGATAGTCACCGGTAATATACGCGGATGTCCCTTCTATTGTTTCAATTGCGCCGTCGGTTTTGGCTATCTCTGCCCACACCGGTGCTATTTTTTCGAATTGGCCCGGGCTAACTTCTTCATAGTGTTGTATGAAATATTCTTTCTCGACCGTATAGGTATCACCACAATTGTTGACTAACCAGTCACCGGCGCTGCATTTTTGGCCGTCACCCCACTTATTGTAACCAAAGCCTTCGAAATTCAGATCGAGCTGAACAGCGGTTACATGAAAGCCTGGCCGCTTTAAATATTGTTGTCGTTCTGTCATGGTATTAACTTCCCTATAATTTACCGTGTTACAGTATTTTATGTTGCTAAGCTTTGGCAAGCCTAGTCGTAAAGATCACGTTTCGGTGGCAAAATAGCTGCCCTAAAATTGTTACCATTCGTCAAGGATTCCCTATGCTCGAAATTGTCATCCTCGCCGCTGGCAAAGGCACCCGTATGTGCTCAGCCAAACCAAAAGTTTTGCACACGTTAGCGGGTAAAGCGTTTGTCTCTCATGTGATTGATCGAGCGCACGAACTAGAAGCCGACGGTATTAAGGTTGTTATTGGTCATGGTGCCGAACAGGTAGAGAAACAACTGGCTGAGCCGGGCATTGAATTTGTAGAGCAAACCGAACAATTGGGTACGGGGCATGCAGTTCAACAGGTGTTGCCACGGTTACACGCGGAAGCGACAGTCCTTATTCTATACGGCGATGTACCTCTGATTAAAACGAATACCTTGAAAAGACTCATTACTAAGGTGAGTGAAACCAGTATGGGCCTGTTAACGATTGAATTGGCGAACCCCGCCGGTTATGGTCGTATTGTGCGTGAAGATGGCGAAGTTACAGCCATTGTTGAGCAGAAAGACGCAACTAAAGAGCAGATGCAAATTACAGAAATCAATACAGGGGTTATGGCGGTTAAGGGCGCGCACCTGCAACAGTGGCTCCCGGCGTTAAGCAACGAAAACGCGCAAGGTGAGTATTACCTTACCGATATTGTCGCTATGGCTCGCAGTAACGACGTGTTAGTCGAAACGGTACAGGCGGCCAGCGAAAGTGAAGTTATGGGCGTGAACAACCGCGTGCAACAAGCGGAGCTGGAGCGTTTTTATCAGCGGGGCATTGCACACGACCTCATGATTGCCGGCGCCACACTCCTAGACCCCGCTCGTATCGATTGTCGGGGGGTATTAACCACTGGTAGTGATTGTGTGATTGATGTGAACTGCATTTTTGAAGGTGAGGTCTCGCTCGGTGACAACGTGCATATTGGTGCTAATTGCCACCTAAAAGACACCTCAATTGGCGATAACACCCAAATCTTTTCGAATACTTATATAGAAGAGTCGCAACTAGGGGAAGATTGCCTCGTAGGCCCTTTCGCGCGTTTGCGCCCTGGGTCGGTATTGGCGCAAAAAGCTAAAATTGGTAACTTCGTCGAAACCAAGAAAGCCTATATCGGTAAAGGCAGTAAGGTAAACCACCTCACGTATGTGGGCGATGCCGAACTAGGTGAAAACGTGAATATTGGGGCTGGTGCTATTACGTGTAATTATGATGGCGCCAATAAACATAAAACGATTATTGGCGATGGTGTGTTCATTGGCTCTAATACCGCGTTAGTCGCGCCGGTTACGCTAGCGAAAGGGACAACTATTGCGGCGGGTTCCACTATCACCTCGAGCAGCCAAGAGAATCAGTTGGTTGTAGCGCGCACAAAGCAACGCAATATCGATGGCTGGAGAAGGCCGGTTAAAAAATAATCGAAAATAGGGCCTAAAGGGTGGGTATGGCATTTAAATCATCCTTTAAATCAGGTATAACAATAAATACATTAATCTTGTGTAAGCAGGTGGAGCTCTTCTCCCTCTTATACGCCTTATAGAGATGCCTTTGAACTTTAAAGCGAATTGCCTTAATTTTGCGTTGGCTGCGTTCGTGGTTTTTTCGATTGTAACGGCTATGTCGTTGCTTCGTAGCCCACCATCGAAACAGTGTGAAGCGATAGAGGGGCATATTTTTATCGATTGTATCGATCCGTCGTGGCATGGCATTTCGTCGTGGGAGATGCGCTATGACGACGGCGCCGAAAGCTTGAATACGCGTGAAGGCGGTGATTTGGTGAAATGGCAAATTATCGATGCCAAAGAGCACGCGCGCCAACAGATACTTGATGTGCATTTTACCCGTGTGCCTGCGAATGGCCGTCTTCGCTTTCATGCAAAGGGTGGCGGCCAGCCCCACGATATGACGGCTTTTGCTGGCGGCACTTTACAGTTCGACGTGCGCGTACATAACTGGGGTTTATCCGAGCGAATTTTGGTTGCTCAAGTGGTGTGTGGGTTCCCCTGTGGCAGCGGCCCTCATCGGATTGAAGTCCCTCGTTTAAACGAGTGGACCTCGATAGTGCTACTTATTGACGAGCTGGTGGCAGGCGGTTTAGATTTAGCCCGTGTAGATATTGGCTTAGCCATATCGCCAACATGGAACCGTATGCAAGGCATTCATTTTCAGTTGGACAATATTCGTTGGGTAAAGCCCATTACCGACGAATAACCGCGGTTAACCTGCCGGTTCTACACTCGCCTTCTTTTATTACACACACTCCCTCAACCCTTCGTTTTACCCGCCACCCGTTTTGTTAGCCCTCTCGTTTCGTATAGACGGACACCACAATAATGATATTTGCGTCAAAAATCGGAATAAAGTCACTATTTGGTTGAAAATAAGTTTCGGCTGACTACAATAACTTTCGAAACGAAACTTAACGGGCCGAATGTAATGCATAAACGAAACACTCAGCAGCGTCGTCGCAGTATTATCGACAAGCTAAATGCCGAAGGTGAGGTGAGTGTAGAAGTGTTAGCGGCCATTAACGAAACCTCCGAAGTGACCATTCGTAAAGATCTAGCCGCACTAGAGGCCAGTGGGCTGTTGTTGCGTAAATACGGCGGCGCCATTCCAATCCCGAAAGAGCTCGAAGCGGTTACCTCTGCCGAGGCAGTAGAAGAAGTTTCAAAACGAAAGCAATCAATTGCGAAAGCTGCAGCGCAGCTAATTCGTGATCATAACCGTATTATTATTGATGCTGGCCAAACTACCGCCGCATTATTACCAGAATTGGCAAACAAGCTAGGCTTAGTCGTTATGACGAATTCACTCGATGTGGCTAATGCGTTAAGAGAGCTGGAAAACGAACCTACACTGCTAATGACCGGTGGTAGCTGGGACCCTCAGTCCGAAGCGTTTCAAGGCCAGTTAGCCGAAGAAGTGTTACGAGCATATGATTTCGATCAGTTGTTTATAGGTGCCGATGGCATCGACCCGAAACGTGGCACCACAACGTATAACGAGCTCTATAGCCTTAGCCGTGTCATGGCAGAAGTGGCGAGGGAAGTTGTCGTCATGGCGGAGTCGGACAAAATAGGCCGAAAAATACATAACCTAGAATTAGGCTGGAAAGACGTCGATCTGCTGGTAACGGATGATGCTCTGCCAGCGGATATCAAGCACGAAATTCAAGCACAGGGCGTTACCGTCGTGTGCGCAAAATTGTAACTATCAACAGTATTGAACTTAAACGAGTAAGGAAAAGCACATGTGCGGAATAGTAGGCGCAGTAGCGCAGCGGGATGTTGTCGAAATATTAATTGAAGGCCTGCGTCGGCTTGAATACCGTGGTTACGATTCTGCCGGTGTGGCGGTTATCAATAACGAAGGTGAGCTGCAACGTTTACGACGTCTAGGTAAAGTAAAAGAGCTAGCGGATGCGGTTACACTAAACCCAACACCTGGTGGTACTGGTATTGCGCATACCCGTTGGGCAACTCACGGTGAGCCAAGTGAGCGTAACGCCCACCCGCATGTTTCCTGTGAAAAAATTGCCGTAGTGCATAATGGTATTATCGAAAACCACGCGCCGTTGCGTAAAAAACTTCAAGGCGACGGTTATCATTTTGAATCTGAAACCGATACGGAAGTCATTGCCCACCTTGTCGATTTAGAATTACAAACCGCTGAAAATTTATTGGCCGCCGTAAGATCTGCGGTTGTGCAATTAGACGGCGCTTACGGCACCGTTATTATGGATAAAAATGACCCGTCGCGCGTTATTGTTGCACGTTCGGGCAGCCCCTTAGTCATTGGTTTGGGCATTGGCGAAAACTTTATTGCGTCGGATCAGTTGGCACTCTTGCCTGTTACGCGCCGTTTCATCTTTTTAGAAGAAGGTGATGTTGCAGAAATTACGCGCAAATCCGTGATTATTTTTGATAAGGCGGGTAACGTGGTTGAACGTGAAATTCACGAGTCAAACGTAAGTTACGATGCCGGCGATAAAGGTCAGTATCGCCATTACATGCTTAAAGAAATTCACGAGCAACCCCATTGTGTTACCAACACTTTAGAGGGCCGTTTAAGTGAAACGTCCGTGCTCGACGAGACGTTTGGTAATGGTGCTGCCGAACTGTTCAAAAAAGTTAAACACGTACAAATTGTTGCCTGTGGTACCAGCTACCATTCGGGTATGGTTGCCCGTTATTGGCTAGAAGAACTGGCTGGCGTAAGTTGCAATATTGAAATTGCGTCAGAATTTCGCTACCGAAAATCGTTTGTACAGCCCGATAGCTTGCTCATTACCATCTCACAATCGGGCGAAACGGCTGATACATTGGCGGCACTGCGTTTAGCCAAAGAACTCGGTTATTTGGGGAGCCTTACTATTTGTAACGTTGCCGGTTCTTCCTTGGTGCGCGAATCCGATTTGGCGTTTATGACACGCGCTGGAGCTGAAATTGGCGTTGCCTCCACAAAAGCGTTCACCACTCAATTGGTTGGCTTGGCCATGTTGGTGATGGCGCTCGGTAAATACAACGGAATGTCTGATGCGGTTCAACAAGAACTAACAGAAGCCATGAAAAGCTTACCGGCCAAACTAGAAGAGTCACTAGGTTTAGCAGAAAGTATTGAAGCCCTTGCGGAAGAATTTGCTGATAAGCACCACGCACTCTTTTTAGGTCGCGGCGACCAATACCCTATTGCGATGGAAGGCGCGTTAAAACTAAAAGAAATATCCTACATTCACGCAGAAGCCTACGCTGCAGGCGAATTAAAGCATGGCCCGCTTGCGCTTATTGATGCCGATATGCCTATTATTGTAGTGGCACCGAATAATGATTTGTTGGAAAAACTAAAATCTAACGTTGAAGAAGTGCGTGCGCGTGGCGGTATTTTGTATGTATTTGCTGACGACAACGCCAAGTTCGACAGTGATGACACCATGCGAGTCATTAACGTGCCGCATATTCACCAGTGGTTAGCCCCAATTCTCTACACTATTCCACTACAGTTGTTGTCGTACTATGTTGCCATCATCAAGGGTACTGATGTCGACCAACCGCGTAACTTGGCCAAATCCGTAACTGTAGAATAAAACGAAAAACGCCCGCCTGTTTTTGTGTGAACAGGCGGGCGTTTTCGTAACTATAGAAAACCTTTCTCAAACCGGTGCTATCGTCCAATAGCCGAATGGCGGTTGTGTATCAGCAAAAGCTAGGTCATTTACCAAAGGTTCTTTGAACAATAGCGGGCGATTCTGCTACCTATAAAACAGCGTAACCAATGCCTAACCAAAATAATCAGGTGCGTTACCGTCCTTCCACTTAATGTTGCACCCCATAGAGGGAATTTGCACATCGGGCACCGCCTTATTGTCGAGTAATAGATCTAACACGTTTTTAAGATCGCTACCGGTAGAGGGTGACTGAAGGGAGTCGTAGTTACCGGACGAAATTCTATGGGGGCGAGAGTCGTCAAACTGCCCGCGATAAACAAGTTTTCGATGTTGGTCAAAGACATAAATATCCGGCGTACAGGCTGCGCTATAGGCGTGCGCAACGGATTGTGTTTCGTCAAACAAATAAGGAAAATCGTAACCCTGCTTGCTTTTTTCCGCCTTCATGTTTTCGAAATTATCACTCTCGTACTGAGAAGCGTCATTACTATTGATGGCGACAAATCCAATGCCCTTTGTCTTATACGCTTTCGCTAGAGCCGCCAACGCAGGTGCGATATGGATAACATAAGGGCAATGATTGCAGATAAAGAGTACAACCAACGCCTTGTAGCGGTCGAAGTCTTGCAACGACAATTGCTCACCGTCGGTGGAGGGCAGTGAAAAATCGGGAGCCTTATGCTGAAGTGGCATCATAGTTGATTGTGTTAAAGCCATTTAATGCCCTTATAGTGAGCGTAGTGAATGAATTGAAGCGGAGCATAGACAAATTTTTGGAGTGCTACAACTATACGGTTAACGAGCCCCACCATCACGTTATTTAGCGGTGAGAACTGTAATGTTTGGTGTTTGCCTGTAGAGCGAACGCTCTGGATAAACCCTAAAATTCTTAAGGTTAATGACAGCCTATAATAATGAATTAGGCGCCGGTGATTTTTTAAGTGCCACCAATATAATAAGTTTTTTATTTAATTCACATCGCAACAGGTGAGCACTTGCCTTGCAGTAAATTTGCGTACTATTCTCGCCCTCAGCCCTACTGCACGAAAAAAGAGATTAGCGAAATGGCCATTATTAAATTTAATACAACAGGGGCGTTAGCGCCTCTTATGTGCCATCACGTGATTGGCCGCCGACACCCCGCCCTTAGTGAACCGACCATTTCCAGTGAGCATCTTACTATTCGTTGGAGTCGCGGCGATTGGCACATTCGGGATATGAGCAAAAACGGTACCTGGCTTAATGGTGAGAAGCTAAGCAACCGCCATGATGCTATTTTACGTGTTAATGATCGCCTCTCACTTGCGTCACCCACGGAAAATCAGCTAACCCTATGCGATGGTTCTCCGCCACAGGCGTGTTTAGTACCGTATGTGGAAAACGCTGGTAGCCTGGGCAAGCTGAAGCGTGTCATTTTACTGGAAGACGCCCCTATTCTACCGTTGCAACTGGCGCCAGGGGTTTTTATACACCAGCGAGGTGTTGATGAATGGTGGGTAGAGCGTGCGGAGCACTATCAGCGGTTAGAGCACGGTCAAATTCTCTGTGTTGGACGGGCTACATGGACATTTTGGCACATGAAAAACTGGGAACTAACACAGCAATATGACCGCAAAACCCTAGCGTCTAACGATGCGATAACGTTACGTTTTAACTGCAGCCTGAATGAAGAGCACGTTGTGGTTAAGTTGATCTACGAAAGTCGTGTAATGGACCTTGGTGAACGTACCCACCACTTCCTAACCCTGACACTTGCTCGGAAATGGCAAACCGATGCTGAAGCCGGTATTGTGAGTTCAGAGCGTGGTTGGATTGCCATGGAGGAGCTTTCGGATATGCTCGCGCTCGAAGTCGCACACATAAATATTCAGATTTTTCGAGCGCGAAAGCAAATCTGTGATGCTCTTAATAACGGGTTTATGCCCGATAAGATAATAGAGCGCCGCAGAGGAACGGTTAGGTTGGGCGAAATGGCATTTTCAATTACACCTCGTAAGACTGCGCTTTGCAGCGTGGTATAACAAACGAAAAAAGTCTGAGGGTTGATTAGCGTGTTAGGTGTACTGCGTTAAGGCACATAGTATTTTGACTATTATTAGCAAACCAGCTCGCCAGAATGGACGCAAACCCTAAATTTAGTGCGTTGCTTTGGGTCGGTCGCGGTAAGATAAGTTGGACGGTACCGAATAATAGTCGTCGAGAGCGAAATTTTAAACAATACTTCCCTGCTCAAAGAACGCATTCCTCTAACCACAGGCCTGGCGGCGCAACTTTATTACCCTTGCTATGACGACAACGCAAAGTGCACGTGATAATGAGTTGTACCCAAAACGTATGGTAGCGCGTTACGAGCTCCAGCAGCTTATAGGTGAAGGTGCATTTGGTGAGGTCTATCTTGCGTACCATCTTTCGTCGCAACAACCTGTTGCGCTTAAAATATTGAAAGCCGGCACGAAGCGAGGTGCCGATAACCGCCGTAAACGATTCATAAAAGAAATAGCCATTTGTCGAAACTTGCAGCACCCAAATGTTGTGCAATATCTTGATCATGGAGAGAGTGAGCAAGGGGAAATGTATGCCGTGTTTGAATACATTTCAGGTGTTAACCTCCGGGAACTCTTAAACACCAATACACCTATACCTATCGGTACGGTCGTTGAGATAATGGGCCAAGTATTGCGAGCACTGGGTAAGGCGCATCAGTTGGGTATTATTCACCGCGACTTAAAGCCCAGTAACATCATGGTCCGTTTTGTTGCGGGCCTACCTGAAATCAAGCTACTTGATTTCGGTGCCAGTTGTTGGCTAACGGCCGAACGAGAAAACGCCACAGAACAGCTAACCCTTTCTTCCGACACTATGGGCTCACCACTCTACCTTTCGCCTGAACAGTTAAGAGGTGAGCTTGCAACCGTGCGTTCGGATATCTATTCGTGGGGATTGCTGTTATATGAGTGTTTAGTGGGCCGTCCTGCCTTCATGGGCGGAACCTATGCTGAAATATGTTACCAACAACTGCTACCAAACGAAGTTAATTATCCCTATTCGGTATTGGCTCACCCTGTGTGTCGTTTATTAAAAAAGGCCTTGTCTAAAAAACCTGAAACCCGTATTGGATCGGTCACGGCGCTGGATCAGTGGTTGAGCGCTATAGATTTCTCTACGCTCGATTGCATGGAAGGTGAAAAGCAGATACCACTTTTTGATGAGACCTTAGCCGCTAAAGCCGAGAAATTTTAGCGCAATACTGTAAGCCATGCCGCCATTAATCCTGCCCTAATAACGCAAATCACCCCAATAATACGCGCCTTTTAATCGCCTTTTTTCTCAGCAAACCGCTATAAATGTGTATTTTTATGTGTAAATGCATTTATTTAGCTTTATCTATACCTGTGATTATTCCCACTATGACTAATAACGCACGGAACAAATGTATACATTGCGCTGGGCAGGCAAATAAGTCTATTTAGTGTTCACTTGGTGTAATAAAGCGTAATGGTTGTACCCTTCGGAATTCCCTACACTGGCCCGACATTTTGCATCGCCAGCCTTATCGTCAATGGCTAATTGCCGGACGCAGTGTAGGGCGAAGAAGGGAGAGATTGAATGTCTGAAATAGCTGACTTTATTGAGGGCATTGCCTCCGATATTGCATTGCAATTCGGCGATACACTACGTGACTGCAAACCCTTGGCAGGGCATATCGAAACAACAGATCTCGCCGCCATTCATGCGAACACGCCAGCCATCTTCATATCGACCGTTGGCACCGGCGAACTCAAAATTATTGAAAATGGCCAAAAAGATATCAAAGTGTTTCTACTGGCCTATGTTCTTGTAGTTAACCCCGACAGTATTGAACGTGAAAAAATTGCCCAAGATCTAGTGCACGGACTGTTGTGCTACGTGCCTTATCGGCGTTGGAATAAATCGAATGCTTTTCCAGCGAATGATGTTGAGTCGTCCGACTTACATGGTCTTTCCAAAGGGTTTAAGCCCGATGTCACCAGTTGGCGCACGAGCGTTTCAGCATTATCGCGTGCCGCCGATTTATACGGAGGCGAAGATCCCGTTAGCCACTTGGCCCTCTGGGCGGTGAGTTGGGAGCAGGTTTTGAGAGTAGGTGAACTTCCGAGTGAAGAGTCACCTTATCCCCCCGACGAACTGGTTGCAAAGCACGATCAAGATTTAGAACCTGTTGATGTAACACCCAGTGAAAGCGGAGCCACTTAATGCCAGACGAGGAAAGTGCAGCAGACGATTCCGCTGATAGAGCGGTCGCGTTAAGTGACAGCATCGCTCAGCAAGAACAGATGCTTAGCAGCAGTGTGCAATTTGGTCGTATTGTCGAACCCGAAGATACTGATCCAAAGCCACCGACAGAATATCCGGCTGTACTAGTGCACATTGGCGGTGAAAAAAAAGGTACGTTCACACGTAACTGGATGCAGTGGACCGTTGCGCGCTCGGGCTATGACGCACATTGGTGGCAACCCGAAATCGATGAGCAAGTGGTCGTGATGGCGCCCTCCGGTAATTTGGCATTGGGCGTTATTGTAGGTGTGTTGCCGCGTGGAAAATGGCTGTCGTTTCCTGAAGCAAATGATTTTTCGGCAGCTCCAGCCGCACCGAACGCCGTTCCCGCTGAGGACAAAGCCCATGTACATCAGGTGAATTACAAAGACGGCACCGCTATTAGTTACGACCGCGATCTACATGCCCTAGATCTCGCTGTTCGAGAAAAAGCAGAAGAAGATCCCGGCGTAGTTGTAGGCATTACTCTTAAAGAGAAAAAAGGGGGCGTTGTTATTCAGTTAGAGGCTGGAGAGCCCAAGTTAACGGTAGAACTTAGTAACGAAAAAGGCATAAAACTAACGCTTGGCGAAAACTTTATCGAACTCAATGAAGACACGATTAAATTGACCAGCAAAAAACTCGAGATAGACGCTGCGGAGGGATTTTCCGTAAAGTCTGCCAAATTTAATGTTGACGACAGTACAGAAATTGATGCGACTGGCGGCAAAATTACGCTGAAAGCCGGTACAACTATGGAAATTAGCAGCGGTGGCGCGGATGTTAAATAGATGAGCACTCAAACAACAACTCAACTAATCGGGATGGATGCGAATACCGGGGAGCCCCTTTCCGGAATAGAGCATATTCGTCAATCCGTTCGCGACATTCTTACCACACCCATCGGCACTCGGGTGATGCGGCGAGACTACGGCTCCAATTTAATGAACCTGTTAGATCGCCCCATGAATGCAGAACTTGTTGCCGATATTCAGGTGGCAGTATCTATGTCGTTATCGAAATTAGAACCACGGCTGCAATTAAGCCGTGTATCGGTGGAATTACCGTCCACGGCAACGCGCACGCAGCAACAAAGCGCCGCCGCTGGGCATGTCCAAATTCATATTGAAGGCGTGGTGTTACCAGAAGGGCAGTACACGATTTTAAGTGATGTTTTAAATAGCTGATTGAGGCGCGAGCCTGTCGCAAAAAGCGATTCATTCTAAAGGAGCATGGTATGGCTGGTTTTTTACATGGTGTAGAAATACAAGAGTTAGACTTAGGGCCGCGACCCGTTGCCGGTGGTGATACGTCGGTTATCGGCCTCGTGGGAACAGCAAAAGCAGGCGAAGCCGTAGAAGGTGAGCCGGTATTAATTGCGGGCTCTCGAAAAGAAGCGGTGCGTTTATTTGGGGCCGTAGATGTAGAGGCGACCGAAATAGACGACGCGAACTCAATACCGTTCGCGCTTAATGGGATTCTCGACCAAACGGGTGCACAAATTGTTGTGGTCAAAGTTAAATCTACGGCCGATGGTGTAAAAGAAAAAGATCTACAAGCCGGCATCGATGCGTTACTCGGTGCAGAAAGTAGTGTACATAAAACGCCACGCATTTTAATTGCGCCAAGTTTTAGTGACCGCACGCTAGTGAGTGATCGCTTAAAATCGGTGGCCGAACGCTTACGTGGTGTCACCATTATTGATGGGCCAGACACCGACAATAAAACGGCTATTACGGCAGCATCTACCATGGCGAACGCCCGCGCTTACATGATCGACCCCAAAGTTAAAGTATCCGCGGGAGCGAAGAAAATTCGACTAGAGCCAGCTTCTGCACGTGTTGCCGGTGTCTTTGCTAAATCTGATTCCGAGCGCGGTTTTTGGTGGAGCCCATCCAACCGCAATATTGCAGGCATCGTTGGTACCAGCCGACCTGTCGACTTTGCGTTAGGTGATGTTAATGCTACGGCGAACTTACTAAACGAAGGTAAGGTAGCCACCATCATTCATGCCAACGGCTACCGGCTTTGGGGTAACCGTAGTTGTGCCGCCGATACCAAGTGGGCATTTATCAGTGTACGCCGTACCGCCGACCTTATTAATGACGCACTACAGCGCTCTCACATGTGGGCCGTGGATCGCAATATCACCAAAACCTACGTTGAAGATGTAACCGAAGGCGTTAACGCTTACCTACGTCATTTGAAAAAAATCGGTGCAATTATTAATGGAAAATGTTGGGCTGATCCTGAAATAAACACGTGGGACCAAGTTGTTAATGGAAAGGTAACGTTCGATTTTGACTTTACCGCGCCCTACCCTGCTGAGCACATCACATTCCGTAGTAGCTTGGTTAACGATTACATACAGGAGATATTCGCATGATCCCTAAGGTTCTTAAAAACTTTAACCTATTCGTTGATGGCCGCGGGTACGCTGGTCGTGTAGATGAGGTGACGTTACCGAAATTGAGTTTGAAAACCGAAGAATTCAAAGCCGGTGGAATGGATGTACCGATTGAATTAGAAATGGGAATGAATAAGCTCGAGTGCGATATCACCATCTCCGAATACGATACCGAAATTATTAAAATGTTTGGCATTCGAGAAGGCGCACAGGTTCCGTTAACCCTTCGCGGTGGTTTAGACGGCGAAGAAGGCGTTGCGCCGGTTGTTGTTAGTATTACTGGTGCTTGGCGTGATCTCGATTTCGGCGGCTGGAAAGCCGGTGAAAAAGCGCCGTTAAAAGTTTCCATTGCGGCACGCTACTACCGTTTAGAAATAGATGGTCAAGAGCTTATCGAAGTTGATGCCGAAAACATGGTGCGCAAAATTAACGGTGTTGATCAAATGGAAGCCATGCGCAGCGCGCTCGGCATGTAATGTAGGTCACTGCCATTAACGTAGGCCCGCAGTCTTTACGCGAGCTTACGTAGCAGTGGTTTTACACGATTAAAGTAAAAACCCGTTGCAATGCGATTAAGTTAAGGCGCGTTGTAACTGAGATTATACCTCGGCGGTTAGCGCCGTCGAGTTTATATGACCGAGAGGAGTAACCATGAACACCACTGCAATTGATTTGAATTTTCCAATCAATATTGATGGCCGCGATGTGAACACCTTAGAGATGCGCCGTCCGCGCGTAGGTGACCGGCTGGCAGTTGAAAAAATGAGCGGTGACGATGCCGACAAAGAGATTCGTTTTATCGCTAATCTCTGCGAAGTTGCGCCCAGCGACATTGAAAAGCTCGACATGGCCGACTACCTAAAAATTCAGGATACCCTAGCAAGTTTTTTATCCTAGACCCCGCCACCCTTAGACAAGCGATTTATATCTTGGGGAAGAATAGTGGTTGGGGTTTAAACGACCTACTGCAGCTAGATGAACAAGAACTTATTGAATGGCTTGAAATAAGCCGAGACGTACACAAGCGTCAAACACAGGCATAGAGAATGCAAGCAGCGGCAAATACACAACAACAGCGACGAGGTGATCTGTGGAAACAGACAACCGCGCGTTGCCGCATACAACGGTTATGGACGTTAAAACCGCGAGCTAAGTACGCGAATGTTTTACAAAACAAAGCGATACCGTTAAAGGCCAGCACGGTGAGCCTTACCCGTCGAGGCCTTGGCGCTCTTACCTTCGGACACCCACTTGCACTGCCGTATTTTAGTGTTTTTAGCCATCATTTGGCCGTGCTAAATCTAGACCGTTATTTACACATGTTGATGCCCATAGGCCCGGGCCGAACGAAACTGTATTGTAATGATCAACACACTCACGTGCTTCAACAAGAGCGCTCTTCAATAGTGGGTCGTTTTATTGCGCCCGACAACAAAAAAATTACCGCGCAGCCGCTACTGCAAGCCGCACTAAATGTTCGCGCGCAGGCAACGTTTTACCGGCAATGGCAACACAACCTTGCCACCGCTGAAAGCACTAACGCCACGCCTCCCCTTAATGATCACTCGGTAGCCTACAAACAGCTCAGTACATTAAAAATAACAGCCGATACGCAATGGTTAACCCGTGTACTCGACACGCAACTTGCTGATGTCAGCATAGAGCAAGCGGGCGAAAGCCATCCCCTGTTAACCATGGTAATGGCAACGTTATTGCAAAGTGGTGTAGGGCGTGACGGGTTAATAAACGGTATTCGGCAGTATTTAGCGGCAACTATGCACATTGACGAGCAAGGCGAGTTGCACCGAAATACTGATTTAAGTGAACAATCGCAACTCGCTAATCAAGCTTTCGCGCGTAAAACGCTCCAGGCATTGGTCACGCAAAAAAACACCGGTCGCCGAAGCGACACTGCAATCGAAAGTAAAAATACCGTTAATATACCGGCTATTAATCGACAAGAGGTGGTACACGCGCTGGCATTTTTAGCCACCGGCGCCAACGCTCCTACATTTAAAATATCATTATTAACGGCGTTAAAAAAACAAACATTTGGTGTTGCACTGCAGGCGAACACTGTAGCGGTAACCGAAGATACTCTAGACGAATATTTTCACATCGAGCCCCAAAATGCCACGGGCAGCACGCTTGCGTCAGCATCACAAAGAGTAAACCGTTCAGCTGAATTTGAACGCATCGCTAAAGACTTGTTGGTGGGCGCCGGCCTATTGGGTGACGGGGCTAAAAACACGGCGCAGGAAAGTTATTTTGCATCAGAGGCGCTGCAACGTAATGGGCAAATGGCCCCTGTTTTTGACGACGTTACAGAGAAGGTATTTGAACGTGCCTTAGCTGATAGTGTTATCGGTGAGAGTGCCCACTTTAAAAGTGCCCTGCTGAGTAATGCATTACTTGATAATGGGTTATTTAATAGCGGCGTGACCAGAGCCCCTCAAACATACCGGCCAACATCTACTTCATTTGAGCCAACAATACCGCAGAGCCGCAGCGATCGGCGACCACGTTTTAATGTACTGCAACGATTAGCGAGCATTAAAAAACCGGTATTGCACTCTGCCCACGCGCAAGCACCGGNTGCCGATACGGCCGTTAACGCATTTGTATTGGAGAGCGAAGCAATACGTGAACGCGAAGAACAAACGACTGCGCCCACATCATTTAAACGGTGGTTACACGAATCCCTAGTGGGTAAATCGCTAATGCGCGCGAACGAAAGCAGTACTCGTTCTTCGTCACTGTTATCAAAACAAGCGAATGTCGGTCGATCAACCGTTAATAGCGCACTGCGCGAGCTGGCGGATGTCGAACACCACAAAAATACGACATCGGTGAACGACGAAAGACAGATTACCGCGTTAAAAGATATTGCCCAGCACCTACGTGCGCTTGAAAACAGAAGTCATAACGACATGACCGCATTACTCAAGTCGATTAACAGTTTGGTAACGACAAGCCAAACACAAACCCCTGTGAGCAAAGGCCCAAATTTACGGCCTCTCTCATTTTTAAGTGACAGCTAATCGAAGGAGCACTAAAAAAATGATTACAGGGCAATTACAGAAACACGAATTATTACCTTTGGCGGCTGAAGTAGAAAAAGCAGTGCCGCCATTGGACTACGAAGCAATATTGTCTGAGATAAAACAGAGCTTGCAGAACATCCTTAATGACAACAAAACGTTGCGCTCCGTGAACCTTGAATTATTGCCCGAAAGCGATTCGATACTTAAAATTTTAGAAGTACTGGCATACCGTGAGTTTCTAACACGCCAGCGTATGAACGAAGCGCTTAAAGCGTGCTACTTAGCTACAGCGCGTAACGAAGATTTACGTCGCCTAGCGGAATTAATTATACCCGAGCGTGCATATGAACATGCGTTCGACGATAAATGTCGAGAGGCCGTAATTAATGAGTATCAGAATATCCATACTGCAGGTTCACGGCGTGCCTACATCACGCTCGCGCATCAAGCGGCTGGCGATAACGAAACGCTACGTGAAGTCCACGTGGTGAGCACAAGAAAGGGCCAGGTTGATGTGANCTTACTTTATCAACCTCATGTCACGGGCTCAGCGAAAGAACTGGCTTTTGAACGTGTCACCAAAACACTGCAAGACGACGCCATTCGGCCGATTGGCCAAAAGGTTGTGATTAACGATGCGCGTGTGGTGCCCTATCAAGTCAAAGCGACGTTGGGCTTTCGAGATAGGCTTGGTTCTGTTGAAGCCATTGCCGCGGCAAAAAATGCCGTACTCGCGTTTATTGAAGAAAAATATCGGTTTGGCCAAAATATTTACCACAACGCGGTTTTGTCTGCGCTGCACCAGCCTGGGGTTGATTACATTATTCTCCAACCGTTAAAAGAGCACCGTGCGTTATCCGATGTGGCGTCCGGCTCTAATCAAGCACCTTGGTGCCACCCCGATAATGTGCATATTCAATTACATTCCGATGTGCCTAGCGAAAAAATTAAAGGTATACGGATCGAAAAAATTCAACGAAAACGACAGCTAATGAGTTGTGAATTGGTAATAGAGCCACCTCAGCATGAGATACGTCTCACCTACTACACCTTGTATTGGGGTGACGAAGACGGTGAAAAATTACCGGGTGTGAGTGCGATTCAGTCGTTACCGGTAGGTGGTGAGCGACGTGTTCGGTTGGTTAACGAAACCGTACCGCAAACGGCCAAAACCTTTGTAGTGTTTACCGTTAATGAAAACGGCGAAATGGGAACAGTGAGCGGCGATGCTGGCGCACAAGAAGATGATCAGCGTGCGGGATATGCCATTAACATTCCATCAACTGAAATGAACGGGTCATAAGGAAGTTAGTGTGAGAGCGTCATTATCAGCAGGTTTGTCAAAACTTCAGCTACCACAATTACGTGAGAAAAAAGCACGTGCCGACACGTCATCCTCTCATAAGGAAACCGCGTGGACTAACGCAATAGCGCAAACGATACAGTCACGCCTAGACAGCGTTTCGGGTGATTTAAATCGTTTAACGGAATCCGTTATGTTGGCTACCGCAGAAGGTGCGAGCTTGGATCAAGCGGTCGCCTTATTGGGCGTTCAGCGACAAATCATTACCCCTGCTGATGAAAAAGAAAACCCACCTATTCCTGCAGTAATGGAATCGGATGATCGATTACGTTCGCGAGCCCGCTACAGTGTACAAGCGCTTAATCACAGTGGGTGTGAAGGTAGTTACCGGTTCTTTGCCATGTCGGCGAGTGCGGATGTAAAAGATGTCTCAGTATTTAGCCGCGATTGGTTAGAGGGAAGTCAAAACGTAAGTATCTTTATACTCAACCGTTATGGTCGCGGCGATGGGTTAACCGATCAAACTGATTTACTTGAAACCGTTCGAGGTGCGATTGAAGAGGTCGCTTCCATTACTGATGACGTTGACGTGCGGTGGGCCAATATTATTCCCTACCGCCTAAATATAAAACTAGAATTTTCCACCGGCACTGATAAACCGGCATGCTTAGCCAAAGTCGTAGCAGCGGTTGATGCGCTAGCGAAACGTAATCATCGGCTGGGCAAGAACATTGTACGTGATGAAATATTAGCTGAACTGTATCAGGCTGGCGTTGAGCAGGCGCTGCTCGTGGAGCCGGCTAATGATATTGCCGTACCGCTGGATAGCGTAGGGTATAACGCTGGCATAGCGTCCGAAGAAGGTGATTTTATTATCGAAGAAGCCAACGCGCTATTAATAGAAGGACAAACCAATATTCAGTTGACCTTGCGGACACCCCAATTTTTTCAAACCCAAGTCGATATGGCAGTGAAAACTGATGAATAGTCGTAATGTTAGAGTACTCATTTATTGCAAACGTTTATTTCGCTGTGTGGAAAATAAAGGGATTGTGGTATGAGTGAAGCCATTAAGTACGCACCGCCGATACCAACAGTGGACGAGCATTTACTGCCGCCGAATGCAACGACGTTAGAAAAAAAATTAGCGGCGCTTACGCAACCGTTGGAACACATAGACGTACCACTACGTCAACTGTGGAGCCCGGAGACCTGCCCAGAAGAATTTTTGCCGTGGCTTGCATGGGGGCTAGTGGTCGATCAGTGGGATGACAGTTGGCCGGTAGAATTTAAGCGTGCAATGGTTGCTAACACTGCACAGATGCACAAAATTAGAGGCACCAAACGATCGGTTAACGATGTTATTCGTATGGTGCTCGCGTTAGCTGAAGCCCGTGTTGACCAGAAAGCACTAACGAGTTTAGAGGGCCTTGAACGGTACAATAGTTCCTTCAATGTAAGGGAGTGGTGGGAAACCATTAATAATGCCGAACAGGGCCAGCAGTTTTCAACCGATCCGTTAACGTTCGATGTGCAGTTACTGATTGGCGGTGGTGTACTGGGCGGGCGTGGAATATTAGGTGGCGAGCTTTACCGGCAGCTTCGGCAAGCCATTGATGCGGTAAAACCTTTAAGCACGCGTTACAAGTTAAGTATTGGTGGTGCCAAATTAGACGCAGAATTACCCGCGTTAAAAACTGGATTGCGCGTTAAACACTATCATCGTTTCCAAGTTGCGCCGCAAGTATCACTGAAATTGAAAACGACAGTACCACTGGGTGTTCGTGCTCGCAGTAATCGCTACGGCCGTTTTACGGTATCCCCTAAAGCCGTTTTAAAGTTCACTACGGTAATGCCAATGGGTGTGCGTAGTCGCGCGGTTGAAAGGCGTCGTTTTTCTATGAAGGCAATTCCGACTTTAAACTTCAAACAAAAATTAACCTTGCAGGCCAGTGTTCGAAACCTGCGTACAAAAAAATTCCACTTTAAGCCCGAATAGGGCACACCAGAATAAACGAAATGGAGAACAATAATGGCTGATCAATTGGTTCCGATTATTACCGACGAAGGACGAGAAGCACTCATTTCTGGCTTCGCCAATGCAGATAATTATCGCTTTAGCCAAGTTGCGCTGGGTGATGCAAATGGCGACGGATATAAGCCAGAGCCCGACATGAAAGTGCTTGTGCACGAAGTTCAGCGTGTCGCGGTATCGAGTGTGGTCATTCAGGATCATGCGCGCCTGCACATAACGGCTGTTATTGGTAATCCAGAAGATAAAGATGCGTCTGAATACAATATTCATGAAATTGGTTTTTTTCTACAAGGCGTAGGTAAAGATGGCCAAGATATTGGCGATGCGGTTTTATTTGCGGTATATGCTACCGAGCCGGGCGAAAATCCTTTGTTATCGAAAGACCCCGCGACCGAGCTATTACTGGCGTTCGATCTTGTGCTACCGGACATTGTCGAAGGCGAGCTAAAATTCGATAAAGACTCCTACTTACACCTGCCAGAAGCAACGCAGCAATCGGCCGGGTTATTACAAATTGCCACTAAAGCAGAAGTTACCGCGGGCAAGGCCGATGATAAAGCCGTTTCACCTGCAACGATGAAATCAGCACTCGCAGCTTTTGGTGATAATCTTGGTAAGAGCGAGTTGACCGCAACACAAGTAGCCAATAAAAATGAAGTTAAAGCGGGTATTGTTGCGAACAAAGCCGTTACGCCTAGCACCTTGACCACGGCGTTTAAAGATTTCAAAAAAGCCCAAGCGGCAGAACCACTCAATCTCGATAATGTAACCGCTAATATTTCATTGACGGTCGGTAATGCCAAATCAAGAGCGGATGGTCTCGCCATACAAGAAGGTGAAGGCGGGAAAAAAGAAATATTTTTTGCAGACAACGGCCAAATTCGCAGTTCGGATAATAACCATCGAATCCTCTTCCGCCGCTCAGAAGATATTCTAGAGCTTCGTGAGTATGGCAAAATCGTGCTATCGCCCGGCGCCAAAAAAGGTACGGCTACAGCGACGACTACGTTTCACCCGTCAGGGAATGTTACGGTTAAAGGCCACATAAAAGCTGAACAGTTCATCAATACCCAGCCAGTATACAACCCAAATCATCATCGCATGTATCCTGATAACCCGTTGGTGTATCAGAATATATTTGATGCAGTGAAGAAAAAAGCCATTACCAAAATGGGTAAACCCACGTTCGATAATACAGGCTACACGGCAGCAAAACCCTGGCATGGCAAACCGATTATTAAGTTTGGTGCGGACACAGAAAAAGATGGGAATGGCGGTAAGGTTACCATTCCTAAAGGGTACGATACCGTTTGGCTACGCGTACTAGGTGAGCGCTGGACAGCGTTTAAAGCCTATTATTTGGACGGAAAAAAGGAAAGCCTCGGTTTGTGGACTGGTGGTTACCGCCAGACCAATTGTTACTCGCCGGACGGTTCTTTAGCCGACGGGCGCTGGATTGGTGGCGATAACGCCGCGCTAGCGCATCAATGGGTACCCATATCCGTTCCTCGTGACGGCGAGCTAGGCTTGGTGGTTAAACCTCAGACAAACAGTAGTTTCTGGGTTTCCGGTTTGGCGTTTAGTCAAAATCCGTGGAATCACAGTGCCGTTTCAGCAGTCACCTTACACTGGAAGCTAAATGGTGGTGAGGCTATTAAGTGGAATACCCATAAATGGAAAGGTGATATTTTGGCTCAGTTGGAACCTGCGGCTGTAAGAACCGTTATGGTGCCGTGTATGGGCGATGGACAAGATAAATTGCTGTACCTTATTGAGCATAATAACGATTGGAATGGCGGCATGCATGATGGCATTAAAGTGAATGGTAAGCCCATTGAACGCTTTAGTGCAACGTACGATAACCCGTTTGCACGACATTGGAACAGTAAATTGTATAACCGCTATTTGGCTGCACGTATTCCTGCGTCTGAAATACCCCAGGGGTTTTCCTACCTAAAAGTAGAAGTCGATATGGTGAACTCCGGCCATAGTATCTATTTGCGAGAAATGGGAACCCATAACCTCATGACACCGGTTGCGTAACCGGTTTTTTCTTTAGATTTGCCTAACAGGACACCGCTATGCCAGCGCCCTTTATGATGTTGCTAGGCCCCATTCGTTTTTCGATCGATCAGGCGGCCTATCAACAACTACAACGTACCACTCAATACTCGTGGGCAACGCAATCGGCGCTTGGGCATCCGGTCTTAAAGTATTTAGGGTTGGGTGGCCCCACTCGTCAATATATCGGCCCCGGCGAAGATAGCCTGACCATCAATGGTTCCATTTACCCGCATTTTAATGGTGGCCCTTTGCAGCTTATTATTATGCGCCTATCGGCGGGTGTGGGAATTGCGCTACCACTGATTAGTGGGAATGGCCTAGTGATGGGCCGTTGGATAATTGAAAGTATCAATGAAACGAAAAGTGAATTTTTCGATAATGGTGCAGCCAGAAAAATTGATTTCACGTTAACGCTAAAACGTTTTCAACAAGATTTTCTTCCAGGTTTTTAATTATGGCAACCGTATACTCAACCAAAGATGGCGATATGCTCGACTGGATTTGTTGGAGGCATTATGGCCAACACGCACGCCTAAGCGAAGCCACCCGCCAAATAGAGCCGCATTTAGTGGCGGCCAACGGTGGCATAGACGAAGAGGTGGAAATGTTGAGCCAATTTAGTAGTACCGACCTACGCGGTATTGTTGAACAAGTTCTCGATGCAAATCCACGACTGGTTGATTACGGTAGCCGCTTACCCGCTGGTGTTGATGTCACACTACCAGAATTAGAGGCCAGCGTAGAACAGCAAGACGTGGTTCAGTTATGGGATTAAAAAGGTTTAACCCATGCTAGCGTATTTATATAAACAATCACCACCCGGTTACAGCCTAACCATTGGTGGCGCTTCGGCGACCCACGAATTGCGCACGCGTTTATTGTCGCTTAGCGTGGTATTAAATGACGGCGAACAAAGTGATCAATTCACACTTTCCGTGGATGACTGCCAAACGTTAACCTTTGGTCGTATCCAATTACCCGACACCGGAAAAGAAATACAGGTATCGCTGGGCTACGATTTACATAAAGCCGATATGGGTATTTTCCATGTTGATCAAATTACCTGTAATGGCTCCGGTGGCGGCGGCTCGATTAATATTACCGCCGTTCCCAAATTGCTATTGTCCGAAAAAACACGTACATGGGCAGACACCACCATTGGCGATATCATTGGTGAAATCGCTACAGATAATTCTCTTACGGCAAAAATAAGTGCTTCACTTAAGACAGTAGCCATTGCTATAGAAAACCAGGTGAATGAAACCGACCTCAGTTTTATTACACGTTTGGCTAAAAAGTACGACGCTTTGGCAAAACCGGCCAGTAATAATTTGTTGTTCCTCGTGAAAGGAGAAAGCCTATCTGCGTCGGGTTTACCGCTACTCCCTACCCCTATCACGCCGGATAATGTTATCAGTTGGAACTGCCAACTCTCAGATAGAACAGAATACGGCTCTGTAGTGGCCATTTGGCATAACCGCGTAACCGCAGCACAAGAACAAGTGATTGAAGGCACCGCCGATGCCGAACCCATTTACCGAATGCCACATTTATTCACAAGCGAAGCCGAAGCAAAAGCTGCTGCCAAAGCACAACATAATCGTAAGAAAAGAGATGCTTCAACCTTAGATTTAACGGTGGTCGGTGATCCTGGAATTGTTGCCGGGGGCTCTGTCATGCTAGTTAAAATTCGCAGTGAAGTTGATGGTTTATGGATTATTAAATCGGCCACACACACGTTGAGTGGTAGCGGTTATCAGTGCACTGTTTCGCTATACCGAGAATAAGATAATGTCGAATAATGAGTGGTACGCATTAAATAGCCGTTGTCTTGCGGTAGGTTTAGAAGACGTTCGTCGGGCCTGTTATCGTGCGCTTTCTAGAGAATATGAAAAAGAAATTCCAAAGCAAAATGAATCGTTTGATGATGCCGCTTTAACTCGGCTATGCGTAATTTTTCGTTTATCACCGTTTGAGCGTCAGCTATTACTGCTCTGCGCAGCAGCACAATTAGAGGGTGAATTTGGTGAACTTTACGGTGCTATTGTTGGTGACCCGAAAAGACATTTCCCAACGTTTGATTTAGCACTAACCTTATTTAATGGCGGGCAGTGGCTACCATTCTCGCCGCAATCGACGATACGGCATTGGCGTCTTCTGGAAATGAATGATACACAGCAGCCGAATCTCACGCCGCTGCGCATTAACGAAACGGTCTTACATTACATTACTGGTTTTGCGAGTAGCGATTCTGCGTTGAGTGCACTTACTATTCCCAACGATTTTCAGCCCGAGTTGGCGGGTGGTCAACACTTGCTTGCAGAGCAAGTCGCAAAATTAATTACTCAGCCAACAACCGATGCTCTCCCCCCACTCGTTCAATTAAAAGGTAATGACAAACAAGCGGGCATTGGCGTGGTTCAAGTTGCTGCGAATCTAGCGAATGTTATCGTTAAGCGCCTCGATGCAAGTTTGTTACCGCATAATAACGTTGATTTAGAAGAGCTCTATATTCGTCTAGAGCGAGAGGCCATACTTTATCAAAGTATTTATGTTTTCGAATGTGAATATGAACCAGAACAAAAGCCGAATCTTACGCGCGCGCTTAATTATTTGTTTAAGCGCCTTACTGCTTTCTGCTTACTCACGGGCGATATTCCGCTTAGCCTAGGTGCACGCGACCACATTAAGTTGGATGTTACTCGGCCGAGTTACCATGAGCAGCAAGAGATTTGGCAACGGCTAATGCCCGATGTTTTTTCCTCTGAATCATCCGTTGCCGCCCTCCGAGAAATATTAGATCAGTTCGACTTAAGCGCCGATGCTATTCAGGCGATAGCACGCCAGTGGACAATCGATGCGATTTCTTTCGCCGATTCGAGTGAGCATAGTGAACCTCATGAGGCCGTCGAACACGTATTGAACCTTTGCCGTAAGCAAAGCCGGGCAGAAGTGAGCGGCTTAGCAAAAATTATTGAGCCGGTAGATATACAATGGCAAAACCTCGTATTGCCCGAAGAACAGCTCACCACGCTTCGCAGTATTATCGAACAAGTAAAACACCGCTATAAAGTGTATCGCCAATGGGGTTTTGCTCAAGGTTCCGCATACGGATTGGGGATTGGGGTACTTTTTTCTGGCGCCAGCGGTACCGGTAAAACACTGGCGGCTCGCGTTATTGCGAGTGAATTAAAGTTGGATATTTACCAGATAGATCTCTCTTCTATAGTTAGTAAATATATCGGCGAGACAGAAAAAAATCTCGAGAAAATATTTACCGCGGCGGAAAAAAGCGGCGCGATACTCTTGTTCGACGAAGCCGATGCGCTTTTTGGTAAGCGCAGTGAAGTAAAAGACAGCCGCGATCGTTATGCGAATATGGAAGTGAGTTACCTGTTACAGCGAATCGAAAACTTTAGTGGCCTTGCCATTTTAACCAGTAACTTTAGAAAGGCACTCGATCAAGCGTTTTTACGCCGGCTTCGATTTATCGTGCAATTTCCTTTCCCTCAAATTCAAGAACGCATACTTATATGGGAAAACGTATTTCCGTCACAACTTCCTCGAAAGGACATTACGTTCGAAAAATTGGCTCGGCTGGAAATTCCCGGTGGCATTATTCGAAGTATTGCAATTAATGCAGCTTTCCATGCCGCTAGTGGAGATCTGCTAGAAATGCACCATATTCGTAAGGCTGCTGTTGACGAATACAAAAAAACAGAAAAAACATTAGTCGCAGAATTGGTGGCTGATTGGTAGCGCACTGCACAGGAAATAAAACATGGGAAAGCCCGTAGCGGTTTTAGGTGATGTAAAAGCCGAGGTGTCTACTACCGACTTGCCCAGTGCAAAGGGTTCTTGGGTTGCAGGCCCTGTTGTTGATGTGCCCAACGGGCAACTAAGCCACGGTGATAAAAAAGTGATTAAAGAATCATCCTGTGTATTTACCTACACTGGCGCGAATACCTCTACAGGGGCTCCGGTACCGGGTAGTGAGACGGTTACGCTAAAAGCCGGCGCCACTACTATAACCAATAAGGGCGCTGTTTTGTTGGATGGTGACGAAGCCGTAGGGCCTGCCTTTTCGAATAAACTGAGCGTGAAGGCTTCGCAGAAAATACTTACGACATCCTGATCACTGTTGTAGCACTGTTAGTGTTGAACTATACCGTGATAAATAATGGATTCTATACGCTTCGGAATTAAACACATGCAAATGGCCAAAGAAACAGTCGTCAAGCAAGACCGCACTCAAAAGTCTAAGCCCAAGCCAAGTGCCACGGCGGTGCGTACGGAGCCTTATTCAGCGGTACAGTGTCAGTACGGTGAGAGCATGCATACTGAAAACCGTTCAAGCGGGATAAATACAGGCTTACCCGGAGGTTTGCAGACGGGTCTAGAGCGTATGTCTGGCTTTAATATGTCCGATGTTCGCGTCCATTATAATTCTCCGCGACCCCAACAAATTGGTGCGTTGGCTTACGCGCAAGGTACCAATATTCATTTAGGTAGAGGCCAAGAAAAACATTTACCTCATGAAGCATGGCATGTGGTGCAGCAAAAACAAGGGCGAGTAAAACCCACGCGCCAACTAAAAAGCCTTTCAGTTAATGATGATAGCGGGTTAGAGCGAGAGGCCGACGTGATGGGTGAGAAGGCGCTTTCTTGTGGGCGGAATTTTCCTCAGGCGGCAAGAGGCTCGCGGGTAAATACTCCGCATTCTACCGCGTCGATGCAGCCAGAAAGTGCCATGAGTTTAAAGTCTGCGGGTGCCGCTGCAATGGCGAATGCCCCTATACAAGGGCGGTTTGGTTTTGAAATAGAACTGCCTATTTTGTTTTTACACAAAGCGAATTTCGCCGCAGTGCCAGCGAGGGGGCTAGGCGGCGCCGGCCCGATGCCCACCGCAGCGAGAGCAGCGGTGCCGTGTGATGCTGGCCAGCGTGCCGGCGTCACCGATGTTTATGATGCACATGGCGCCGGTGCACAGTGCCATGTGAATGTTGATCATTCTGGTGCACTCGACCCTTTATATCTTCGCGAACTCGATGAGTACGCCGTGGCAAACGCACTTACCCCAGCTGAACGGGAAGGCCTCTTGTTATACACCGGCCACCTGATGCCGAGTCAAGCCAGTATTATGGAAGTAGTAACAGATGCGTGGGATGAACAGGCATTAACACGCGCGCAAGCGCTACAACGTGTGAGAGCTGTGATAGCGTGGGTGAATGGCCTTTTTAATTCAATTCGAGGTAATCAGCAGGTCGCCTTGGGAAATTATTTTATGGGTTCTACCGCGGCACAATCTGATTTATTTCAACCACGTTTAGGGTATTTTCATGCAACCTATGGCGTGAAATTGAGCCAAGTGCCAAGGATGTTCGAGCGAACCACAGCACAAAAAACAACGCTTAAACGTCATGCAAGAACGCATCGTAGTGAACGAAAACACGCCGATAATCTAAAACGCACCCATAGCTCCATCGGTAAAGCGACCACGGCTATGAGTTCAATTAAAAGTTTGTGGCCTCGCCAAGGTGGCGGCTGGTTCTCTAAAGGAAGTAAAGGTTGGAACCCCGGCACGGAAGAGACTTTCTTAGGTTTCTTAACATTGCTTGATAATTATCTATTGATGTTTCAAGCACTAAGAACCAATAACCTTGCAAAGCAAAAAGTAGGAATGCACTACTATAAAACCGATCTTTATGATTTAGCTCTACAGCTCCCTCATGAAATAATCCACACCTTGACGAACAATAATGCCTTGCGCGCAGGCGTGCGCAGAGCCATTGCACGATCTGTAGGGCTTCATTTGAATACACCGCTCACTGCGCCTTTAGCGGGCTGGTCGGTTAATCAATATTTGGAACAGGTTTTTACAGGCTTCAGTGGCCCGCAGCGGCAGGATGTGAATGCACAGGATATTCATGACCCTCTATTAGCGGGCAGCATCAACCCCTATAGCGCAAAATTAGGGCCAGACCAAATCGGCCCAGCCTTGAATCAAGAGGTTGGCGTGGTAATGGAAAACCGGCACCTAGAGTATTTAGATGAGGATTACGGTACTAACCAATCTGCGGCAGATGACCGGTTGGCGGAAAAATACCGTCTTTATGCTGCGCCTCCAGGCCCGGATACGAGAACGGTTCGAGAAAAAGCCTTATTTGATTCAGCAAAGGCAAGAGAAGCTGGGGCTGCGAGACGGCCAATTGGTGAATGGGAAGATATTATGATGAATATCTATGACATGCTTATCGATATTAACCAGTAGTGCCCGTGCGGATCACACACTATTAAGCGAACGACACGTTATTCGCTGCTCAGGGATATTTTGGCCATGTACAGCACAAAGGCACCATCGGAGCATGAAGCAGAAGTAAACGAAGAGAAAACGTCTCGGTCAGAGCCCCCTACCCCCAGTTCCGCGCCCGTACAATGTCGTTATGGCGTTAGAGCTTCCGCCACAAAAAACGCTGCGCTCGCTTCACCGAAACCCAATAACACTGGTATACCAACCCCCCTTAAACAGGGTCTCGAATCACTATCGGGCTTTGAATTGTCGGGCGTCCGCGTTCATTATAATTCTCCAGCGCCCGCAACATTAGGGGCGCTTGCCTATGCCCAAGGTAACACTATTCATTTAGGGCGAGGCCAAGAAAAACATCTACCTCATGAGGGCTGGCATGTTGTGCAGCAAATGCAGGGGCGCGTGAGGCCTACGGTGCAATATAAACGCGTTGCGATGAACACCGACAACGCGTTGGAAAAAGAAGCCGACGTGATGGGCGAAAAAGCGCTGCGGGGTTCGATTGGCCGCGCGTCGTTGGTACAAATGGAGGTTACGGGCGATGGCATTGTACAACGAGCGCCCGCCGGCCCACCGGACCCTAAGAAGGCTAAGCCGCCTACCCGTGAAGAGGTGGATGAGCAAGATAGGCTGTGGTTGACGGACAAAAACGGCAAGCGCTGGTACATGCGCGACAACGGCAACGTACGCTGGTGGCAACCTGTGCGTAAAAAGAAAGGTGTTGGAGGCTATAGCGTTTATATGCGAACACCCGATGTGCCTTTAACGCTACAGGATATTGCCAGCGCCAAGAATACAATGGATGCCTACGAAGACGATGTAAGTTGGGGAGTATTTGAGGAAGGGCCTGTGGTTGATGTGGTGGCGCAAGCCAACCCCAAAACACGTGACCAACAAGGTACTGTTATGGCGAAGCACTTTGGCCAAGCAGCCCTACTCGCCGCAAATTGTAATAATAAGTATTATCTTGGCGCCTCCGAATATGCTGGTGAAGAGGATTGGGAATGGTTGCATATGCAGGGGCATTCGCTGGGAGGTCAGGAAAGTGCCGCTAATTTGGTGGCCGGTAGTCACGGCGCAAATACTGAAATGGCCGCCATCGAAAGTGCCGTTGGGCGCTTCATGGGAAGTAAGAGCATTCGATTAGCGGTTACCCCTAGTCTCGAAATCGCCACACGCCTTGGCAAACCTTCATTAAAGGCAAGGCTGATTGATTACAAGGTGTGGGTGAACGGTACGTTAGTTATTGAACGTCGAATAGATGCGAGTCGTGGGCGAATGCCGAAAGTGGAGTACGACTCCTTAGAAACCAATGCCGTCCATAAAATACAATTTGAGTCGCCAGTGGGGAAACCCATTGAATTCGTACAGGGTGAAACTTTGTTTCAGTCGTCGTCAGCGGATGAACTGGAGCAATTACGAAAATCCCAGTATAAACAGGGTTTTGATCATGAAGCCATTAAGGATGCGCGCCGACAGTCCTATTTAGAGGGTGTTAAAGAGAGGCGTGCATCGGCAATAAGTGCCGCCCGAGCAAAAGCGTTTAATAAAGCATGATTCGCCGCAATTGTTATTGGCTATGGCCT
>Ga0065722_101796_pt1 | contig 51243 bp, 35 predicted proteins | sample BansetMetagenome_FD_59109 | JGI IMG/M metagenome (GOLD analysis project Ga0065722, IMG submission 59109) | Bankia setacea gill microbial communities from Puget Sound, Washington, USA - Caecum Enriched | ecosystem: Host-associated > Mollusca > Digestive system > Ceca | place: United States... | reverse complement strand
CCCAGAGGCTGGCACTTTTCTATCGAATGACCACAAAGAACGAGCCGCCCCCTCTGTTGATTTGCAAGAGCACTGACGCCTTATTTCTGGAAAGGGCCTTCTCCAGTGAATCAAGATCATAAACTCGGCGCTTGTTTGCAGCGACGATAACGTCCCCAGGTCGCAGGCCACTATAGGCCGCATTTGAGTTAGGGGAGACACTGGTAACTCGAACGCCACTCCCTTTTGAGTCATTTTCAAACTGCACGCCATCAAGCAAGTCATGGAACTTGTCGTTCAAGCTGGCTAAAGTGCTCGGTTTGCCAACCTTAACCTTAATACGTTTTTCGTCACCGTCACGAATGAGTGTTACAGTCACTTTATCGCCAATTTTTCTCGTACCTATCCTGCTACGAAGCTGCCCTGTAGACGTCGTTTCCTTCCCATCAACAGCGATAATCACATCGCCAGACTTCAAACCGGCGTCTTCAGCTGAAGAATTTTCCATAACATTCGTTACCAAAACACCACCTTGACCATTTTCCATGTCAAAGGCTTTACGTAAGTCCGGGGTAATATCTTGAATACCAATACCGAGCTGACCTCTTTTGACTTCGCCATGCTCAATAATCTGTTCCATACTGGCTTTTGCCATATTCGCCGGAATGGCAAAGCCGATCCCTACATTACCTCCTGAGGGCGCAATAATTGCCGTATTGACCCCTATGAGTTCACCCGCAAGGTTCACCAAAGCACCACCTGAGTTTCCCGGATTGATAGAGGCATCGGTTTGAATAAAGTTTTCATAACCTTCAATGCCCAAGCCCGTTCTTCCAAGAGCACTCACCACACCTGTTGTCACGGTTTGTCCCAGGCCAAAAGGGTTACCGATCGCCACGACAAAGTCACCCACTTCCAAAACGTCGGAATCTGCAATCTTTACTTCAACCAGGTCATCGGCTTTTATTTTCAGTATCGCGATATCAAGCTCGGCATCTTCACCCAACACCTTTGCCTCATAACTTCGTCCATCGGCTAACGAAACTCGAACCTCATCAGCGCCCTTGATTACATGATAATTAGTCATTACGACTCCTTCGTCCGCATTCACCACCACACCCGAACCAGCACTTTGCTGGCGCTTTTTCGGCTGTTGTTGAAACTGGCGCTGATCAGGAATATTAAAGAAATGCCTAAAGAAAGGGTCGTTTAATAAGGGGTTGTTGCTGTATTGCTGTGTTGAAAATGTCGAGATATTCACCACTGCCGGATGAACATCTTTGATCATTGGCGCCAATGATGGGAATGGCCTGCCATCATTCATCACATTCGGCAATGCCGCCTGAGCCTGACCAATAACAAGCATTGCCAGAAAAACAAATGTGAGATATGTTCTCTGAAGCATGGTTTCTTCTCCTCTTCTTATTTTTACCTGTGAAAAGGAGGCGGCATAAACCGCCTCCGAGAATTTACGATGAAATCGAAATACGTTTTACATCGTCTTTCGGCAATGCTTTTCTTGGAATATGGACAACCAATAAACCATTTTTCATATTGGCTGAAATATCATTTCGATCAGCGTCTTCAGGTAATGACAAAGTACGTTGAAAAGATCCTACACTGCGTTCTACACGATAGTACTGTTTATCTTTACTTTCGTTTTTTTCCTCCTTCTGTCCTTTAATAACCAGTGTGTTGCCATTCAGCTCAATCTGAATATCGTCTTCTGCCAGTCCAGGCAGATCGATCGATACCTCATACTCTTTTTTACTGCCTGATACATCCAGCTTCGCTCTATAATCACCCAAGATGGAATGATCAAACAGGCTGTTATTAAATATCGATGTTGGTCGCGCAACTCTTGAGCCCGAGAACATGCCAAATGAGCGCCACACGTCATCAAACAGGCGGTCCATTTCATTATGCAACTGCATTAAAGAACCCACTGCCTGATGTTGCGGGGTGTCAAGTTTCTTAGTCTCTGATGAACTTTCACCAAGAGCATCGTTTTTCGATACTGGAATTTGGTGAGCAGAATCATCTTCATGCTTAAACCAATTCCAAGGTTTTAATTTTTCAATATCCATGAGACACCTCCAACAAATCAGGTTGAAAAACGCTTAAAAAGGTTAAGAGGAGGGCGCACATACGTACACCCTCAATATCGCTATGCAGCCTTATTGCCTTTAGTGCTTTTCTCCTCAGCGCTATGTTCCAGAACATTCCCACCTTGATTGATGGCTATGTTTTTTGGCTTCATCGCTTCGGGAATTTCTTTCTTCAGGCTTATGGTCAACAGGCCATTAGAAAGATCAGCACCGGTTACTTCAACATAATCAGCAAGATTGAACTTTCGCTCAAACGTACGATTAGCAATGCCTTGATAGAGATATTGGCGCTCATCTTTAGTAGCTCTATTACCTGCTACAGACAACACGCCTTTTTCAACCTGAATATCCAGCTCCTCTTGAGAAAATCCTGCTACGGCCAGCGTAATGGCATAGCGATTCTCATCAAGCACTTCGATATTGTAGGGAGGGTATCCACTGGTAGTGGATTCAGCAGTCAATGCATGATTGATGAATGAACCTAAACGATCAAAGCCGACACTGCTGCGATAGAGTGGAGTTAAATCAATTGCGTTCATGGTATATCCTCCGTTAGAAGCAATATAAAATAAAAAACAATCAAAGGTGATTCGGTTTCCAAACGGACAACCTCTCACACGACTATATCTAGGGCCTACCAAACAACTTTCAATAGTCTTTCTTATAAAATTTATTTATTTTTTAACTCGCGATTAAAACTAGCTTTTATATTAAAAAAGGAGGGGGAGTAATACTCCCCCTCCTTACTATCATGAAGTCAGCTCTAGATCAGGCCCAGCCACCCGCATCAGGCATGGCAGGAGCCTCACTTTCCTCCTTAGGCGCATCCGTCACCATGACTTCAGTCGTCAACATTAACCCTGCAATAGAACAGGCATTTTGTAAGGCCGAACGCGTCACTTTTGCTGGGTCAATAATGCCCATTTCTATCATGTCACCATAGGTTCCAGTTTGGGCATTATAGCCATAGGTACCATTTTCATTTCGAACCTTTTCGAGCACAACACTGGCTTCAACGCCCGCATTATTGACGATTTGTCGAAACGGCTCTTCCATGGCGCGTAGCGCAATTCGCGCTCCAACCTGTTGATCTTCATTCGCGAGCTTCAGATCTTTGACTTTAACGGCTTCTGCAACACGGATAAGGCTCACGCCACCACCCGCAACGATACCTTCTTCGACAGCAGCACGCGTTGCATGGAAGGCATCATCTACGAGGTCTTTTTTCTCCTTCATTTCAACTTCGGTGGCCGCGCCAACTTTAATAACCGCAACACCGCCAGCCAGCTTAGCGACTCGCTCCTGGAGTTTTTCCCGATCATAGTCTGAACTGGTATTTTCTATTTCAGATTTGATCTGCGACACCCGCGCATCGATAGACTTAGCATCACCTGCACCATCCACGACAGTCGTTGCGTCTTTGGCGATAATGATACGTTTGGCACCTCCAAGCTGATCTAACTCCACTCCTTCAAGTGACAAACCAACTTCTTCGCTAATCACAGTTGCACCAGTTAAAATAGCGAGATCTTCCAGCATAGCCTTACGACGATCTCCGAAGCCTGGCGCTTTGACTGCAGCGACTTTGAGAATACCGCGCAACTGATTCACTACGAGTGTAGAAAGAGCCTCACCCTCAATATCTTCAGCTATTAACATTAATGGTCGGCTATCTTTCGCGACTTTCTCCAGCAGTGGTAACAAATCACGGATATTGCTGATCTTCCTGTCAAACAACAGGATATACGGGTTATCTAACTCAACCTGCATTTTTTCCTGATTGCTGATGAAATAAGGCGACAGATAACCATGATCGAACTGCATACCTTCAACGACTTCCAGTTCGTTTTCGAGTGACTTGCCTTCTTCAACAGTGATGACACCATCCTTACCCACTCTATCCATCGCCTCCGCAAGGATGTCACCAATATCCTGGTTCCAGTTCGCAGAAACAGTGGCCACCTGGCCAATGGATTTATTGTCATCGCAGGGTTTAGCTAGATCAAGAAGCTCTGACGTGGCCGAGTTTATTACCGCATCGATGCCTCGCTTCAGATCCATTGGATTCATACCTGCGGCGATAGCTTTGTGACCTTCACGCACCAATGCTTGTGCCAAGACTGTTGCGGTTGTCGTGCCATCACCAGCGATGTCTGCTGTTTTGGATGACACCTCTTTAACCATCTGAGCACCCATATTCTGAAACTTGTCAGACAGTTCAATTTCTTTTGCCACTGACACACCATCTTTCGTGACCCTAGGTGCACCAAAGCTCTTATCTAAGACCACATTGCGGCCTTTTGGGCCAAGGGTTGCTTTCACGGCATCGGCCAGAACATTCACCCCGGTCAACATGCGCTCACGCGCATCACCTGAAAAGATTACCGCTTTTGCACTCATGCTGCTTTCTCCTCTAACTGCTCTTGTTCGACAACGGCAAGAATATCCGACTCTTTCATGATCAATAAGTCCTCGCCATCAACTTTTACCTGGGATCCGGCATATTGCCCAAAGAGAATCCGATCACCTTTTTTCACCAAAAGCGCTCGAAGCTCTCCCGAGTCACCAGCCACACCATCTCCAACGGCTACCACCTCCCCCTGGGTAGGCTTCTCGGCCGACTTATCAGGGATAATGATGCCTGCTTTGGTGGTTGTCTCTGCCTCTAACCGGCGTACAACCACACGATCGTAAAGAGGTTTCAAAGTCATAAATTTCCTCCTAAAATGATTGATAACCTAAGACAATAAATGTCAGGAAGAACCTTCCCGTGACTGTAATTAGGGATTCTTAAATTCGATTCAAGAGGTCAAATGAAAAAAAATTAAATTGAGGTAAACCAATGATTCGGAGCGATAACACCATAAGTCAAACAAATCTTAAGGAATATTTTTACGACGGTATTAACCGAGAATCAAAAGATTTGTTGCCACCTTTGTCAGAAGAAGCACTTCACTACTTGGCTCAGCTTCTTATTCACTTTAGCGAGAGCAAACATTTATTTCAGATTAAAAACGACACCCTTTCACTGCCAACACTTGCTCTGTTATACGAGGAAGCTTATAAGGCAAAAACGGTCAGCCAGAGAAACAGCATAATCAAACAACTGGGAGACAGTTCTTTGTTTATCGGAGCGCTATTTTTTGAGAGTTTTGCGAAAAGAGGTGTTAATAAAGACTATTTTATTGGCATGGGCGGATTGAATCATGGTGGGCGTAATATTTTTAACGAACTTGCCAATAGCTTCCCTAAGTTATTGCAAGTAGTGGCAAATGTTTGCGCTGTTGAACTTAACTACAAAGTCGAAGACATTTTTTCTTTGCTGGAAAGATGGCAGCAATCAAAGAATGCCACGTTAAGAAAACAGCTTAACTCCATAGGCATTATCCCCATTGAGCTCAACCAGCGACACTGACCTTTTTAGAATACATTGTAAAAGGGGGCTTAATATCGCCCCCCACTTGCCTGTTATTTCGGCTCTTCTTTTTCCTCACCTTCAAGCGTGACATCTTCTGTATTACTGTTAACTACTGCATCGTCAACCGTAACTTCGGTGGTTAAGGATTCCAAGTTTGGCTTGGTTAAGCGATCATACTCGTACTTACTAAGGGTAAAGACCTTTTCTATATCTGAGCGCTTGACATAATATTTGCCATCTTTTTCAAATAACACCAAGGAGTAATTATCACTATTGCTCACTTTTAAGGTGGCGCGCTTATCGTCATCAAGTTCCGGCACATCTTCTGCGATATCAATCACCCTAAACGCACCTATTGCCTTGGCAAGATCACCAACCTTTTCCTGACTGATTTCTCGTCCTTCAGGAACAACTGATAGACTCCAGCTATCGCTGTCTTTTGCCAGTTCATAATCTTTACCTGTTATTTTCGTTACCGATTTAACAACCAACAAGGTTTTATCAAGCCAGTCTTTCTCAATAACGGGAGCATCGTAGGTATTAAACTCCACGGCATAGACCTCATCCTGCCCAGCAAGACGCACATGTGATCTTTTAAATCCCGGCGACGTTCCAACATAAAACTCTGCCAGAGGTTCCCCCCCCTTAGACAAGGTTAGTTTTCTTTGGTGCTTGCTATTAGAAACTTCAAACCGTTCGTGACTTGATGTAGTTTTGGCGACCGGCCAGGTCGTTTTCAATTCCTCAAGCGTACCTAACAAAGATGTCAATTTACTCTGCTCGACAGGCAAACCGCTTTCAGACAAGTGCCATCCATCGCCACTTTTCGACATTGTCACTTGTTTATCAGAGTCGCTGATTTCTATGCGATCTATCTTGCCCTTATAAATACCTAATAATGGCTCTGCAACAAGCTCTTTAGAATCGCCATTTCCCAAAATTAAAAACAGCAAGGCAACGATAAGTTGAACACTTAGCACGCCTGCTAATAAAGGAATTTTCTTTTTCATTACAAGCTCCCGTTAAGCTGCCAAAAGTTCTAAATACTGCTTGTTCTTAGCCGCGCGTTTTCGCCTTTCCCATAGGGCAACCACAGCAATGGCCAGTGCCGCTAAGACATAGTTTAGGTACTCCCAAAACATTTGAGCAGATTGTTCCATCGGCGGTAAGGTTCTGTTGAAGTGACCACGCGAACGAATACTGAGAAGACCTTCATCCTCAAGGGACCAATCAACCGCATTCGCTACCATTTGTACCGTATTAACGTACTCGGTTTGTTGAGCGCTTCCAAGCATCTGGATAATTTGATCACTTAGAAACTCGTTCGATGCAAACAGTATGATGCGGGATGATTCTGGCGATCGCTCTATCACACTACTGACTTGCAGCTCGTTCTCAGCATCTTTCCCACCTTCAGGTTTCTCTGACTCTGAATCACTGTCGTCACTTTCCTCCACTTTCTCAATAAGTGGTGACGATTGGCCAGCATAGAATGAATCGAAGCGTCCCTGAGAGACTAACGCCAATAGGTGGCTAGACTGTTCACCTCCGAGCTCAAAGGCATTCACACCCTGCGAGCTCATTTTTGGCATCACGTCCATCGAGTTTGACAGCCATGAATGTTCTGAACTACTTAATAGCTTAGTAACCTGACGCGTTTTGTTTTTTTCTTCATCTAGCGTAACAGGTGAGCTCCAGGCCATTGTAATTTGCGGTAACTCTGAAGTAATCAAATTGTCGTCATTCAAACCATCACTGCGAATATCAGCAAAATAGGGGTAATCCAACATCCGCAATTCTTGCAATCTAAAACCACCGACATTACGTGTCACAGGAACAGGGAATGAAGAGTTTTGAGGATCAAGCACCAACGAATCTTCAATGTTAATGCCGTGGTGCTCTAACCAACGTTCGAGACCACTACTGTGTTTTTGCACACTCAGATTACGATTTGAAAGGCTAGCCGAATACGGGGAAGTTGCTGCGATAACAGTCCCCCCCTTCATTAAGAACTGATCAACCGCAAATAGTTGCTTTTCATCTAGCGCTTTAGGAGCGGCGAGTAACAAAATATCAGCCTCACCTGAAACGCTACCATCAGAAAGATCTTCTTGAACGACGTTTAGTTCAGCACTTAAGAAGTTCTCGAGCTGAGAAAAACTTGCACTTCTACCAGCATAAGGAGAGGAGTAGTCGGGTTTTGGCGTCACCAAAGCCACGGTTTTTGTAAAACCGGAAGCAAATCGTTTTATACCTGCATCCAGGTTACGCTCAAACTCATTCTTGCTCATATCACCTAATGGCAGCTGCACAATTTGATCATTACCTTGCAGTGTTAAATAAAAATAAAATTGCTCATTACTAAACAAACTGGTCGCCATGGGCTTAAAGCCATAGTTCTCTCCAATTTCTTGTGCAACCTTACCACCATTGCTTTCAGGCTCTACAAACGAGAATTTTATGCGTCCAGATGACTGTGCTTCAAGTTCCTCTGCAACCTCTTTAATTTCGGCTTTAAAGGTCTGCAGTTGTTCCGGTAACTTCTCGTCTGTTGAGACATAAGCCGTTAGGCTTAAGTCGGTTTTAACTGTGTCAAAAAGATTTCCACCAGCTTGATATGCACGCAGCACTTTCTTTATTGCACGAGTCAAATCGTGCTCTGGGTTTCTTAACTGAACGTCAATATCAGACTCACTACGTGCCTGAACTTCAATAAGATCCCTAAAACCTAGCACCTGATGCTCATCACCATATTGAATTAACACATTAAAATACGAGCTTACTATAGAGGACTGATATCGATCAGCAATCTGAAAAGGTACGGGCTGTATTCCATATTTCTGATTGGCTTCCTCTTCGAGCTCCGGCGCATTTAACGGGTCGACAAACTCAACCCTTACCTTCCCTTTACCTGAAACCTCATACTCTTTTATCAAGTCTCGCATCTGCGGCACCAGTGGTGCCAATAAGGGATGGGTTTTACCACTAAAATAACCACGCACAAGAAGCGGTTCCTGAAGCTGATTTAAATAACTTTCTGTCGCTTCAGAAATAGAATATTGGTCACCTCGAGTTACATCTAAGCGTAAACCATTAGCCTGCCCCAACCACAAGTTTGCAGAGAACGCATTCGCTACAAGTAAGAAAGTAAACACTCGCCAGTATTTATGATGCTCACGAGACCCATCCGTCACCCATCGTTCTTTTTCAAGCGACAATGTGTTCAAGGCGAGGAATACAACTATTAGACTAAGGTAATAATAGATATCTCGAAAATCGATTACTCCGCGCGTTATCGATTCAAAGCGGGAGCCTGTCCCTAAAAGTCTCAGCAAGTCGCCTATTTGGTTGGCAAAAAAATCGGTTATTACCGATGAGCCGACCAGATAGAACATCCCCGCGAGCACCGAAGCACTGATCAAGCTGACTATCTGATTATCACTTCGAGATGATACAAATAAACCAATACTAAGGTAGGCCGCGCCCATGAAAAGCGTGGCAATATAGCCTGTCCATACTGGCCCCCAATCCAAATCTCCGAGAATAGCCACAGTAATGGGCAAAGGTAGTGTGATCACTAATGCGATAAGCAATAAGAATAGACACCCCAAAAACTTGCCTAGGACAAAGTGCCAAAGCGGGACCGACTGGGTTAGCACAAATTCGAGTGTTCCATTTCGCCGCTCTTCACTCCACAACCTCATGGTTAAGGTCGCGCAAAGAAAAATCAATAATACCGGCATCCACTCAAATAGAGGGCGAACGTCAGCGATATTCCTAGCAAAGAAAGATTCACCCCAGAAAAAAACAAACAATGTCACGGCAGCAAAGGTAGCCAAGAATAAATACGCGATTGGAGAAGTAAAGAAGAGCGAGATTTCTTTAGCCGCAATACGCTTGACTGTTATTTTAGATTCAATATTATGCTGCATCACGAACCTCCTCAATATCAAACTCCCCTTCATTGACCTCTTTAAACAACGTTTCTAAGTCTCTCGTCTCAGGGTGAATGAGATAGAGCGACGCGTTGTTATCAGCAACAACTCGAGCAATCGCAGCAGATATTTCTTTCACATTTTCATTTTCTTTCATGCAAACACGATATCGAGTACTGTCACTTTCTGAAGTTATGCATGTAACAGAGTCAACTCCTGCCACACTTTCTATTAGTTGGACATCCTCCTTTTTGATGGATGTTTCTAATAGAAGATGATTACTTTGTCTCAGTACTTCAAGTTCAGAATCCAGCGCCAGCTTTCCGCCATGCAACATCAATACGCGCGTACACAGCGCCTCAACTTCTTGCATAATATGGGTCGATAGAATAACGGTTGCATCTTTCGCAACCTCCTTGATGAGCTCACGCATATGCTGCGTTTGCTCTGGATCTAGCCCGTTAGTTGGCTCATCCAGAATAAGTAGTTTTGGTCGACCAAGAATCGCTTGCGCAACACCAACCCGCTGCTTAAAGCCGCGGGACAACGTTGAAATGGGAGCCAATAGTTTTGCAGAAATATCAGTCGCTTCTATAACGCGTTTAATTTCTGATTTCTTAATGTTGTTTTTTAAGCCTTTTAAGTCCGCTGAAAAATCCAAGTAATCGGCGACATTCATTTCTGAATATACAGGCAAACTTTCTGGCAGGTAGCCTAAATTTTTTTGAATTTCTTTTGGATCTAAATCTAGATCAACACCGTCAACTTTCACTGAGCCAGCATTAGCTTCAAGGTAACCGCTGATCATTTTCATGATCGTGGTTTTACCGGCGCCGTTATGACCAAGTAAGCCGACAATTTCACCCTTACCAATAGTGAAACTGACATTATCTACAGCAAGAAAACTATTGTATTTTCTGGATATCTGGTTTACTTCCAGCATGCATCCCTCCTATTTTTTTAATAGAGTTATTGAGTAAATGCAGGCAACCCTGCTATTTGAAATTCAAATACAGATTAATACGGAGGAGGACGCGCATTCATAAAGCGCTTATCAACCGATAAAAACATTGTCATATTCTCCTGTAGCTGGGATTATCCCCAAAACAAAGCTGTCAGCGATTTACTGGAGAATAGATGAGGATCAGGCGAAAAAGTTCAAGGCCTTTTTAACAATATGCACAAAATTAGTATTCACTCACCTAGAATAACCGGGATTACAAGGATCCGAGTGCACTGTGCTTTATCAGCACCAGCCATTGCGTGCCTTATCATAAGAACCGGCCTCGTTAGTTATGTATAAACAACACGGACAGTTCCACTTATCCCCCTCAGAGCTGACCAGGTACATGGAGAGCCCATTTGTCTCATGGATGGACAGGTTTTCCATTGAGCATCCTGATCAGGCGCCGGAAAAAGACCCTGCCGATGCTTTGATGAGTTCCCTCGCACAAAAGGGCTATGAGCATGAGGATGCGTTGGAGGAAGCCTTTATTGAGCAAGGCCTCAATGTAGTTAAAATCGAAGGTGAATCGTCAGATGAAAAGCACACCAATACGCTTGCAGCGATGCGCCAAGGAGCTGATGTCATTGTACAAGCCCGATTAGAGCTACCACCTTTTGGTGGCTATGCAGACTTTCTGGTTAAGGTAAGACATGAAGCCGAGTCTAGCTCTCCTTCTAAAAACAAGAGCAGTCTTGGTGATTGGCATTACGAAGTGTGGGACACCAAACTCGCCAACAAGTTGAAGCCGACCTTTGTCATCCAGCTGTGTTGTTATGCGCAAATGCTCGAATCCATACAGGGGTGCCTGCCAGAGTTTATAACGGTAGCTTTAGGCAATGGCGAAAATGAGCGACTCAGAACGAGTGACTATTTTTATTATTACCAAACTCTGAAAGCATCATTCTTACACGATCACAGTAACTACTCGCCAGACAATCGACCAGATCCTGCCGATTCTAAAAATTGGGCCGATTGGAGTAATTACGCTGAATCTCTAATGATTGAAAAAGACCACTTATTTCAGGTGGCGACTATCACCAAAGGCCAAATCAAGAAGTTGAATCAAGCTGGCATCGATACGATGCAAGAACTAGCGACGAACGACATCGAGTATGTGCCAGGCATTAACACGATAGTTCTTGATAAACTGAAAGCTCAGGCAAAAATCCAAAAGCAAAGTGCTGGCAGCGCCATTCCGCGATTCGAAATCATTACGCCTGCACCCAATGAAAAATCAGGTTTAGCATTACTCCCACCGCACTCACCGCTTGATGTGTTCTTCGATATAGAAGGCTATCCACTTGATGAAGGCGGCTTAGAGTACCTTTGGGGCAACACGTATTTTGATGAGGAAGGAAATCGACAATTTAAAGACTTCTGGGCTCACAATCCGGAACAGGAAAAACAGTGCTTCCAAGATTTTATTCAATGGGTTTACCAGCGTTGGCAGCAAGACCCAAAGATGCATATATACCATTACGCCAATTATGAAATCGCAGCCTGCCGCAAATTGATGGGCCGTTATGGTGTATGCGAATACGAAGTAGACCAGTTGCTTCGCAATGAGGTGTTCGTTGACTTATACAAAATAGTTAAAGGCGGCGTTCTTCTGGGTGAGCCACGGTATTCAATCAAGAATGTAGAACACCTTTATCGCGGAAAGCGTGAAACTGAAGTTGGCAATGGCGGTGACTCGGTTGTGGTCTATGAGCAATGGCGAGAACTGCACTCACGAGGTGAACAGGGCGACACATGGGAAACTTCCAAAATCCTGAACGACATCAGGGATTACAACATTGATGATTGTGACTCAACCCAGGAGCTGGTCGATTGGTTGCGACAACAGCAAGCCGAACATAGCATCGTTTATTTAGGTAAAACCGAAGTCACCGAACCCGATGTCAAAGAGGAAGTAACAGAACGAACGCAGTTAAGGGACCGTCTACTTGAGCAGGTTTTATCTGAGCTTGAGTCCGAACCAAGAAAAGCGGCATTGACTGAAAACCTTGCATGGGTGCTCGAGTTTCATCGACGAGAAGCGAAACCCATATTCTGGCGTTTATTCGAAAGGCTTGGCTTAAGTCACCTTGAATTGATGGACGACTTAGATTGTTTGGCCTGCTGTGAAAGAACAGAACGTGAACCATTTAAGCCTACGCCAAGAGCGCGTAATCTGGCTTATGAATATCGATTTGATTCCACGCAGGAATTTAAAGGCGCGCAAAAACAATTCTATTTATTGGGTGTCGAAACGGATGACGGAAATACCGCAAAAGTTACCTTTGTCCGAGAGGAAAGCGATCTTGAAAATGGCCTGGTGGTCCTGCAATCGAAAGAGGAGCCACCAGCGGTCGTATCCTTAGTGCCAGACGAATACGTCAATCCAAATCCAATTCCACAAGCCATCGACCAGAGCGTTAGTGAATATGAAAGTGGGCAACTAAGTTCAGGCCGATCTGCCATCATTGATTTCCTGACACGCTCTAAACCCCGCATAAAAGGTCACGCCGAAGGGCCTATTGCACCAAGTCACGATCCGGGTGAACGACTCCAACAAATCATTCATGCGATCAGCAACCTGGATTGCAGCTATCTAACAATCCAAGGACCTCCCGGTGCTGGTAAGTCCTATACAGGTAAGCATGTTATCGCAGAGCTTATGAAGTCCGGTGCAAAAGTGGGGATTGCCAGTAATAGCCATAAGGCGATCAACAACCTGTTATTGAGTACAGCAAAATACTGCAAAGAGGAAGGTATCTCAGCCACCTTCGGCTGCACCAAAGACAATGAGCCTGAGCTGGCTGACTATGACGTAGCCATCTTAAAGAACAACGAGCTGGTCAATCATATCCAACCGGCTTGCGTGGTGGGTACAACAGCATGGGGATTCGCTCGAGAAGATTTGGCGAACGAACTCGACTACCTTTTTGTCGATGAAGCAGGCCAAGTTGCCGTTGCAAACCTCATAGCCATGAGCCGCAGCGCGACCAACCTTATCTTGATGGGTGACCAAATGCAGCTAGGTCAGCCCTCACAGGGCACACACCCGGCCGACAGCGGGCTTTCTGTACTGGACTACCTCTTACACGAAACTCCGACCATTCCAGACGACATGGGCGTATTTTTGGGCACAACTTATCGAATGCACTCCAAGGTCAACCAGTTCATTAGTGAACATATTTACGAAGGAAAACTGGAATCACACCCGTCTAACGATAAACGAATTATCGATGTGCCTTCAGACTATGAAGGGCCGCTTAATATTGAAGCCGGAGTTTTATTCGTTCCGGTGGAGCATGAAGGCAATACACAAGCCTCTGATGAGGAAGTAGCAGTAATCCAGGATCTTGCCAATAGTTTGATTGGAAGGACTTTTCATACTGGAAAGTCATCCCCAGAAACTAGACCCATCGACTGGAACGACATCTTGTTTGTCGCGCCGTACAACCACCAAGTCAGTAAACTTCGCGCTGCGCTAGGCGAGCAAGCCAAAGTGGGCAGTGTCGACAAGTTCCAAGGCCAAGAGGCCCCAATTGTGTTCTTGAGCATGTGTGCCAGCGACGCCAGTGAATCACCCCGAGGGCTGGACTTCCTCTTCGATAAGCACCGCATTAACGTAGCTATATCGAGAGCACAATCACTGGCAGTAGTCGTCGGCAATCCCAATATCGGCAAAACACCGGTGAGCCGGGTTGACCAGCTCAAGTTGGTAAATCTGTTTAATGCAGTCACGAAGAGCTAATACTTTCTTTGACTGCCTCAGAAGTCGACTGCCTCAAGCAGTTGGCTTCATAGGCCTCAATATCCTTCTCCCGATACATAACTCGCCCTTGTAGCTTCAAATACCTGGGGCCAATGCCTTCGGAACGCCACCGCTCTAAAGTCGCTTCACTCACACCCCAGCGATTCGCCAGCTGCCTCTGATTCATGTGTATTACCGTCATAAAAACTCCTGTGTTGGACTATTTGGTAACCACCATGAACGCTCAAAACTACGGATCAAATCAAGCTAATTAGGGCTGGTTAGGGGCACAAATATCGATAGCTAATCGCAGGTATTTAATGGACTTGCTCGGTTGCGAGTTAGGGAACTGAACCCGCGTCCAGCCCCACCACCAAACTAGGGTTTTAGCAAACCCAAAGAAGACCGAAAAAGCCTGTAATTCCAACGAGTTACGGGCTTTTTTGTGCCTATAAGGTTTTAGGAGCCACCAAAACATCCTACTTTTTTAGCGGTACGCTTAGTCGTACCATGGTAGTACAGCTATAAACGGTACTACTAAAATGGCGAGAACAACCAACCCCCTAACCAACACAGAAGTTAAGCAAGCCAAAGCCAAAGAAAAGGTTTATACGCTATCAGATGGCGGCGGCTTACAGCTTAGAGTTAAGCCCAATGGCTCGAAGCTATGGTTGTTCGATTACTACCGGCCATTCACTAAAAAGCGCACCAGCCTAAGCTTTGGCAGCTACCCTAAAATTTCCATTGCGGAAGCTCGCGGTAAACGACAAGCCGCGCGCGAACTACTAGCTAAAGATACCGACCCCAAAGAACACCGCGACGAACAAATCCTGATTAACGAAACATCTCACAGCAATACCCTGCAGCACGTGGCTAGCCAGTGGCTTGAAGTAAAGAAATCCAAAGTATCCGCGAACCACGCTCTAGATACATGGCGCTCCCTCGAAGGTCATATATTTCCCGACCTCGGCAAACTTCCAATTCATAAGATTACCGCCGTAAAGGCAATTGAAACCATTAAGCCCATTGCCGCTAAAGGTCATTTAGAAACGGTGAAACGATTCTGCCAAAGGCTAAATGAAGTCATGGTACATGCAGTTAATATCGTTAACATGGGTGTCCGATTATTTCGCTGACTGGAGCACGCCAGCTGACCTTAAGCAGGACTTCAGAAATGACAGCATCCTCAAAGATGGACGTGCGGTTTTCAATATTGCAGGGAATAAGTATCGATTGGTCGTTTGGATCAACTACGCCTATCGCGTAGTCTACATTCGGTTTATCGGCACCCATACGCAATATGACAAGATTGATGTACAAACTATTTAAATGCCAGAGGAAACACTATGGACATTAAGCCTATTAAAACTGATGCCGACTACCGAGCGGCATTAAAAGAAGTTGAAAGCCTAATGATGGCTGGCCCTGACACACCAGAAGGTGAAAAGCTTGATGTGATAGTCACGCTTATCGAGGCCTATGAAGCGAAGCATTTTCCAGTGGAATTGCCTGACCCTGTTGAAGCCATCAAGTTTGAGATGGAGCGCAAAGGTTTAACAGTGAAAGACCTTGAACCCATGATTGGTAAGAGTAATCGTGTGTATGAGATTCTCAACCATAAACGTTCGCTCACACTGAAGATGATTTGGAAGCTGCATGAGGGATTAGGTATTCCTGCGGAGTCTCTTATTAAGCCGCCGCAAGCGCGTACCTTATAGCGCAAACTATCAAAGCACTGCAGCGATAGATGCAAGACTCTTTGAGATTGAACAGGAGAAAAAGCGGCGTCTAAATATTAGAGTTGGAGCCTGAAGATTCAGGCCCCGAGCCATAACAGCGATAGCCTAGCGACTACCATTCGATTCACTAGCCGCAGTTTCAGGCATCCATTTTTTACCGGGCCAAAAGAAAAATCCGAGTAACGGATTATTCAAACTTGCCTTTTTTAGAACCTCTTTCGCCTTTTCTTTTTCATCAATATGCTTGTACCAGGTGTATAGCGCTTTTCCCAACAACGGTAATTCATCGTGGAAGCCAGAGGTTTTTTCTATCTCGGAAAGGCGGTACTCGGCAAGGTTAAACCAATTTATCGGCACGGTGGTTTTAATTTTACGTGCAGCCTTTAGAGTATTCACGAGAAAATACTCTGTGTTATAACCAAGACCGTTATTAATAATATCCACCATTTTAGAGTAAAGATACTTAGGATCTTCACCAAGAACCATCAAATTATTAACAGATAGATCGTTCATTGGGTTTTTCTCAATAACTTCTCGGTATACACGCACAGCATCATTGTGACGCCCCATAACGTGGTAAGCACGACCAATCCGTGATAAGCATTCAACGTCGCCGCTTTTTTTGTAAGCCGAACGAAGATATTTTATTGCCTCAAAAGGTGATTCATCCTCAAGGATACGCCCCATTAACATTAAAGCGCCTGCGTTATCCTTGTGAGCATCAGAATAAGATTTTACAATTTCAAATGCCTGCCGAGATTTTCCGGTGCTAAATAAATACTCTACGCGCCGCTCCACAAAATATAAAGATTCCGGGCTTTCTTCTTCACAGAAGTCTAACCATTTAGAATAGAGGCTAGCACTATTATTTTGGTAAAAATAGCCGGTAAAATAACGCAATAAAAAATCAACAACATAGTCGCTATTGATAGCCTCGATTAATTTACAAATTTTTTCTTTTACAAATGTCGCACTATCATTTTCTTCAAGCGTTAACCTCAGCCAACTTGAAGTCAGAGCATCAGATATGCACCCATTTTTGATTTGTTGAGAGATAAATCCCCTAATTTCTGTTGATTTCGTACTCTCAAGAGCAGCTAACTTAACTTCGATAAACCATAAATCAGTCGATGATTTCTTCAGTGCTTCGTTAGCCAATTCCAGCACGCGTTTCCAGTCTTCTTTGCCGTTAGCGCATAAAGCTCGCTCGACGAGAATGGCACGATCGTAGTTATATCCGTCGATAACCAGGTCTAGTTGTGACACGGCCTCGTCATATTTACCCTGTTTTTGTAGCAATCGCGCACGTAAAACCTTTTCGCCACAAGGATGTATTTTATTGCGGGATGAATTAAAGGTTGTAAATGCGGTTTCGATACCATCGACGTGTGCAATAAAATCCAGCCAACGCTGAATACAATCGTAATCATATGGAGACAGTTTTGATGCGTAGTGACACCAGTTGGTTACGCTTGCATAATCATTGAGAGATGAAAACACATCGATCAATCCGTTTACTGCCCCCATATGGCTAGGTGCTATATCGAGACAAGAATGATACTGACGAACAGCTTCTTTTTTCATGCCTTTTTTTTCATAAACACAAGCCATACGGTAGTAAGGAGCATAGTATCCCGGCGTGCGATCTATTATTTCCTTATATCGATCTTGAGCTTCGTTGAGAAAACCCGCAAGCTCTCTTAGATAGGCTAGATCGAATGCGATATCGTATCGCCAATGCGTATCGTTTTTGAGTAGTTCTTTTTCCCAATCGTAAAGTATCTGACACGCGGAAACCGAAAGCGATATTCGTATCGCGGCACGATTAAACGCTAATATCATCAACGTTGTTTTATGCGGAAATTCCGTTGGCAAACTATCTGTTAGTGGTTGTTTTTTTTGTCGATTCTCATTGTCCAAATCGGTCAGCGCAAAATTAATGGCGAGAATATAGGCTTTCTCCCACCACGACAGGTCGAAATGATCTAGCTCTGAGTTCGTTATTAATAATTGCTTTTCATCTTCCGTTGGTAGATGGCCGTTGAACCAATTGGCAACAATATTTTTTAGTCGATCACTGTCGCTCGGATGATTGGTTTCGATATTATCAACCGATTGTTCTTTCGGGGTGATATCGTCTTCGCTGTTTGCTTCATTTTGTTCGAAATAGCGTTTGGGGAGCTCTTGCTCTGATAAGCTTTCTCGACCCTGTTCTAAAATATTTTTAGCCAGGTCCTCCCTGTGCTGATTCAAATACCAATCGGCAAGTTTATTGTATGTCCAAGGTATTAGCGGACGCCGGTTAATACAACTTAATATGGCCTGCTCATATGCAAGGCCATCTTCTCCTTCGCCTAAAATGTCGGCGAGCTCTTCTTCTAACTCAAAGATATCCGGATATTCGGATATCTGAGAGCGAACACTAGCTACTTTTTCTTCGTATGGTTCCTGGTAAGGCGAAATATCTCGAATTCGCCGCCTTACATCATATGATGTTGGCGCAATATCCAAGGCTATTTGTATGCTCTTTTTCGCATCTTCAATATCACCTAATTCTAACTTGGCTTCCGCTTTGTAGCTCCACAAGGCTTCGGTAGAGGCATTTTTAGAAAGCAATATTGAGAGTTTTTCGAGTACAACATCATATTCACGCTTTGAGCGTGCGAGTATAAGGTCGAGATAGGTCCCGAAATATGGTGCAAGGTCGTTTTTTGACTCTCTAAATGAGGTGATCCATTGATAAATAAAATCGCTGTCTTGTGTACCTATTACAGCTTGAATGCGTGAAACTTCATCGAGCAACGGGTCTTCGGCATATTTCTTCATCGCTTGCTGATAGCCTAACGGAGAAAGAAACACACCAAACCCGTATACATCACGCAAATAATTACAGCCGATATCATCATTAATGGCTGTGAAATGTTCCCGAGCTTGTGTTACCTCACCAAGAGAAATCGTGCGCTTCAAGGCAATGAGGTGTTGCGCCTCTGTATGTTTATACGACTCGGGAAGCCAGTCGAGTTTTGATTTCGGCGCTATAGCAATTAGATAATTACCCGAAGCTTTATAGGCCGTATCTAAGTAGGTTTTGTCGGTAAAATACGGTGTTAATGACTCTGGATCGCGAATAAATACGCCACCTAACCCCTCATCATACCCTGCAATCACCTCGACATGGGCGCCGAATAGAGAAGCTGTTGGTCCAATTAACGGTTGCCCCTTATCGATACACGCCTTTACTGCCGTGTATTCAGGGCGCAGATAAATCACATCAAAGCCAATGGATTCCATATGATCTTGCATGCGCCAGATCTCGGTTCCGTTTCGCCCGTGCATATCGCTAAACAGGTCTTGATCAGAAAGAATCTTTCCAAACGCAGAGGCCACCATGGCGACAGTCGTTGGTACGCACATTAACGGCGCCTGCGTCATGATCGGCAGAGCAATTAGTTTTCGATCAGCCTTCAGGTCTGCGTTTACCAATGACTCAAAAATTGGATCGCCGGTTTTCTGTCCGAGCGCTTTTGCTGCCTGCACATCACCGTGCAGCCAATAGAGATTTACCATTGTTTTTTCGATGGCAGATGGTTCTATGTCTGGCCATCGTTGACTCATTGATTCAAGGTGTCGAATCGCCTTACTGATATCACCAATAAAGTAGTAAAACTGTACACAATAACTATCGGCCAAATAAGACTGGCCCTTCATGGTATCCAGCTTAGCAATATCAGATTTTGCTTTTTCCAAATCACCATTGGACAGTAGAGCGCGAATAAGTACGATATTGTTTTCTGCGCACGGATCGATTTCTACTAGAGTTTCCGCGGCTGATACTGCACCGGCCCAATCCCGACGAAATGTATGAGCCAAACTGAAGTGATACCAAGCTTCTCTATGGTGCCTTTTGAGAAGGGGCCTGGATTGATTAATCCAAGTCAAGGATGATGCCATCATTCCTAGCCCAGCTGACACCCGTGCTATAGCCGAATACCAGAGGGCTTCATCATCTGCCGATTTGCAGAGCGGCTTCAAGCTCTCCATCTGATCCAGCAAACCAATAGACCTATTGGAATAGGTAGTAATAAGCAATCGACTAATCTGAATCGATGCACTGTCGGGAAATACCCTTGCTGCAATCCGCAGTAACGCTTGGGCTATAGACGGGCGACCAACAGAATGACAGACATCACGCAGCAAAAAATAGTCGCTCGACTTACGCAGTAACGGTTGCTTTGCTTTTCGAAGCGTTGATATTTGCTTGAATGCGAGCTGGGAATCGCCTTGGATAAACGCCTTACGAATATTTTTTAATGGTCGGGATATACCGGAATATTTTTTGTTAGATTTTATAAGCATAGATGTGCGGCACGAAATTGAATGTATGTGTTAGGAAAAAGGTTACTTATTCACCCATGTGAATAGCACCTCATTGATTGCGAGTGATGAAAAAAAGCGTGTAGCGAAAATTTTTATACGCATAACAATCAGACAACTCAGAGATAAAATACCTCCAATTATTATAACTGCCTATAGTTTCAGACAGAAATAACTTAGATCAAGACTTTCTATTAAGTCTAAATTTAATGCATTAATTTTAACGATGACAGGGATAGAAACCACCTATACTCATTAGATATTTTGCATCTATTCTCTGGTTCAATATGCAGAGCGAATCCATCGAGCATAAGATAACAAAGCCACGGAATACAAAGCCGAGTTCGCAGATTCATCGTCACCACACGGCATAAAGTCAAATGAGTTTCTACTAACTCCTGACAAAGTGGATTCCAAAGTTCCTGCGTAAGCATAAGCCCGCTTCAGTATTTAAAAGCTCTTGAGGAACTAAATAGGTTGCTATCGTAGGAACCGAACCCGCGTTCCGCCCCACCCAATACGAAACCCCAATGTTCGCAGTTGGGGTTTTTTTATGGCCTGCGATCCGCGATACAGGCCTTGTATGGCAAGAGTTTATGGCCTTCGCACTATACTTAATCTCGGATTTTTCAAGGCGAGTATTATCTGAATTGCCGAATACTCTCTGCGGCTCTCCCGCTAACTCGATGTCGAAGCCCATGACCAGAGAAAATTCAGCCCTTTAAAATCAACACCTTATCGACGGGCTTGGAGAAAGGTTTGTTTACAGCATTGGTAGGCGTGGTTACAACCTACCAAAACAGTGGGTACAAAATAATATGGAAATCAAAGTCTATGACGTATCGCCTACGAATACAGCTGCCGATACGCCCTCACCAATTCTGGCCGATCTACCAACAATTCAAGAATCCGGTCCATCAAACCTTCGAGACTAAAATCAATGTCGAGCCGGTCGGTATATACCGTAACGCGATCGATTAACTGAGTGACAAGCTTCATTTGGTGAGCCGGGAACAACTCTTCTGACAACCCTTCAAGATTCATTAATCGTTTTACAACCAAAGAAAGATCAAAGTCAGAGATTTCAGTTAACGGTTTTGGCAGGTGTGCGAGTAGCTGCTCAGGCGTTGATAGCAGTCGCCTCAGTTTCGACCAAACCTGATCATTCAAGTTTTCTGCCTGTAAACGAGCCAACCCCGATGCTGCCAGCCCCTTCAGCAATTTCGCGCTGTGGAATATAGTAAGCGTACTTTCTACTTTTATAGACCGACGATAATCATGGTGACATGGCTCGGCCATCAGCACCGAACACACGCCCCTCAACATAAAAATTGATCCCTCATCGGATGATACTCGACTTTCGCCACGACGACTGCGGGCATCTAATAGAGTGGCAACTTTGCACCACAAGTCTCGATCAATAATTGGCTTATGCGCGCCTTCTTGCCAAGCGTCACCGTAAAAACTTCTCCCAAATAGACTCGGTTTTTCAACCGCGTATAAATTGCATTGCGATTAACAGCCTTGCCACCTTTAAGCTTGCCTGTTCGAGTGCGCCAGCGCTTGGTATTAACACCTCGCGCATTCAAGCCATTAAGAATCGCAGTGACAGATTCTTAATGGGCGTAACGAGTGAAAATCTCCTGCACGATTTTTGATTCCGCTTGATCAACCGCCAAACGATCATTTTTAACAACATAACCTAACGGGCACCATGTACCTTGCCAGCGGCCAGATTCTAAAGTGGCAGCGCGCTTTTCTTTTTTTGCTACTCGCTGACCAACCAGCTCCCGCTCAAATTTGGCAAAAGAAGTAATGTTGTTCGTCGCCAGACGTGAGAGATATCCATTTACTGAGCCACAGAAACCACAGGTACATCATGAACGTTTAGCTCCGCAATGATTTGCTGAAAAAATGACGGTAAAAAACTTACTAGAATTTAGAGCGTGCAATAATGTTAATGAACGAATAGTCGCTCGTATATTGTCATCCCTTCGGGAGTAATTTATTCTTGGGCCTCTAAACCTATCACCTGAAAACACCCCACTTTGGTGAGGTTCACAACACACGACATGATCTACGCTATGCTCTGGAGCACTAATTATTTCAAATGTGTAATGATCCGAGCGTACCGCATTTTTAATTTCCGGTGCATGTAAAGAGGCCAACTTACCCCACATAAAATGCTCATATGGCTTAAGCCTTATTTTTTCCGTAAGTGTCTCATAGCTTTTCTGGCCAACATAAGCCGGCTTGTTATATTTTCAATTTGTATAGGCAGCATTTCCCCTCAGAAACAACGCACCTTAACGAATACTTTATTTGTTTGTTTTACGCTCATCTGCCGCATTGGGTAGTTGTGCTACTATACTTCGCGTAACACTGTCACAGCAGCCAAATTACACGTTTCTTACATCCCTAAAAATGGACATAACCCGAATATGGAGAACAGCCATACCGCAACTGATGCAATTAATTTTGGCGAACAAGGTACACGCTCTAGCACGTCCGATATTAGCCAGTTTTTAGTCGATCACCCTATTTTCAGCGGTTGTAAAAAAGAAGATCTTGCTCGCTGTATGGCGCATGCTTCTACAAGAGAAGTTGCCGCTGGGGAAACCCTCTATCGGCAAGGCGCGCCTGCGAACAGCCTATATTTTCTACAGCGTGGGCAGGTTGAACTGACCCTGGAAGAAAACACAATACCGATTGATGGCTTTTTGGGTGAAGAATCGGCAATAGGTATGGACACTTATATATACACGGCTATCGCGAAAACCGAGACAACCGTTATTGAAATGTCGACGGATTTTATTCGTTTACAAATTGCCCACACGCATTTTAAGAAATCCATTATTGACCTATTCCATCAGCGATTGTCTGGGAAACCGGCAATGGCAATAGCGCGCGCGGAAACGTGGCAGCCAACAATAAAAACAAGCACCTTGGTTGGCTGGCTGTTAACTCTCGTGGCACCAGTGGCATTATATTACGGGCTGGATAGCTTTAGATCCGATTCGTCGCTCACCTCTAACGCTATTACCTACGCAGCAATTTTAAGTACCTGCGGAATAATGTGGGTGTTTCGGTTATTGCCCGATTACATTACCGGATTATTTTCCATCTTAAGCGCTGTATTAATGGGTATTAGCCCAGCCAAAACCGCTTTTAGTGGTTTTTCCAGCGACAGCTTTTTTCTGGCAATGAGTATTCTCGGATTAAGCGTGGTTATTAAAACATCCGGTTTGAGCTACCGAACCCTTATAAAGTTATTGCGTATTGGTCCAGCGAGCAAGCTTTGGTATAACCTCAGTTTTTTCTCCATTGGTACTCTGCTAACGCCTTTTATTCCTACCACTAACGGGCGTATAACCATTGTTTCTCCCTTTTTGGCCGAAATGTTATCGAGTGCATCAAAAAAAGTACGAGAAACCGAAGGGCCTAGATTAAAAGCGAGCTTACTGTTTGGCACCTCGTTGCTATCACCCATATTTGTAAGCAGCAAATCCATAAACTTTGTTGTGCTCGGCATGCTGCCCGTACAGGTGCAAGAATCGTTTCAATGGGTTAACTGGTTGCTTGCGTCTATAGTTGTTGGCGTGGTGATTGCCGCTCTATATGCGATTGCCAGCTGGGTTATATTTCGCAATCCTGAAAAATTTGTAATATGTAAGGATGTGATTGCCGAGCAGGACAAACTACTTGGGCCGGTGAACAGCGCTGAATGGTCTGGCTTGCTGGGGTTAACCGTATTATTGCTAGGCCTGATGTTTTCCACTATCCACAAAATTGATATTGCCTGGGTAGCCATGGCAATTATGTTTTATCTGGTGATGTTTGGCTTTTTAGAACAGAAACAATTTCGGGCCGCTATCGACTGGAGTTTTTTGGTTTTTTTGGGTTCCCTAATTGGCATGGTAGCCGTTATTCGCGAAACCCACCTTGATATCTGGTTGATGAACCAAATGGGATTTCTCACGGGGTTAATGGGCAGCAACATGGAGGTGTTTATTCTGGTGCTAGCATTGTCGCTGGCAGCAGTTAGGGTAGTGTTACCCATAAACGCCACAGTGGTTATTTTTGCCACATTATTAATTCCCGTTTCCACCAACCTCACGGTTAACCCTTGGCTTATTGGCTTTCTTATTTTATTGTTTGCAGAAAGTTTTTATCGGCCTTATCAGGCGTCCTATTATCTGTTGTTCCAAGAATTAACAAAAGGGGTGGTACCTGCAGGCGAACAGAAAATGCTGCTACTGAATATTGTTATAACTCTCATTAAATTAATTGCCGTCTATGCCAGCATGCCCTATTGGGCAAGCATGGGGTTACTCTAATGCGACAATCCATACGCACTATCTCCATGCTGTTATTCTTACTTTCAACGTCCGTACTGGTGCTATTAAATAGTGCGAAACAAAAACGTATTTTTATTTTGCATAGTTACAATACAGACTACGCTTGGACGCAACAGGTCAACGCGGGTATCCGAAAAGCAATCGCGGAAAATGCGAATATTGCTTCGAACTACGATGTTCGCTATTACTACATGAATGCTAAAAACATTCCTTTTGAGACGGCAGAAGATGCTCAAGACCCCACCATTCTTGCCAAAAAATCAATAGACCTATACCAACCCGATATCCTTATCGCATTTGATGATATTGCTCAGCAATATGTCGTCGCCCCCTACTACCTAAATAAGCCTGATATGCGCATTGTATTTTCCGGTGTAAATGGTGATATAAACAATTACTGTATGACCGACGAAAGAAAACCGGGGCAGTGCTATAACGATGCGCAAAACGTGCAGGGTACACTCGAAAGAATCCCTGTGGCGAGCGTGGTTGAGGTTATTCGCCTGCTAAAAGGGCGCAACAAAAGCCTTCATGGCAATCATACTCGCGTACATTTCCTTCAAGATGCGTCTGCAACAGCCAAGCAGGATGCAGAATACCTTGCGTCTGTAGAACGTAAGCCCGATTGGAAGGAAGTTGAGTTTAGTCGTTCACCCATTATTGAAACCTTTTCCGAGTGGCAAGAATATGTAGCCGCCATCACAAAAGATAATGCAGATTTTTTGCTGGTGGATGGCTATCGAAAACTCAAGCTAGAGAAACCTGAGGATACAATCGATGGTATGCGGTTATATGCAGACCCCGCCGATGTTGCCGATTGGACGGAACGCAACGCCTCCGTGCCCATTATTGGTTTGAACGGGTTTTCCAGCGAAGATGGCTTTATGTTGTCGGTTGGTGTTTCACCCTATGAGTTGGGGCGTAGAGCCTATCGGCAGGCGGTACAGCCGGAAAGCGATGACGGTGCCAACACAACCACTGAAAAAATCGGTGTATCACACCAGTATCTTGTGGCGGTAAATGCTTGTTCATTAGCGCGGCGAGGCGTTACGTTACCCAACATATTGGAAGTTTTTGCCCGAACAACCGACCAATATTATACGAGAGCCAAAGGATGCCAACACTAAAACCCGCCCAATATTTTTGGTTAGTGGCAATGATAGTTTTAATCGCTGTTTATGCCGTTGCTCTGGTCGAATACCCACTTCTGTTCTCCACAAAAACGCCGGTAAATATTGCCGTTGTGGGGCCAATGACGGTAAAAGGGGCAGAGGGCGACGCAGAGGGTATGCAAAAGGGTAGAATTATGCGGCAAAGCGTTTTGCTTTACCAAAATACCTACAACGCCAATTTGATTGAAGGGCAGCGGCCAATAAAAATCAACGTGTACGATGACCAAAACAACGATAACCCTAGTTTTCTACGCAGTATTATTCAGAACAAGATTGTTGCGGAGGATAATATTGCGGTTATTGGGCACAGGTCTTCAGATGTATCAACACCTGCAGCAAAAATATACCAGGAGTTTGAAATTCCTGTTGTTGGCGGCTCAGCCACTGGGCCAGATATAACCGAAAACAATCCATGGTCGTTTCGAGTTGTACCTGACAACAAGGCGCAGGGGAAATCGATAGCACGTTATATTGAAAATTCGGCACTGTTTAGCTTTCCTCTCAAAATCGCAGTAGTGCAAACGCGTGATCCCTATGGGGCTTCGATGATGGACGCTTTTCGTAATGAAATAGAAAGGCAGACAGAAAAGTCGAACAAAATTGATTTAAGTGTTTTTGATATTGCCGTGGGCGACAGTTTTTCCATGGATGATGCCTACCAATTTGCACAACACTTACAACAGTCAAATGACGAAAGTAAACGACCATCCTATCAAATCATATTTTTGGCCACTCACGACAACGAAGGAAAGAAAATAATACGCGCTTTACGTGAGGAAAAAACCACCGAGAATATGATTATTATTGGTGGGGCATCTATTGGCAAACGTGTATTTTCTCAACATTTCAAAAACCTCCCTCGAGAACAGGAACAGCCCGGTTTCTATACAAAAAATTTGTATGCACTTAGCCCTATCGTATTCGACACGGCAGGCGAAACAGGGCTCAATTTTTACAGCCGGTATTTAAAAGCCTATGGTGAAATGCCGGATTCTTCTGCTGCAGCCTATTATGATGCCATTCACACGGTGGTTACTGCGCTCAATAACAGCGATCTAAATCCTGAGGACGGTGTTCAGGCAATGCGCGCTAAACTGAGCGAGGCCTTGCACGACATTAGAACACCGGAAACCTCGGTAGCCGGATTGGCCAATGCCATTTTTTTTGATGAACACGGTAATGTTGTTAGAGAAACGATCCAGATGGGTCAATTTTTGGATGATTCATTTATTTCTACGCCTATTCAAATCGACCTCCAAAATAATGAATATGAAATTAAAAATGTGGTGTATTCAGCATTAGAAATTCTCAATATTTCGAGGGTTTCAATTAGCCGATAATTCGTTTACCGCAGACTTTTTACTATGGTTTCGCGGCCCGAAGGGTATTGATTTCGATAATATCGAATTTATTAATGCTATTGATCGCAAACAATTAGACGCCAGCGAATTGGTTGCTCGCTCGAGAGTGTCAAGTATCACCGGGCTAGAGGGCGATGCAGAGATGAAAGTGGAGTATCGGCGTTATGCTGCAACGCGCACCTTTAGCCTTAACCAGCAGCGAGGACGCAGTAATTTTGGCGAATATGTGGCCCGTATAGATTTCAACCACGCAACTTTACCACGACAAAAACTAGTGTATGCGCGGGATATGGAGAACGCCAACAATCAGGCCCTTGCACGAGCGAACTATGGCCTAGACCCAGAGGCATGGACTGTACGGCCCCCGGTTTCGTTTCAAAGCACACTCACAAAGCCAACGTTTGGCGACCCCGCTTTGCTGATGACAGACACAAGAGATTTGAAATTTTCAAAGTTTTCTACCATGGCTATTGTTAACAAAAATAATTTTTCGTTGCGCGGTATTGTGCCCCCCAATTTGGAGAAAATGATTTTTAAATTCAGCCTATTTGGTTGGGTATGTGTGGCATTTTTATTGGCGTGGTTACCGCAAAAACTGTACATACTGAACAGTGTAATCCACGCCTTTATTTTATTGACGCTGGAGCCTCTGCTGCTCGCTTGGGCAACGAAGGTCTCTCATATGGCGCTATTGCTCCCCATATCCACCCTGTTTGATATGTTGTGGTGGTTGTTGTTCGCCGCCACACTCAGTAAAGGGATTAACGTTTATTTATGGGATATTCTAGATAAGGCAGGCTCCGTCTCTGGTCACGCCGAACAACAGCGTATTACGCCTACTATTTTTCGGTCTCTCACCTTCGTAATATGTTATTCGCTAGCAATTTTAGCCATCATTGGCTTTGTCTTTGATAAAGACTTAACCAGCTTACTGGCTACATCAGGCCTTGTTACTTTGATTCTGGGTTTGGCGTTACAACCTAATCTGGTCGACCTCTTCGCTGGGGTCGTACTCAATATTGAGCGCCCGTTTTGCATCGGCGACGAGATAGAGATTGCGGGTGGGGCGTCGGGCGTGGTAAAAAACATCAGTTGGCGTAGCACTTTTTTATTAAATACAGAAGGTTCATTGGTATCCGTACCCAATGGTGAAATTGCGAAATCCACCATCGTGAAACGGCTACAAAAGGATGTTTTACCAACCACTGATGAGGTCGTAGACGACGAACTTAATAAACCTGCCTAACGGGATCCATCAAAGCGGCTAAAAAAGAGCGAGCACCTGAAGTGAATTTGCTCGTCAGAATAACAAACACTATACGGCGATTGTCGCTTAACACATTACAAGCCGACTACGCGAAAATTCAAGCGCTTACTCGACAAGCATACACAGGGACGCGTGCTTTTCTGTGTAGTGAATAAAGGATAAGCTTGTTTTAGTTAAGGCAGGTGTACCTGAATTCAGGCGAGTCACCCAAATTCAGGTACAAAGAAAAATAGAAATAATTAACAAGGGCTTAGCCATTTTTTTCATAAAAGACAATAAACTATTGCCTACTGAAAGGTAAGGCAAGCCCCTTAATTTAGCAAAAATTCCGGCACCCACTCACCATCAGTCAGCGCAAAGAGGCTACCCCCACGAGTTACACAAAATCGCGGCGTACGGTTATTATCCGTTAAGATCTGTGTACAAGCTTTTGGAGCATCAACCGTTTTCTTCCATTTTTTATTGGCTGCACTATATTCGTTAATTTCTAACTGAACACTAAATGCACCCACATCATAGCGTACCGCGCGACCCTCGTTAGGCGAGGTCATAACGACATCAATCGTAGGGTAGGAAGGCTGCGGCATTTTAGTCCAGCTCTCACCGTTATCCATGGAGTAAAACAAGTTTGAGAACATGCCGCCATTTAAAAACGCACTAATCACTTTTCCATCAGGAGAAATATTAAAACCATTAACCTGCTTTGGTGGCGTAATTTTGGCCCATTGATCAGTAGATAAGTCTAAACGCATCAAATCAGTGAAATTGTACAAAATATAGGAATCGGCATTACTCTCAGCATGAAGCGGCATAAAATAATACGTTTGACTTATTTCGTTTTGATGAACCAACTTAATGGATTTCAAGTCGTTTTCAGGCAAGGCGTAAACCAATATATTGGTCAGTAATCTATGCCCCAAATTATTAAATGTAGTCGTCGCCCCCACTACCATCCATCTACCATCAACATAGTCGATATCGTAAAAGACTTGAGCCTCGATAGCGATATCGATTTGCCGCCAATGGCGGCCCATATCCGCACTGTAACGAAGGTGCCCCTTGTCCGTTACCGCGATCAAGGTATTGCCATGTAAGGCAACATCGTTAATTTTTTCCAATGTTCCCGTATCAATTGAATGCCATTCCCCTTGGGTATTTCGCACTCTAATTTGACCCCATTCAGCGCCGAAATATAGATTGCCGTTACTATCCATAGCGGATTCGATGGAAGCAGGAGAAGCAGTAGACCGAGCCAGGTTAAAAAAAGCCTTTAGATCGGTGGTCTCTTTTAATTGTTCATTCAATGATACTTGATTCACTTTACGCTCGTAGGCCGTTAGCGCATCAACAATCAAGCCCAACCCCGTACTTTCATATACACGCTTCATTGGCTCGGGGCGAACTGACATTTCCCACTCTATTACAGAGCCACTTAACCAAGAAGCGTTCTCCCCCATAACCGCCCGAACTTCTGCGTCTAACGAGGCGTGCCGAAAGGGTAAGAACACAAAGTTATCTTCACCTATATCAAACGAAGCGAAAGCACCAAGGTTGGTTAATCGGCCAGCCTCAATTGAGAATGCATCGTAGTCAGTAAGTTTATATTCGCCCATAGCTTTAAAGCGATAGTCACCCGCCGGCAACCAATAACCTAACGAGGCATAATCCGACGCTCTGGGCTGCAAGCTATAACTTTTACCGGTAGCTACTTCGATTACTTCAATGGTCAAACGCTCGGTCTTGGGCAGTGCGATGTAAGCGTAACCGTGAGTAGTAAAAAGTTCTGCCGGTGATTGCGCGATTTGTGTACTAGTGCAACCGGTGAGGATTAAAAGTAGAAGTACTATTCGAACCATTAGACATGTGACCTTAAATTTATTATTCGACAATTGCTAAACTATAAATGAGAGATTGATAAAAATGCAATCAGCACTTTTATGCCTGCCACTAAGCCAAAAGCATTAATCTGTAGTGTGGTTTTTTGAGTGCGGACGTTATTGCTTTTATTAAAGGGCGTATTTTAAAACGCTTAAAATACAAAAAACGTTATACGGCAAGGAAATAACACGACGTGACTATTACTCGCACTGAGTGAACACCACATTAATGACTACAAGACCCTATTGGAAGACTCTGGCCCACCCTATGAGGATGACGATATAAACAATTGGGTTTGCCTCGGGCGAGACGTAGTTGAAGGCGATGAAATAGAGCCCCCTAAAACCCAGTAATTATATCATTAGACGCTTTTCTATTTCGGTAAGACAATAAAAAAGCCCCCAGCGCATTCACCTTGGGGGCCTTATGTAAACGGTAAGGCGTTAGTTAGCTGTACACGCGCCAGTGCTCGCGTTGTATTTACCGGCAATCGATTCACACGTTTCTGCGAGATTACCTGCCGACAACGACGTTGGGGCAGAAAGCTGATTGTTCAGTGTAAAACTGAAATCCGTACCCTGTGTTTGCGCTACGCCATGGCAGCCCATACACCCTCCCATATTAACGGTCTTCTGACGTGGTTTGCTTGGGTCGCCATTTTTGTAAAGCACTACATTATCCACCGTAGGTACGCTGAAATTACCGGTAAAGAACTGAAAGCGCTGGTTAGTTTCAACGACCGCATTGGCCAAGTAGAAATCCTGATCGTCAAAATAAGATGGGTAGAAACCATCACCACGCACTATATCCGATGTTTTTGGCACATCCAAAGCCGGGTGGCCACTTAAATAGTACTTGCCGGTAGTGGCGTTGGCGGGAGCGGAAACCGGCTTGTACTGAACACCCACAAGCTGGTAATTCTTCCACACCGTTGCACTGTTTACCTTATCGGCCTCTAAATTCGCTTTCACCACTGCACTGGCCGGTTTAATCAATTTATTGGCTGGGTATGGTGGTGAGACTAAATTATCTTTGATGGGATACGAACCGGTTTTAGGCCGTGCAAAGTTAGCATGCGGGTTACCGTAGGGAATGCCATATGGATTAACGGCCAGTGCTGCAGAACCCACGTTTGCATAATTAAACTGGCCCGGCGTGTTGTTTTTATGCTCGAAGGTTGTAAAGAGAAAGTGCGGGAACGATTCCGTTTTACGAATAATGTGCACCGCAATCAAGCCAAAAGTGCCGTAAGTATAACAAGGCTCGCCACTATTCCCTTCATAATACAAAGCGGTTTTTGTTAAATATTCACCGCTGGATTTTTCCGTAGCGCTAAGCTTTTTCCAGGCCGTTTTCACTAGAATTGTGCCCTCGTCGCCGGTTTTATTACTGCCAATGGGCAACAATACTTTACCTACTTTGGCTGGGCCGTCCGCGCCACTAACATCGCCAATTTTGTTGTCCAGCGTTGAGGTACACCACAACTGATCCCCCTGAATATGCTCGTAGTAACTTTTGTTTAATTTCACTTCGTAGCGAATGAGGTTGTCTTCGGTGGGATTAGCATCTTTCTGCCACAGTACGGCCAAGCCAATCTCATCGGTTTCGTCCAAGTAATTAAACACGCCACCTGTCGCCGGGGTTCCGGGGCACGCCTTAACCTGAGGATTTGGCCCTGTAGTGGGTGGGGCTTGATTGGTATCCCATGCGGTGGGCGTATTCCAGTAATAATAGTAAGCATCCGATTGCTTAACCGGAGCACCTGAGGTAGTAACGCCATTACACACGTATTGCGCGTCACCAGTGTTGGTTTTAGAGCGGCGAGTCTGAAACAGCTCTCGCTTTTCACGAAACGTATCCCAAACAATCACACTGGAATCACCGTAGGCACTGCCCTTAGGCACACCCCGTTTAAACGGGGCAACGGTTGGGTTTTCTGCGGGCCACGCCAAACTGACAAAGGTATTCCATGCGAAACGCGCCAAGTTTAGTTGGTCCATCGTCGCGCCTGCTGGAAAGTCACACGGCGGTTGCGATTTCGCCCTAATGGCTGTGGAAGGAGATGTATCACAACTACCTGCCGTTGCCGAAGGGCCTGCCATTAATGTTGAACTGATGCCGCACAACAATAACGACGGTAACATAATCTTATTAAACCAATTGCCTCTCATGCTTTTCTCCCTGATAGATACCTTACAAACATTGATAAATATCTGCCAACCAGATGGCTGTGTATTAACGCTGAGACTATACAATTATTGATCGACGGATATATTGCAGGCGCCCAACCCCTCTTTATACAAATACAAGGTTACTTTGGGCACACGCCGTGAAGTGTAGCTATAATATTTTAAACCAATAGACATTAACAAAAATTTTAAGCATTAATCGCGGTTGGTCTGCTCTCGCACGATAGACGCCTTATCTTGATGCCATAATAAAAACAGCCATCGTCTTGTCGTTGATCCCCGGTTACAGCAGCACACATATCCACGTAGTTCGTGGTGGATCAGGCGACTCACACTCGAAAGGAAAACGGGGTAATGGAACAATTCAGCGTTATCAAAGTTATCGATTTTTGTTACGGCCACCGCTTATTCAATTACAACGGTAAGTGTAAGCACCTGCATGGACACAATGGCCGCCTTGAGATAGAAATCACTTCAAATACCGTAGATGAGCTAGGTATGGTGATTGATTTTGGCGAGATTAAACGTATTGCCAAGCAATGGATTGACGACAATATGGATCACAAAATGCTGCTGTTTAAAGATGACCCCTTAGTCTCCGTTTTAAGGGATTGCGAAGAACCGCTCTACCTGATGGACGACAACCCCACCGCCGAAAACATCGCTAAAGAAATATACAAACACCTGCTTTCCCACAACCTTAACGTATCAAAGATGCGCCTATGGGAAACCGAGAATGGTTGCGCCACTTATTGCGGTGAGTAAACATGGAATCTATCGCTGTTTTAAGCAGCGGCGGCATGGACAGCGCAATACTGCTATTTCATCTCGCCCAACAACACAAAGTGACGCCCATATACGTTGCGCAAGGCTTGGCGTGGGAACAACCTGAGCAACACGCCCTGCGGCAATTTGTGGATGCTCTGAATCACCCAAACATTCGCACTCTTGAGATTTTAAATTTTCCGGTAAATCGCCTTTATGGCGATCACTGGAGTGTCAGCGGCGACGGTGTGCCCGCAGCCGACGCCCCTGATGAAATGGTATTTTTGCCCGCAAGGAATGTCTTATTGTTTACGGCGGCTGCCATTTGGTGCCATCAACACGGGGTTAATAAAATTGCCGTTGGTTCACTGGAGGGCAACCCCTTTCCCGATGCCAGCGATGAATTTTTTCAGCAATTATCTTGCCTTTTAAGCACTGCTTTAAGCCATAAAATTGAGATATTGGCGCCCTTTCGACACAAAAAGAAAAATGATTTGATAAAACGCTATAACAGCCTGCCTTTAGGGCTAACGCTAACCTGCAATGCGCCACGCCATCAACAACACTGCGGGGAATGTAATAAATGCTTTGAACGCCAGCAGGCCTTTTTAAAAGTTGGTATTGACGACACGACGCAATACGCTTGCGCAACAATGGTGTGACCATGATACAAAGCGCTGAACAAGAAACCACACTAGCGCAGGTTGCTCTGGTGTCTATGCCCTTCGGCCTGCCTTATATGCCTTCATTGGGTTTATCACTATTAAAATCAGGATTACGTCAGCGCCACATAAACGCAGACCTGCACTATTTGAATCTGGAGTTCACCCAAGCGATTGGCTATACATTTTACCAGCGTATTGCCCATGGCGGCGCTAGCCATCTTGGCGACTGGATATTCTATCGCGCGCTGTATGGCGAACCCTCGCAGGAATTAACCGACACTTTTTGGCGTTTGGCATTCCCTGATAACAAGCCAAGAAATATGGCAGCTGACTTCCCAAGTTTGCAGGATACCGTCGCCACGGCTCAATTCGCTGCTGAACAATTTGTTGAACGCCAACTAGAGTGCGTTAACTGGTCGCAATACCGTATCGTTGGTTTCACCAGTATGTTTCAACAAAACATTGCGGCATTGTCTCTGGCACGGCGTATAAAAGAACGGCACCCCACTATTCAGTTAGTGTTTGGCGGCCCCAATGTGGAAAGCGATATGGGGCTAGCGTTAATGCGCTGCTTTCCGTTTATTGATTACGTATTTTCTGGCGAAGCGGATACAACATTTCCGCAATTTATTACGGCGTTGCTGGAAGACGAAACCACACTGGATGAAACACTTCACCAATTTGCAGGAGTCGGCTCACGCCATGCCATAGGCAATAGGGTAAAGCCGCCTAAAAAAACGGGCGACTTTATCAATGATATGGATTCACTACCTTACCCCGACTTCGATGACTTCTTTAACGCATTCAACCTCTATTTTCCCTCGCTAAAACCGCATTTAAATTATGAAACCGCCCGAGGCTGTTGGTGGGGGGCAAAAAGTCACTGTACTTTTTGTGGGCTTAATGGCCTTACCATGGCGTTTCGAAGTAAATCGCCTCAACGAGCGCTCGACGAAATAGCTTACCTGCATGATAAATATATGAAGCCTCAAGGCGTGTTGCTCATGCAACCGGCCGATCAAATATTAGATCTACAATATTTTGGAACATTAATCCCACAACTTGCGGATATTGCGCCCAATATTCCCACCTTTTTTGAAACCAAGGCCAACCTAAATAAATCACAAGTATACGAACTTGCCAACGCTGGTGTACAAATACTGCAACCCGGTATCGAGAGTTTAAACAGCCGTATCCTTACGCTTATGGGGAAAGGCTGTACATTATTGCAAAATGTACAGCTACTAAAATGGTGTTCCCAATATGGTATTTACCCCATTTGGAACATGCTGTATGGGTTCCCCGGTGAAACCCATGAGGACTATCAACAATGCAGCGCATTGGTGCCATTGATTCTACATTTACAACACCCCAAAAAATATTTTGCTATAGAACTGGATCGTTTTAGCCCCTACTTTAATCGGCCGGAAAACTACCAGCTTGGCAATATTCGCCCGCCCGAAATAATGCAGATAATGTACCCTTTTTCCCAGCAGAACCAACACGATTTATGCTACACCTTTGATTTTGACTATCACGAAAAAGGCAGCGACGGCGAACCGCGTACGGCGCAAAGTTTTCTCGGTGATTCATTAGAGCGCGTAGCGCAGCAATGGATGAATACCCGGCAGCGCGGTGCTCTACTGGGTTTCACCACGCAAGACAGCGTACTCATTTACGATAGCCGGCCCGATGCCCGCAACCAATGGCTTACGGTGAAAGGCTTATTCAAACAGCTATTGCTGGAAGCAGACAAAATAGTCACCGTGACACGTCTAGCAGAATTCGCGAATAGCCACGCACCCGAGACCGAATTAGGCTCTGATGAACGCGTAGCCGAATTTTTAACCTGTATGCATAGCCACGGATTAATAATACAAGAGAAGCAGCGGCTTATTTCTCTGGTGGTACTGCAGACCGACACAGAAACACCTAGCATGGCTTCACTGGCCCCTCACGCCTCTACAACGCTGGTTGAGCAGAGAAACCTTGCGCGCGCGCAAACACACTCTGAGCAACAAGCGTGGCACCACGCTGCCCCTAGCCCAACCAAAGAAATTGCCCGCGATTACGTCGTACTGAATATTGACTTCGAACGGTTTTTTGACGCGCAGGCAGGTACATGCGATGTACAGGGTATTTGTGTGGTTGAATCGTTTTGGGGAACAACAAGCTATCGCCTACAAGGGCAACTCTATAAAACTGGGCAGAAGCACCGCATGGAAGCCACGTTAGAGCGGCTAAGTGGTTTCGCGTCGGGTTCTTGTTCGCTATCGGTAGACATAACCAGCAACACTTCTGGTGAACTACAGTACAACGATGGCGCCAACAACACCCTAATACTTAACGCCACACATTGTCACATCGATAATCAGCGCTATAACATCCAAGCACAAGGGTGCGGTTTTCGCTATGCCAGCTTCTTAGCTTCTGGTGAAAGCTTGGGTGGCGCAGAAGCCATTAATTAACACTACCGCAATACAGGCCCATGTACCCAGGCAGCCATGACAATTCGAGTGCCCTTTCCCACCTTGGATACCGTATGAATTTCATGTGCGGGCAAAAAAACCGCATCCCCCTGCTCTAAAGTAACCGCATCGGTTTCGGCTATTGTGAGTACGCCTCCGATAAAATCGGTACTAGCCACTAGCTGTACAATACAGGCTATTTTCGGTGAATCCGGCAAACGATAATCCCTATCTACATGCGGCCGCGACCAATAACCTTCGCCGTAACGTAAAACCCGAAAAGGATCGACAATTCCCGTTATAGTTAATTGCCAGTGTTGCTGATTGATCATCACCGCTTCACGTGCCACCTTGGCATAAACGGATTCCCGTTCGCTTGGCGAAATTTCACAAGTCTCCACTCTCACTTTACCAGGTTCACCATAACGGGATTGATCAAAATAGCGGTAGCCTTTTGCCTGAGCAATAGCGATCAGTGTTTCGCAATCGTCGCTCGAAAAAAAGCCCTTACAAATAGCATGCGAAGGGCTTTTCTGCGTTAGTAACGGAATGGGGTACAGTATTTTTTGCTCTACATAGCTATTGGATACCGTCACGGTGCAGCACAACCGGCAGGAGTATCGTCTGCCGCTCTAGGCATACACACTAAATTCATTATGTTTTCCCCCTTCTTAGAAGCACCTTCTAACGCCGTTAAATTAATGGTTTTAGTTAAGCCTTCCGCTGAATAAAAATACACCTCGTGGGCCAATACAACATCGTCTAATAGCGTAACATTACACTGTAATGGATCTACGTTATCACCTAAAAACGGCAAAAAAGCTCTGCCTCCATCATGGCTTAATTGCCCGATACCGGATGCCCCCAACGCGCCAATATTCCACGGGAAGTTTTTGCATTCGGTGTTAATTGGAATTGCCGTTACTTTCTGCTCGTTACAGGTTTTGTTGTTGTATTTAAAGTTGAAATCTACAGGCACATCCTTGAGATAAGTTGGCCTTAGAATTCTGTAATCTAAATCCACTATTTGAGCTGGCCGCTCACCTTTGAAGATAAAACGATCGGGCGTTACTAAGCCGATAAAAGGATATTGTTTATTATCAGGGCCGCGGTAGGCAGGCGGAGAAGCCACGTAATATTGACTAATAAAATATGGCTTTCCGGAATCCGAAATAGCATGCCCGTAAGGTATATCACCCACCACCTGATTTTTAGTACCCCAACTCACACTGGATTTAAATACGGTGTTATTACAGCCAAATAATGTCACCGGCTGAGGCGGTGTATAGCCCGTAGGTGAATCACCTACGTTCACATTAATCAATCCGGTTTGACCGTGCTCTGCACATACTGGTGCCGTTAAGAGCATGCACGCAATAGATACCCATAGAAGATGTTTCATCTTATGTCCTTTTTTTGCCGCTAAACCAACCCTATAAGAATAGGTAAGCAAGCCAACATAGCAAGGATATACGTATGATTTTACGCTAAGCGAAAAACCCAAAAACATTGCCCCTAAACGTGATGCATAATGGGTATCGGCGGCTAATTATTTTTCTTCAGCCTCAACAAACCACACATCTTCACCGGCTATTTTAATCCAAGAAGCTTTATTAATTTTCATCATCGCACCGGGCATTAGCAACACTTCTTCCTCATTAGGGAACATTGATAACCCGCTAATATCCTTGCCACCCTTACCTGTCAAATCAAGCTTAATTAACATTTTATTCGATAGGCTACCTTGCGATGCGAAATTTTCCCCGTTGCTACGCTTACGCGAAAAACTCGAGAATGTGTCAAAAGCAACAGTCTCTCCTTCGTTATAGTCCATACTAAACTTACTGACCCAATCCCCGCGCCAAACGGTCGCCCCGTCCACCGATGGCAAGTTACTTAAACCCTCAACGGTCATATTGGCGTGCATATGTAATTCAGGGTAAATCTGATCTATTAATGCGCTCAGCCAAGGGTTAAATATTTTTTCTCGATAAGTATCGCGCTGTTCTGGCTGTAAAGTAGAATCACCCAACACATTAACAATGGACTCTTTCTTCGGGGTTAGTACATTTATCCATTCCACGGGTGACGCTTTTAACGTCAGCAAATCTTGGTCGTCTTTCGCCGTATTCGTCCCCTTCGCTTGCTTATCCGCTAGAAAACTTCGCTGAGCATGGTAATCAACAATATTACTTAGTTTTCCCCAAATTGCTTTCTTCGCCAGCAACTCCGACATATTAAAACTCATGACCGAATTTAATATGTTATGAGCGCCGCTTGTATAGGTATAGATGGCAATGGCGTGCGCCTCAGTAAGGTTTGAATAGCCCCCTTTCTTGGCTCCAAAAATATTATAGAGGGTTGATTTTCCTGTGTCGGCAATATCTACGCCACTGCTACTTTCGCCCGGCACAATTGCCTGTGAATTATCCGAGTTTTTTTCTAATGTCTGTTTACGATAAATAAACTCATGGGGAAACATGCCGTCTTCGCCCACATTTGTGCGCAGGCTTTCTATCGACAACGGCGGTACATTCATGTACATGCGAATAACATCCTTAACAGATTCCTCCTCATTTTCGCCTTTTACGCCCGCAATGTGAGAACCGCGCAAAATCTCATAAAGCGAGTGATCCCACGAGGTAAGCATCCACCCCATTATGGCGAGCCTAAACTCAAGTGCATTAACACCCGTATTTAGCCATTTAAACGAATTTAACATGCGTGCTGTGGTACCCGATACACCCGCTACAACTGGCATTTTCAACTTATCGTGAATTCGTTTGTACCAACTATTCTCTGGCGATATTTCAAAACAGACGTCACCCTCCTCCCACGACAGCGGTGTATCCTTTGTTTTGTCTCGACGATAATCACTTTGTGACCACGTCATTTTATCCCATACTGACTCGGGCTTTTCGTCAGGAAATAAATAGGCTAGCTCGCTATCAGAAAGCGCAACACCCAATTTGCGGTAGCCCTCCGGCGTTTTACGATGTGGTGCTTTTTCATCGTCAGGACGATCGGCTCTATCTTTCTGGCTCTCAGCAATTTCGCGGGTATTAGTAAGGTATCTATCGTCCGTTTGGTACGTTAAGTTTCCTAATGCAAAAATATCCTCACTGTAGTTGTAAGCTTTTTCCTCTTTTATACTGGAGACTAACGCATGAATGGCCGATCGACTCCACCCACCCATGTACCTCCCTTGCTCCCTTAGTGAGCCGGTGTCCAGACCCAGCGCATCCGATTCATCCCATTTTGAGTTGTGCACAATATCCAGTAACACGGCCTTGAACCCTTCACCGAGATCCTCCCCATAACCCGCACCGTAATATGACGCGTTATAAAAGGCAGTCATTCTCTCTCGTATACTGCCTGTTCCAAGAACCTCCAGCATTTTGTCAACATTAAGATCTAGCCCCACCTGTCCCGCACTTGTTCGGTCGTCACGAAAGAATAGCTTTTTTAGAATAGCGCCTTTATCGGCCGCAAATTCATCGCGGTAGAATTTTTCAAACACTTCAACCATTTTACTGAGGCCCCTGTACATGGCTCTCGATGCACTTGGATGGTTAGACGCATAGGCACCCAATCGCTGCTCGTATTGTTTGGCTTTTGGAAACCAATCGGTATCGGATAAAACATTACCGTAACCCGCTTCGAAAGGCCTCGCTCCCACTTCTACCCGCTGCACTATGGCTTTGGCCTGACTGGCCACACTGACGGACGACACACGTTTCAGAGGCCGCGCCTTCGCGTTCGAAACACTCTGGTTAAGCGCTTTTTCGCCCATCACATCGGCTTCGCGCTCTAAGCCTACATCGTTGTTAATATTGACTTTGGAACGTAATTGCGTCGTTGCACGCACTCGCCCCTGCTTTTGCTGTACAACATGCCACGCCTCGTGCGGTAAGTGCTGTTCCTGGCCTCGAGCCATATGTATTTCATTGCCCTGCGCATAGGCGTGCGCCTGCAGTTGAGCAGGCTTGCTCGAATTATAATGCACCCGCACATCACTCATAGAATAGCCCGACAGGTTTTCAATGCCCGCTCTCAACGTATTGGGAAGGCCGGTATTGTTAGCAGAACTGCTTGATGATGAATGTCGATGGTCGTGTGAAGTATGCGCAGTAATAGATTTGCGTTGGACAGCAAAATGAACGGGGTTTACAAAAGATTCGCGGTCATTTTCCAGTGGTGAACCGAGATTCGCGTGTAACAATGTGGGGACGTTATTCTGACTAAACGTGGATGATAGTCGATTCATCGTGGTACCGACAATCTCATTTTGGCGGGGAATATTTTGATAACCCCCATACGAGGTAGGGTCACTTTTTATCGCGTCATTTTCCCCTGCGTCCTTTGCACCCATTGTTTTCATAGTGTCAACCTATCCCTCGGCATAAAGTAACTTTCTGCGCGTTTATCAAAAAAAATACACCTATTCGCCACACGTTAACATACGGCTAAATACCGGTATCATTTTGAATAATGCTCCCACCCAAACAACTATACTATCGCATTTACATGCCCCTTATAATGCTATCCTAAAAAACCGCTTACACATTACACTTTGCGTATACGTAGTAGAAAGACGTATACCTATATTCAACATGAAAACCCTATTTCACCCATACATTCGGCCATCTATTCTTACTGGCTCACGTTTAAAATGCACAATATGACCTACCTTACGGTTTATACACTTTTCGTCTGACGAGAGGAAACAAAACGGTCTAACCGTTAAATAGTTGGAGGCCATGATGAGTAAACGCAATCGTGTGTATGAGATGTTCAACCATAAATCCTCCCTTACGCAAACGATAATTTACAGAGGATTACACTTGAAAGATGAACGCTATGGACAGCTCAACTGAATGAGCACAAGGTATCTTGCCAAAAAGACGTGGGGGTAATGTTAAAAACTTAAGCACACAACTCACCCAAGCGGCACTGTAAGAGTAAGGTCTGAAAACGATTACGCTCTATTGACCAGCTTATTGGCACGAAACGGTGCTACTCACAATAGAATCTCCCACCAGTACATCACCGGTATTTCCGTCGGGAATAAAAAAGGTCGCATAATCGCCTTTGTTGGCTTTACCGTCGAAGGCTTCACCTGCTTTTAGGTTCGCTATTTTTAATAGGCGTGTATCCGCTTTTTGCACTAACTCACCGTTGCGCTGAATAAAAAACCAGTCTTCATTTGCAATACAGCCGTAAGTCACAGTACCCGAAAGCGCAAGCCCTTTTAGCATAAATCCTTTAAGTAATTCCACTTTATCCACAGTAAGCTCAAACCGATGCTCATTTTTTTCGCAGCTTGTTAAACCAAGTGTTACTGCAACAATAAAATACCATTTTTTCATTATTATTCTTTTGGGTTGTTATAAAACCGTTAATAAAAGCTAAGCAGACGCTTCTTAGTGTATTTTACAAAAGTATTCTTTAAATTGCCAAATCGTTACGGGGATACTGTAACAGCCGTCTACAAAAGTAAGCTCCCGAACAACTTCACCGCGTTGCTCATGAAAATATTTTATACGAACAGCATTGTCCGATATTCGCCTGATATCAGCGGGAACAAAATCTTTAGCTTCTGGTGGCAGGTTTGCAAAATACGTAGTGAACGAGTCAAAACGAAATTCGTTTACCAGCTTACCAAAGAATTTTTTTCGATAATGGACTTTCTCTTTCTCGGGTATACCGTCCATTGCTTCCATGCTGGCCAGCGTCATGGCTTCGTTAGATTGGAACGTGCCAATATAAAAAACTTGCTGCTGAGCGACGGCGAGAGGTGTTGCAATAGAAATGACGAGAGCGGAAAGTAAAAGCGATAGACTCGTTAATAATTTTTTTAATTTCATACTACACTAAACAGTTAATTAAGAAGAAGCCTGGCGAGCGACTTCTACAGCCGCACCGCCAGATTGAGATAGTTAGTTACAGTTAGTTACAACTACCTACGGTACTCCAAGACGCATCGCTACCCGGTACGGTGCTGGTGTACCAGTTGGCTTGGTACAACGTACCTTCGTAAACCAATTGATCGCCAGACTCAGCGTGGTTGTTACTACCGCCAGACCAGTCACTTGCAGTCCAGTTAGGGTATTCATTTACACCGCTGCAGTTTGCACCATTGCCACCCGTACTGGAAGAGCTAGAGCTGCTAGATGAACTAGAACTTGAAGAGCTAGAACTGCTGGAGGAACTGGAACTACTTGAAGAGCTAGAACTGCTGGAGGAACTGGAACTACTGGAAGAGCTAGACGAACTAGAGTTGCCACCACAGTTTGATCCAACAGGGCCGCCACCAGACTGAGATGAACAGGTGTCTATACCAATGCAGCTCTGGCTAGCTTCCCAACCCCAGCCACTGTTTTGATTGTTACATAATGGGTAAGAGCTGCCGTACCAGTCACAAGAACATTGTCCACCGTTGCTTGAAGAGCTACTAGAACTAGACGAACTGCTAGAACTAGACGAACTGCTGGAACTTGAAGAGCTACTTGAACTCGTGCTTGAGCTAGAACCAGAGCCGCCTTCGGTAACGGTTACATCTGAGTTACCACCACTTTGATAACCTTCAGTTGCCATTACCATGTAATAGAACTCGTTACCTAAGCTTAAGCCTGCGGATTCCCACGCATCAAAGTGAGCACCAATATCGATGGTTCCGCTGGTGCGTTTATTGTTACGTACACTCCAGTATTGATAAAAAGTTGCCGTTCCATCAATAGAGGGCTTATCTACACGTTGGCTTCGGGCCAGCTGATAAGAACTGCCATCTATGGTGACCGAGCCGAAATTATCCGCGCCGGAACTTGGGTTATAGTTCACCCAGTTTTCAACAATGTAGTATTCGATCAGCGGGTTTCGTGTCCAGCCGTAAAGTGCTAAATAGCTGGTGTTGTTGGCACTATAGCTACCAGAGTACGTAATTGTCTTGCGACCACCGGGGTTCCAGCCATAACCACCAACCCAGTTGTTAGTGGCACTTGTCCAACTTGAGGTATAGCGGCCACCGTCATAAAGCGTCATTGATGCGTCGCCAGAATCTTTCCAAAACGTAAAGAAATAACCGTCGTTGTTACCTTCTTCGTTTTCAGAAATAGTGACTTGAGCATTGCTGCCAGCCGAAAATAGAACTACCGCAACCGATAGGAGGGGAATAGCTAACGCTTTCGCTGCGCGACCTAAATACCCTGATTTAAAACCCGTTACTGTCATTATTGTATCCTCTTTGTTCCGTTATTTTAGCGCTACGATTTCATACGAACGTTTGAAGTCAAACAGTCCAAATTGAAGGGAAAGTAGCTTTTGAGAGTGTTTTTACAAACAAGGTTAACTGCACTGATCCCAAGGGGTAGTCGTTGAGAAAATTATTTTTTTATTGTCATTACCCTTAACCCATTCCCCGTTTAGTTCACACAGCATGTTTTTATTATTTTTGTGTGTGCAGAAATGGAATCAGAAGCCGGATTGTCGTTGATAACGCTGGAAATTGTCAATTTAACAATAAGCCGCTATGGGAACGCAAAAAACGCGATATTCGCTTTTAATATTACAGGTATGATTAAAGTGCGGGAATGCCTGAAAAATGGGCGGTTGTTAACATAATCCCGCCGATGAAACCGGTTTAGCAAACCAAAACAGTTTGATGATCTATCGCAAATTGATATAAGGCGTCAACTCACTCTGGCCACGAAACTTTCCGACCTAAGCCCATCCAACGTCAGCCGAATGAGAGTCGCGTATTGAAATACCATAATCATGCACGCCCTGTCATGAAAAACATCGAACTGCTTATGGCGCCACCAACACAAGACCACAAACCAATTAATTCACTCATTGTGGCACCCGAATTAACGTTCCTCGAAGAACCGCGGCAAGAAACCATTTCCCTGTTCACTTACCTGACACGCATAGTCGATCGCGTTAATCGTAACGAAGGTGACGTGCACAACCACCGGGTTTTAAATTTCAAATATTCACTAACGCCTTTAAAACCGCACAAACCGTTAGTGTTACCGTTCAAATATTGTTTGTACTCAAGATTATTAAAAACAATACTGTATAAAAAAATAACATGGACTACGAGGCAACTAATTTTTCGATAAATTGGGGGGGGGTAGTAGGCTTTCCTGTACAGCATGCGAAAAATCCACGAGATATTCGCGCTTGGTATTTTATTTATTGACATTGATAGTATAAATAATCGCTAAAATTCCGTATCGGATGACCCAAGGTTAGGTTGCTTAAACGCGGCAAAATCGACAAGTTTAGTTAGGTCACTCTCTGTATCATAATTTTTCGCGCCCATTATTACGGGTACGCTTTCGGCCTGTTTGAATGCTGTTTGGGGAACGGCCAATTTATCGAGCAGCGTTAACATCTCTTCGTAGGGGGTAATCCACTTATGCTGGGTTTTTAACCTGTAAAGGTGCTCCGCCATTGAGACCGATACCGAAAACGGGTATTAATTGGACACGATAAAATTATTTATATACAACGTATGCTCAATAATGTGAAAAAGGTGGCTGGTTGCGTTGCGCGACGGAAGAAAACCATTTTCTGCTAGCGGAAATTTCGCCCAAGGTTTTTTGGTGCAGTGTATCGTAACCCTAAACAGTCTGTTAACTGTGCCGTAAAAGGCTGCTATTGTGTATTAATGGGTTTAGTAAAAATAAAGTTTATACTTGAATGCCGTCACCTCTACTTACACAATTTACACCGCCGAATTAAAAAATTTAAAAGCAGGACATTGTGCAGGCGTTAAAATAGAATAAGCACCATTGAAAGCCCTGAGGCAGGCGCACCTCCCTGCATCAACACACGGCATATTTGGATGCACTTGCTGCGCGACATTCTCGCCTTACCTAACGCTATAATTTTTGGAAGGCCAAGATTGAATGCCAATCAACGTATTGGCATTCAATATAAAGATGCTATCAATTACGAGTATTCATAGCAACGGCAGCATAAATTTCGGTGTTATCTTCATCCATTACACCTAAGAGAGAAAATCCGGCAGTAGGGCCGTCGAAGACAGCTTCTAAATCACCGCACGCTTTAGCGTATACACCGCGAAAAAACAACCAGTTAACCACGTAATTTACTGGCAAGGTTAATACGAAGTAATCGCTTCATTAACTCGCCCCTAATAAGACGCTTGGATAAAAACCCGTCTTCTATCAACAACGCTTTACTGAGTATCGTTACAACCCCAGCGTAGAAATCACCCTAATACGATTTATATCGACAAAGAATACTTTCAGGCGCCTTCAGAATATCGCTGATTAATTCACAAACGCTATTCCCTCGTAAATTTATTTTACATTGTTATTGATAGCGCTTTTCGCTAGCTTTTCACTTTATTAAACTGAACTTCCCGTTGGCCGCTACGCTTTTCGCGCCGCGATCGCCATCTATTGTCAATAGCGTACTCTAGCAATGTAGGCAAGTACTCGGAAAAGCACGGTGGCTGCCTATCGTTAGAATTCAGTAACGCCAAGGTTTTCTTATTGTCGAATGTTCGTTTTACTGTCATGTAGTGCCGGTAAAGTTTTATTTTTTCGTCTAGGCTCTTTCCCTTCGGCAATAATAGGCGTAGTAGAGGTGATAGAAAAATGGCGTAAAACCAATAGGGTACATAGCGCGTTGGTTTTGGGTATTCGTTTATACGGTTAAAGCCGTTATACACGATTGTTCTAATTTCGCCGTTCGTGCGAACACCTTCCCCAACGGAAAGGTGGTAACACTGTTTGCCCGTATTCGGTTTGTGCATACACGCGAACATGACGCGTGCCGCCCAGTCGGAGGGTACGGCTTCCAAGTGTCCATTTTTGGCTACAGGCAGAATCAATGTAAGGCCGTTGTAGAGTAGCTGTAACGGAAAATAAAACGTGGTGTAGGATAAGGTTCGTCCGTTCTGTGCATTCCCTACCACTGCCGTTGGCCGCACAATGGTAATAGGCAATCGGTTCCAAGACGCTCGCATTAAGCGTTCGCCTTCGCGTTTACTCAACTGATAATTATCGCAAGCCGGTGTATCGCATGAGAGAACGTCCGGCTGTATAAGGCCTTTTTGAAAGCCAGAGACATACGCCGAAGAAATATGAACTAGCTTTTCGAGCTGGCCCATACAGTGTTCAGCAAAGGCCAAGATATTGTTAACCCCGTCTACGTTGCTGCGCCAGGCATCTTCGTGGGATGCCCCCCAATCGGTAAGCGCTGCAGCATGTAATATGTGGGTACACCGTGATGAGATTAGGCGGTAGTCATTTTCCGACAACCCCAAGCCTTCTACCGTTACGTCGCCACGTACGGCCTGCACGCGGCAACGATAGTGCTCCCGCTCTTGTGAATCAGGAAAAAGGTAGGTTAATAACTTATTTAAACGGGTTTCAAGCCTATTGTCACATTCGGCTCGAATCAATACGTAACACTGCGCGGTGGGATCACAGGTTAATACCTGCGCTAGAAATTCCGAGGCCATTAAACCGGTCGCGCCGGTAATAAAATAATATCGCGTTGCTGTGCTGTTGTCCTGTATTTCCAAACTACCGTCCACGTGAACTTCCTGTGCTGACTCGCCGTTATACATTTTGCGCGCGCCTTAAACACGCGTATAAAAGCGTAGGGCGGCCTAAAAGGGCGCGCATACTAGCATAAGTTTGTATTTAAGGTGTGCTATTGGGCCGGTTAGACCAAGCGTTATACAGAGCCTTAAGACCAATACTTTAGTTATGATTTTCGTGGAATATTAAGCGAATATATTAACTTTATTACGGGTTAACGCGCGCCGTTAGGGCAAAAACGGACATTGACTCACGAGTATTAAAACCACATCGAAATGAAGGCCCTGCCCTCTTATGCCATCGCAGAAATATCAACGCATAGGTTTCGTTTCAACAAAGGAGAGTGGTGATTACACTTATCCAGAAAAGCCACTAAAAAGCACCTTTTTCTACGGCTTAGACCCGCAACCCGTGTTTGCTCACATTATTTAGAGTTTTCTTTTTTGGAACCTGACGACTATATTTATAATTAAGGGATATTGGGCTAGTTCTGCCTTCCCTAGGGTTGTCGGACTCCTTCACCACCTGCAGGGTAATCCATAGTTTATGCTCAAAACTGCTGCCCAATGTATATTATTACTCTGCTGCGTATACGCAGCAGAAAGCCTTGCCTATATTCCAAACGCCACCAGCTTTGAACTGAGCCACGCAGAGCGAATGTGGCTAGATAAACACCCCAACATCACTGTCGCCTTTGACGGCCACTTCCCCCCTTACAGCTTTGTGAATAACAACGGTGAGGTTGAGGGTATTTCCGTTGATGTATTCAAAATACTAGAAAGAAAACTGGGCATTGGCTTTGTGCAATCACGGGATAATACATGGAATACCCTATACCAGGCGGCACAGAACCGAAAGATTGATGTCGTTGCAACTATGGTAAAAAAACCGGAACGCGAGAGTAGTTTTCACTTTACCTCGCCCTACATTATGAAATCGCTCGTAATTATCACCGAGGCCGAAAATCAAGCCATTACACAGCGAGACGATCTAAACAACAAAACCGTCGCCTTGGTTAAAGGTTATCACTATATAAAGGGTATTCTCAAAGAATACCCCAGCATAAAACCCTATTACGTGGATACCATTCTTGAGGGCCTTAGAGCGGTGTCTACAGACAAAGCCGATGCAGCCATTACTTTTCTTGGTGCCGCCCACTATATTCGTAGCCAATATCTACTAACTAATTTGAAGTATGCCGCCGTATACGACAAAAAAAACGCATTCGAACGCATTGCCGTTCGTTCCGATTGGCCGCAACTTCAAAGCATTCTAGATAGAGCCTTGACCAGTATTCCCGAAGCGACCATGCAACAACTACGCGCCAAATGGTTGCCAGCCGATTACGATGATTTAATCGTTGAAATTGACCTAAGTGAACAAGAACAACAATGGATTGCCGAACACAGAGACATACGGCTTGGTATTGATCCGGAATTTGCCCCATTCGAATTTTTATCGAATAAACGTTACAGCGGTATAGCGTCCGATTATATTCAGATATTAAACCAACGTCTCGATCTAAATATGCAGGTAGTTCCAGATTTAAGCTGGGATGAGGTTATGTCAAAAGTCGAAATCGGTGAGATTGATGTATTACCTTCCATCGGAAAAAATCAGCAACGGCTCGCCTATTTAAATTTTACCGAACCTTACCTGAACTTTCACAGAGTGATCATTACGCGGTGGAATGCACCATTTATTACCAGCCTTAGTGACCTTAGCGATCTTAGTGTTGGCGTGCAGATAAAAACATCCCACCACGGTTACCTGCTCGAAAATTCCACCATCACCCCACGCACCTTCACTACACTGCAAGCCGCTCTATTGGCACTCTCTGGTGGAAAAATAGATGCGATGATTGGTAACGTCGCCTCATCGACTTACTGGATAAGAAAGCTTAATCTCACAAACCTGAAAGTATCGGCACCCGTATCCAATGAAGCTCAAAACCTACATTTTGCTATAAGAAAAGATTGGCCCGAGTTAGTTACCATTTTACAAAAAGGATTGGATAGTATAAGCCCACAGAAAAAGAAAAATATTTCTGAAAAATGGCTTTACATAAAGGTCGAACCAACTCGTGACTACTCTCTGGTATGGAGAACCGGGCTCGGTTTTTCGATTGTTATCACCGCAATACTATTATGGAACCTCTTACTGAATAAAAAAGTTCGTGAGCGAACCTCTGAACTTATGCGTTACGCCTATTACGACCAACTCACAGGCCTACCCAATCGTTTTTTAATTCAAGACCGGCTATCATTACTCATCACCGAGGCGAATCGTAATACCCATAAACTGGCGATGCTCTCAGTAGATCTCGATGATTTTAAGAAAATAAACGACTCCTACGGACATGCATCCGGCGATAAAATACTTATCGAAGTCGCCTCCAGCTTTAAATCGGTATTGCCTGCGCATCATATATTGGGCAGGTTAGGAGGCGACCAATTTTTGATTATTCTAAATAGGTTGGACGACACTTCAAGTGCCGCAAAAACAGCTAAAAATTTGCTTAAAATTCTGGAGAAACCGTTTGCGATTGACGATAACGCTATTACATTTACCGCCAGCATAGGCATAGCGATATATCCGAATGATGGTAGCTCGGCCGAAGAACTGCTCAAAAACGCCGATTCTGCGACGCACCATTCTAAAGCGCAGGGAAACGGATCATTCGAATATTTTACCCACTGCTTACATAAAACTGTGTCACGAAGGCTAAAAATAGAAGAGCAAATGCGCACAGCCCTCCAGAAAAATGAATTTTTTGTTGTCTACCAACCAAAATTTTATAGTGCCAGCAATTTACCTATGGGCTGTGAGGCATTGCTTCGCTGGCATAACAAGGATTTAGGCGATATTTACCCCGATGAGTTTATTCCTATTGCCGAAAGCAACGGTATGATCGAACCTCTAGGGCAATTTGTTCTTCAGTCTGCCCTACAAACCTTAGCGATTATGCATAACCGTCATAATGTAATAATTTCCATGGCCGTTAACTTCTCGCCACGCCAATTTCAATCCCCTCACCTGCTCGATAAAATACAACAGGCGCTAGACGCTGCAGGTATGGAGCCTCGCTTTCTGGAAATAGAAATTACAGAAGGGGTATTAATGAGCGGAAGTAGTAATATCGAAATGTCACTTAAGGCCCTTAAAGGCATGGGAATAAGCTTGGCAATGGATGACTACGGCACTGGCTATTCTTCTCTCAGCTACTTGCGTAAATTTACCTTCGATATTCTAAAGATCGATCGAGAATTTATCACCGAGCTCGAATCAAATCAGTCCGACCAACAACTTGTCGCTGCCACTATCGCTATGGCACACAGCCTCAACATTAAAGTTGTCGCTGAAGGAGTAGAAACGGAAATTCAATACGCATTACTTAAAAAATATCATTGCGACATTCTTCAAGGCTGGTATATCAGTAAACCACTACTAGAAGATGCTCTATTTGCATGGATTGAAAAGCCACACACATTACGCCAACAACAATAGAGGCGAGTGCCGAACCCCGCACGGCACGGCACGTAACATCCCCAGAGAAAACCTCTAGGTTATTGTCGCTAGAAAATCACGCCAACCGCCATATTGTGTTATATCTTTCGCGCTCTCTACCCCATAAGGCTCGCAAATAAACCCGCTGACCACGGAATTATCGGCCAACCGTACTTTGCCAATACCTAAGGGCGCGGGAATACCGTTGACAAAACTGCCGAAATTTTCCGCAGGCATCGACCACACTTCCACTTCAATAGCCGCACCGTTTTTTTCATCCAAAATCAAACCCGGTCGAAACGGCGGGCCACCGGTTAAGGCATACATGCGATAAACCGGCGCCGTGTGAGTTTTGTTTTTAAAACGTGCACTGCGTTCCGTCAATTGCCAATTTAGCGGTAGGCCGTGCAAATGCGCGCCGCACACTAATACATCAATGGTTGCGGTGGAATTTACGGCCGGTGCTATAGTGATTGGCGGGGTCAGGTTGGAAGCACCCAAGGGCAGCGAACAATGGTGTTGAATACGTTTTGCAATCGACAATAATGCGCGGTCGCTAAAGGTTGGGCCGACCAAGGTAACGCCAAATGGCAAATTATTCGCGGCCATTTGGGTGGGCACTGCAATCGAGGCTAGATCCAACAGATTCATAAAGTTGGTGTAATAACCTAATTGACTATTGTGCACAATGGGTTCGGCTAACATCTCATCAATCGTAAAACATTTACCGGC